>SR_TP_S13solDRAFT_1000030_pt1 | contig 94234 bp, 75 predicted proteins | sample SodReaTP_S13sol_FD_11159 | JGI IMG/M metagenome (IMG submission 11159) | reverse complement strand
TCACGAAGAAAACTCTTTCGGAATTGAACTTCGTGAGCTTCGTGCCTTCTTCGTGTTCTTCGTGTCCTGCTTCTCGCTTTTACATGGTTTTCTCACCGGAGCACTGGAACGCGACCAAGGTGGCTGAGTCATCCACCTAATCAGGAAGGTGTTTGAACCCTGTTATCCCCGGGCAAACACCACGCCGTGCGGCGGCAAATCGGCATGACCTGAAGTCAAGCTGCCGTTGACCGGGCCGGGGCATTCGATCGACCGGTATTCGGCAAACTCTTCGGGCAATTCGAGCCGTGCCTTGTGCTCACCCAGGTTGAACACGGCCAGCAGTTTCTGCTCCGGATGCTCGCGCACGAACGCAAGCACCGGTTCCGGCGTATCGATGAGCCGGATATTGCCCCGGATCAGTGCCGGCTGGCGACTGCGCCAGCTTTGCCAGCTCTTGAACCGATTCAATGGCGATTGCGGATCGGCTTGCTGACGCGCTACCGAAAGCGCGCGATGCTCCGCCACCACCGGCAGCCAGGGTTCGACATCGCTGAAGCCTGCATGATCCGAATCGTCCCAGGGCATGGGCGTGCGACAACCGTCGCGGCCCTTGAAATCGGGCCAGAAGGCAATGCCGTAAGGGTCGCGCAGCATCTCGTAGGGGACATCTCCTTCCGGCAGGCCAAGCTCTTCGCCCTGGTAGATGCAGATCGAACCCCTGAGCGAACCCAGCAACACGTTGAGCATGGCAATCAGCGCGGTCGAGTGCTCGCCATTGCCCCAGCGGCTGGCGACGCGTTCCACATCATGATTGGAAATCGCCCAGCAGGGCCAGCCGTCGGTCAGCATGGCTTCCAGTCTGGCGATGGTGTCTCGAATGTAACGGGCCGAGAAATCGTCGGTCAGCAACTCGAAACTGTAAGCCATGTGCAAGCGCGCATCGCCCGAATATTCGGCCATGGTCGCGACCGAGTCCTCCGAAGAGATTTCGCCCAGCGCGGTCGTTCCCGGATACGCATCCAGCAAACGGCGGACATCTTCCAGAAAAGCCAGGTTCTCCGGTTGCGTGTTGTTGTAGTAGTGGTATTGGAATGCGTACGGATTGTCCGGCGAGAAGCCGCGACCGGTGCGTTCCTGCGGCGGCTTGGGCGGGTTGTCGCGCAGCTCGGGATCATGAAAGCAGAAATTGATCGCATCCAGCCGGAAGCCATCCACGCCCCGGTCCAGCCAGAAGCGCAGATCATCCAGCACGGCTGCGCGCACTTCCGGATTATGGAAGTTGAGATCCGGCTGCGAGGCGAGAAAGTTGTGCAGGTAATACTGACGCCTGCGCGGCTCCCATTGCCAGGCCACGCCGCCGAAGATGGACAGCCAGTTGTTGGGCGGTGAACCGTCCGCTCTGGCATCGGCCCAGACGTACCAGTCGGCACGGGCATTGCTGCGGCAACTGCGACTTTCCCGGAACCAGGCATGCTCGGTCGATGTATGGCTGACCACCTGGTCGATGATGACCTTGAGATCCCGGCGATGCGCCTGATCCAGCAGTTCATCGAAATCGGCCAGGGTGCCGAACATCGGGTCGACCGCGCGCGGATCAGCTACGTCGTAACCGTAATCATGCATGGGCGACTTGAAGAACGGGGCAATCCACAATGCATCCACGCCCAGATCGGCCAGATAGTCGATGCGCGAAATGATGCCGCGCAGATCGCCGATGCCGTCAGCGTTGCTGTCCTGGAAGCTGCGCGGATAGATCTGATAGATCGCAGCACCCTTCCACCAGGGCGCCTCGATTGCCGAGTGCGACGATTCATCGACTGCGGCAACAGCCCGCTTGTAACTTGGTTCGCTCATGGGGCGACAAGCTTAGCCGCAAGTGCAAGCACCTTCCGATACCCTGCAATCGTATTCAGCGAAAATTGTTGCTTTGAGTCGTTTTGCAGCGCACAACCGAAAGGGAACTTTTCTGGAGCCGTCAATCAATGCAAACGTATGCAGCAATGTATACGATTGCAAAACGTTGTTTGCAAGTCCTGCCACTGACTAGCATGCCGAGCATTACAGTGCGGTGACGCTGTTGTCGCCTTGACATTCTCAATAACAAACGGTTGGAACTCATGCAAACACGTCAGACAGTACAAACACAGCCGATCGAATCCGCGCGGACAGGGCAGCCGGCACAAGCCCGGACCCAATCATCCCTTCGCCATCCACGCCACTCGGCGCTGTTCATCGCGCTGGCGGCCTGCCTCGGCAATCCTCTCCTGGCACAGGAGCCTCCAGAGGCTGAACAGGACGCCCAGGCCGAGCAGGCCGAACGCGAAGAAGTCGCCGACCTGATCACGGTCAGGGGCTTTCGCAGCAGCATCGAAAAGTCCATTTCAACCAAGCGCACCAGCAGTTCCATCGTCGAGGCCGTGTTCGCAGAGGACATCGGCAAGCTGCCGGATGTCAGCATCGCCGAGGCCCTGGCCCGCCTGCCCGGCCTGACCTCACAGCGCACCGACGGCCGTTCACAGACCATCAGTATCCGCGGTCTGGGTCCGGATTTCTCGACCGCGCTGCTCAACGGACGCGAACAGGTTTCCACCGGGGACAATCGCGGGGTCGAATTCGATCAGTATCCGGCCGAGTTGCTGGGCAGTGTTCTGGTCTACAAGACGCCCGATTCGACCCTGATTGGCCAGGGCCTGGCCGGCACGGTGGACCTGCGCACGATACGTCCGCTGGCTGCCGGCGAGCGCGTGATCGGCCTGAACGCCCGTTACGAGTTCACCGACGACAGCGCCAACATCCCGGGCGGCGAGGATGACGGTTACCGTGCCGCGTTGAACTACGTCGATCAGTTCGCCGATGACACCTTTGGCGTGATGTTCGGCGTTGCCATTCAGTCCACCCCGAATCAGATCGATCGCTTCAATGCATGGGGTTTTCCAAGCATTGATCCCGACAACAATGGGCCGCTGGTACCCGGTGGCGCCAAGCCATTCGTCCAGAATAATGATCTGGAACGCATCGGCCTGATCGGCACCTTCGAATGGGCACCGACCGCCAACTTCCGCTCCACGCTGGACTGGTCGTATTCGGATTTCGACGAGACCCAGCGCCTGAGCGGCATCGAGTTTCCGCTGTTCTGGGCCGAGGCCCAGTTGCAGCCGCAGCAAACCGTGGTCGACGGGCTGATCGTCGAGGGCAGTTTCGAGAACGTGCACCCGGTCATGCGCAACGACATCAACAAGCGCGATGCCGAACTTTATACCTTCGGCTGGAACAACCGCCTGCAGTTCAACGACGCCTGGGGCGTGGAGTCGGACTTGAGCTTCTCCAGCGCCAGCCGCTCGGACTTCCTGCTCGAATCCTATGCCGGCACCGGCTTCAACCAGACCGGGCAGCCGCTGACCGCCGGGTTCACGATTGCCGACAACGGCGTATTCCAGTTTGCGCCGTCGGTGGATTTCCGCGATCGCGATCTGTTCGTGCTCACAGATCCGCAGGGCTGGGGCGGGGGCGCGCAGCCCAATCCGCTGACCCAGGCCGGCTTTCTGAATGCTCCCGATACCGACGACTGGCTTGCTCACGCGCGCGTGCACATCGATCGCCAGTTCACCAGCGGCCCAATCAGCCAGGCACTGCTGGGCGTGGACTTCAGCCGGCGCGACAAGGAACGCAAGATCCGCCAGGCTTTCCTGACCCCGCCCGACGATGCCACCTCGGCACCGATTCCGGATGACGTGCTGCGCGATGGAACCGTCGATCTGAGCTTCATCGGCATTCCGGGCATGATCGTCTGGGACCCGCTGCCGCTGTTCGACGACTTCTATGACATCGTCGATGTCCAGCTCTCCTCATTCAACGTGCCGCAGGACTGGCGGGTGCGCGAGGACGTGGTCACGACCTTCATCCGTGCCGACATCGATACGCTGGTCGGCAACATCCCGGTATCCGGCAATATCGGTCTGCAATGGGTGTATACGGATCAGAGTTCACGCGGTTTCCGTGTCGAGGATCTGGACAGCGGTGCGGGCACGTCGGATGGCGCTCTGGTTCCGGTCCAGATCGGGGACAGCTACAACAGGTTCCTGCCCAGCCTGAACCTGAGCTTCCACCTGCAGGATGATCTGGTTGCACGCCTGGGCGCCTCGCGTGTGCTGGCCCGCGCTCGCATGGATCAGCTCAATGCGGGATTGAGCATCAACACCAATGAAGGAAGAATTCAATCAACCGATCCCAACGAATCGTTCTTTTCAGCCGGTGGCGGCAACCCCAGACTTCGGCCGCTGATCGCCAACACGGTCGACCTTTCACTGGAGAAGTATTTCTTCAATGGCACCGGATACGTCGCACTGGCTGGCTATTACAAGGATCTGAATGACTTCATCAACCCGAATGACCAGATCATTGTGGACTTCAGCCAATTCATTCCGGATTTCCTGTCGCCTGAGCAGGCCCAACAACTCGGCACGCCCCTGGGACTGCAGGGTGCCCCCTCGAATGACGCCGGAGGTGAGATCTTCGGAGCCGAGTTCACCGTGTCGCTTCCCCTGGGGCCGATCATCGAAGCGCTGGACGGATTCGGGTTCATCAGCAGCGTTTCGTACACCGACAGCAGCGTGAAGCTGGGTGACGACCCCAACGATATCACTATCCCCGGCCTGTCTAAGTGGGTAGTCAACTCCACGCTTTATTTCGAAAAGCATGGATTCCAGGCTCGCGTTTCGCACCGCTACCGTGACGAATTCCTGTCGGAAGTGTTCGGCGTCAGCGCCACGCGCGTGCAGCGACAGGCCAAGGAAGAATCGATCATCGATGCACAGATCGGCTATTCCTTCGAGCATGGCCCACTGGAAGGCCTGACCATCACGCTGCAGGGCAACAACCTGACCGACGAGCCATTCACGACCTTCGAAAGCTTTGATCAGCGCCTGATCATCGACCGCCAGAAATTCGGCCGCAACTTCCTGATCGGAGCGTCGTATCGTTTCTAAGCAGTTTCGCCTCTCCTCCTCGTGCCTGCCCGCCTTCAGATTCGAAGGCGGGCTTTTTTTATGGCTGACCAGCAACGTGCCCCGATCCCCCATCAATCGCCGCTGCTGCAGGGTGGATGCGCTGACGCTTATCCACCCTACGAAGCCACGATGAAAGTCCGGCTCTTGTAATCTATCAATCGCTTCTCAGAAAAAGGCCAGGCCCCGATGACAAATCAACAGCTCCCCATCGAACATATCGTGATCGTCGGCGGCGGAACCTCCGGCTGGATTTCGGCGGCCACGCTGGTGCGCGCCTTTGGCCGTTCCGTGAATATCACGCTGATCGAATCCGAGCAGATCGGGACGGTGGGCGTGGGCGAGGCGACGATTCCGCAGATCCGGCTGCTCAACCAATACCTGGGGCTCGACGAGAACGAGTTCCTGCGCGAAACCCAGGGCACGTTCAAGCTCGGCATACGCTTCGACGGCTGGACCAGGCCGGGCCACTCCTACATCCACGCCTTCGGCGAGATCGGCCGCGGGCTGGATATCCTGCCGTTTCATCATTACTGGTTGCGCGCACGCGCCGAAGGCCTGGAGCGGCCGCTGTGGGATTTTTCGCTCAACGCCGAGGCGGCAAAGAACAATGCCTTTGCCCGGATGGAGCCGGGCCAGGGACCGGTGCCTTCCGGCATCAATTATGCCTTTCACTTCGATGCCTCGCTTTACGCCGCGTTCCTTCGCCGCTTTGCCGAGCAAAGAGGCGTTCGACGCATCGAGGGCAAGGTCATCGACATTCAGCTCGATGGTGAGACCGGTCACGTCGGGCAGTTGCAACTGGAAGACGGCCAGATGGTGCCCGGCCAGCTGTTCATCGACTGCTCGGGTTTCCGCGGCCTGCTGATCGAGCATGCGCTCAAGACCGGGTATGAGGACTGGACGCACTGGCTGCCGTGCGACCGCGCCGCGGCCGTGCCTTGCGCGCGAACGGAGCCTCTCGTTCCCTTTACCCGAGCGATCGCGCGCAAGGCCGGCTGGCAATGGCGCATCCCGCTGCAGCACCGCACCGGGAATGGTCACGTTTATTGCAGCCGCTATATCAGCGATGACGAGGCGGTTTCCACCTTGCTGGCCAATCTGGATGGCGAGGCCACTGGAGAGCCCAGGCTACTGACGTTCACCACCGGCCATCGCAAGCGCTTCTTCCACAAGAACGTATTGGCGATTGGACTGGCCGCCGGTTTCATGGAACCGCTGGAATCGACCAGCATTCATCTCATTCAGTCCGGCATCAGCCGGTTGATCACGCTGTTTCCGGACACCGGCTTCGACGAACGGCTACTGGATGAGTACAACCGGCGCACGCAGTTCGAGTTCGAGCGCGTCCGGGATTTTCTGATCCTGCACTACCACGCCAACGGTCGGGTCGGTGAACCGTTCTGGGAAGAACGTCTGGCGATGAGCGTTCCCGATTCGCTAAGTGACCGCATGCATCTTTTCAGAACCGGCGGCCATATCGTGCGCGAGGCCGATGAACTGTTCACCGAGCAGTCCTGGCTGCAACTGATGATCGGCCAGGGCATCGAACCGCAAGGATTCCATCCGGCTACGCGCCGTCTTTCGCCGGATGAACTGGCCGAATTCATGCGCCAGGGCCGTCGCGCCATCAAACGCACCGTGCTGCAACTTCCCGGTCACGATGATTTCCTCCGCAAGCAGGTGGGTCGGCCTTTTGCCACGGATGAACACGGATGAACTTCAAAAGCGGTAAAAATCTGGAAAAGCTGAAAAGCTTGACACGAAGAGCACGAAGAGGGCACGAAGAAAGGGCTAGAGTGAGTTGTGCCATTCCAGACAGGCATCAGCCCGATCCGGCATCTTCTTATGTGCATGTGGATCTGCAAGAAAGGCTGCATCCCAGGGCCCCGGAGATCGCTTGACAGCATTCACGTGGCGCCGATTCATGGGCCTTTCTTTTGGGTTTAATTACCTTGTGCCTCTTCTTCGTGCCCTTCGTGCCTTCTTCGTGCTCTTCGTGTTCAGCTTTCAGGCTTTGCGCTTTTCATCCGCGGTGGAAAAAATCAGGCCAGAGCCCCGATTCGGCTCAGGAAGTCGCGGTGGCCGGGCATGGCCTCAGCCGCCTCGCGCGTCACGCGGCGAATGCTTTCCAGATAGCGCAGGTAATCCACCTGCGGGCGCTGGTCGACCATGGGATCGTAATGTTCGGGCTCGCCGAGCTGACCGACCATGACCGCCAGCCAGTTGGGGTTCTGGAAAGTCTCGTAGGGCTCTGCAACGATGCGGCCGAAGCGCCGGAAGTGCTCGATCTTGTAGCGCAGTTCCTCCGGGATTTCCATGGCCGCGCAGGCTTGCCAGAACTCGCTTTCATCGCGCTGGTTGGCGTGGTAGTGCAGGATCAGAAAGTCGCGCACACGCTCATACTCGATTGTGGTCAGACGGTTGAACTCGCGCGCGCTCAACTCCATCGCCCCGCGCGCCGGAAACAGCGCCAGCAGTCGGTTGATCGCAGTCTGCGTTCATGAGCGTGCAAGCATGGCGATGAATCGCTTTTCAATGAGTAAACATTTTCGCCACCAACCAAAGCCCGAACCCGCGCCCGTAGGGTGGATAAGCGAAGCGCATCCACCATTCAGGCTTCGAAAAGGTGGATGCGCTCAGGCTTATCCACCCTACAGAAGCGGTGGTCCCGAGCCCCGAGTCCCAAGTCCCGAGTCCCGAGTCCCGAGTCCCGAGTCCCGAGTCCCGAGTCCCGAGTCCCGAGTCCCGAGTCCGTCAATGATTGCCGTTTCCCGGTGCCCCGGCGAGTGCGGCGGCGCCGGGCTCGGATTGAATACGTATGCAACGCATTGCTCCGATTCAACGCGCCTTCTAGCATGGCAGGTGCCTTCATGATGCGTTGATTCCCATGCCGAAATTTCTGCCTGCAATAGCGCTGTATGCGCTTTTCCCCTTCCATCCGGTTTTCGCTGCCGAGACCCTGCGCTCGCCCGACGGCAACATCGAAATCGAATTTCGGCTGGACGATGATGGCCAGCCGCGTCATGCGCTCCGGTATAGAAACAGCGCCGTGCTGCATCCTTCCCGGCTGGGCCTGATATTCGAGTCCGCCGATTTTGGCAAGGACTTCGCCATCGCCGAGGTCGAGCGCAGCAGCTTCGATGAGACCTGGGAGCAACCCTGGGGCGAGCAGCGAATGGTGCGCGACCATCACAACCAGATGCGCGTGACGTTGCAGACAGAAGACGGTCGCACGATGACGCTGGTTTTCCGCGCCTTCGACGACGGCATCGGCTTTCGCTACGAGCTGCCCGAACAGCCGGCGCTGGACGAGTTCCGCCTGACCGACGAGCTGACCGAGTTCTCGTTCGTCGAGAACCTGCGCGCCTGGTGGATCCCGGCCTTCCAGGACAACCGCTACGAGTATCACCATGCCGCCTCGCCGATCGACATGCTCGACTCAGTCCACACGCCGGTCACCTTCGAAGGTACGGACTTCGCGCTCAGCCTGCACGAAGCCGCGCTGGTCGACTATGCCTCGATGACGCTCAAGCGCCCGACCATGCACGGCCAGACCCTCAAGGCCGAGCTGGTGCCCTGGGCCGACGGCACGCTGGTCTACGGCAAGCTGCCCTTGAAAACTCCGTGGCGCACGATCCAGATCGCCGACCGGGCATACGAACTGGCCGATTCGCGCCTGATCCTGAACCTGAACGAGCCCAACCGGCTCGAAGACACCAGCTGGATCCAGCCCGGACGCTATATCGGCATCTGGTGGTGCATGCATATCCGGACCTGCACCTGGGCGACCGGCGACAAGCTGGGCGCGACCACCGAACGCACCATCGAGTACCTGGATTTCGCTGCCGAGCACGGCTTTTCCGGCGTGCTGGTCGAGGGCTGGAATATCGGCTGGGACGGCGATTGGGTGGCCGACGGCGACAAGTTCGACTTCACCACATCGGTTGAACAATTCGACATGCAGCGCCTCGTCGAGCATTCGCGCAAGGTCGGCGTGCCGCTGATCGGCCACCACGAAACCGGCGCGGCGGTTGCCAACTATGAACGCCAGCTCGAAGATGCCTTCGCCCTGCTCGCGGCCAACGGCAGCAACGCGGTCAAGACCGGCTATGTCGGCACCCGGCTGGAACCGAAGAAGCCAGGCGGCGCGGAATGGCATCACGGCCAGTTCATGGTGCGCCACTTCGAGAAGGTCCTCGAAGTCGCCGCCCGGCACAAGGTCGGAATCAATGCTCACGAGCCGATCAAGGACACCGGCCTGCGCCGCACCTGGCCGCACATGATGACGCGCGAGGGTGCCCGGGGCGGCGAATACGACGCCTGGGGTCCGCCCGAGGCCGGCAACCACCCCGAGCACGCCGCGGTGCTGCCGTTCACGCGCTTGCTGGCCGGCCCGTTCGACTACACGCCGGGGATCGTGAATCTCCGCTTTGGAGAAGACCAGGGTGTCAGCTCGACGCTGGCACGACAACTGGCACTGATGGTGGTCATCCACAGCCCGCTGCAAATGGCCGCCGATCTGCCGGAAAACTACCAGGACAATCCAGGCGCGTTCGAGTTCATCAAAAAGGTGCCGGCCGACTGGGAACATTCCATCGCACTGGCCGGCAGGATCGGCGACCACTTCGCCATCGCCCGCAAGGACCGCAACTCCAACGACTGGTACCTGGGCGGCGTGAGCGGCTCGGAAGCGCGCGAAGTTGAAATTGCGCTGGACTTTCTCGACGCCGACGGCGAATGGACCGCCGAAATCTGGCGCGACGCCGCCGACGCCCACTGGCTGCACAACCCAGAGGCCTGGGAAAAGCAAACCCGCACCGTCACTCAGGGCGATTCTCTGGAACTGAAAATGGCGCCGGGCGGCGGCATCGCGGTTCGGTTGTCGAAAAACACTATTGAACCGCAGATGAACGCAGATGAACGCAGATAAAGAACAAATGAACATAAAAAATGAACTACTGGTGACCCCGAAGAACGCGAAGGGAACGAAGGATGTCAAATGGAGTTCTTCAGATCGGATAAAAGCGCCGTGTACCGCAGAAATGCGAATCGATTTGCATGTTCAGACTTTATGGCTCTGCTGCATTCTTGGCACTCTTTTCATTGGGCTTATGCCTTTTATCCGCGTTCATCTGCGTTCATCTGCGGTTCAAACCGGATTTTTCGCTTCCGTCCTCGCCCTGTTTCTTTGCGCTCCTGCTTTGGCTACTCAGACCGATTCGCGACAGATCGAGGACGAGATCATTTACTTCGTGATGCCCGACCGGTTTGCCAACGGCGATCGGTCCAACGACACCGGCGGGATCGAAGGCGGGCGGTTGCAGCACGGGTTCGATCCGACACACAAGGGCTTCTACCACGGCGGTGATCTGAAAGGCCTGACTGAAAAGCTTGACTACATCCAGGGTCTGGGTGCGACCGCGATCTGGCTGACGCCGGTATTCGTCAACAAGCCGGTGCAGGGCCCGGCCGGGGATGAATCCGCCGGCTATCACGGCTATTGGATCCTGGACTTCACCGACATCGATCCGCACCTGGGCACGCGCGAAGACTATCGGGCGTTCGTCGAGGCCGCGCACGCGCGCGGCATGAAGGTGATCATGGATATCGTCGTCAACCACACCGCCGACGTCAACCAGTACCGCGAATGCGCCGACTACAACCCGGAAGCCGACATCTGGTGGTCGGAATGCGAATACCGCTCGATCGAGGATTACCCCTGGACCACGCGCGGCGGGCCGGATGGCGAGACCATCAACGAAGGCTTTGCAGGTGATTCGCCGGACCAGCGCACACCGGAGAACTTCGCGCGGCTCAAGACGCCAGACTGGGCCTACGAGGTGTTCATCCCCGAACGCGAACGCAATGCCCGAACCCCGGCCTGGCTGAACGATCCGCTGGTCTATCACAATCGCGGCAACTCGCACTGGCAAGGCGAAAGCTCTCTTTACGGCGACTTTTCCGGGCTGGATGACGTGTTCACCGAAGACCCGCTGGTACTCAAGGGCATGCTGGAGATCTACACCGACTGGATTCGCGAGTTCGGCATCGACGGTTTCCGGGTCGATACGGCAAAGCATGTCAACGACGGGTTCTGGCGGGAATTCAATCCGGTGATTCTCAAGACCGCGCAAGAACATGGCATTGACGATTTCTATCTGTTCGGTGAAGCGTACGAAACCAGCCCCGAGGCCTTGGCACGGCATACGCGTGAAGCCGCGTGGCCGGCGGTGCTGGATTTTGCCTTTGCCCATAGCGCGCAGGACGTGATTACCGGCAAGGCCGGGCCTTCGGCGCTGGCTGAAGTATTCGCCGGCGACGACCTCTACGAAGGCGATGAGCGCGGCGCCAATATCCTGCCGACCTTCATCGGCAACCACGACGACGGCCGCATCGGCCATTTCCTGCTCGAAGCGCTGGGCGCGGATGCCGACGACGGGGAACTGCTGGCGCGTTCCATCCTCGGCCACGCGCTGCTGATGTTCTCCAGGGGCGTGCCGGTGATCTACTACGGCGACGAGCAGGGCTTTACCGGCGACGGCCGCGACCAGGACGCGCGCGAGGACATGTTCCCCAGCCAGGTGGAAATCTACAACGACAACCGCCTGATCGGCACCGAAGCCACCACCGCCGAAGACAACTTCGACCCCGAACACCCCATCTACCGCGCGATCGCCGAGATGGCGCGCGTGCGTTCCAACGACCCGGCGCTGCGCCGCGGCGAACAGAAGGTGCTCAAAGCCGCAGGCAATCCCGGCATCTTCGCCTTCACCCGCAGTCATGCGGGAACCGAGACTCTGGTCGTGCTCAACACTGCCACGGAAAGGCGCGGCGGGAAAGTGCGGGTCGAGATCCAAAGCGGCCGCTGGCAGGTAGCATTCCAGCGCGGACTGGAGCATTTTGAGGCCGATGGCCGTGACATCACCGTCGAACTCGCGCCGCTGTCGTTCGCGGTATTCAAGGCAGGTGACTGAATTGAAATCAGGCAACGCCGCCGGACACTCATCATGAAGGCATACACCATGAAGATGAAGGCATACACCATGAAGGTCGTCACGATGAAAATCCCCAACCCGGTCGCCGCCATCGTGGTGGCGATTGTGGTCGGGCTTGCGCATGCCCCAGCCGCGTCCGACACGCCGGATTCCCGGTGGGAGCCCGAACCATACATCAAGCTCGATCACCCGGACTGGAGCCGCGACGCGGTGCTGTACCAGATCAATACACGCCGTATTCCTGCTCGACGCGCCGGTCGTCGACCCGGAGCTTGTCGCAATGCTGGAAAAGACCTGATCAAGGCAAAACGGATTGAACCGCAGATGAACGCGGATTGAAAAGCGTATAACCGTGCTCTTCGTGGTTCATGCTTCTGCCTTTAGAACGAATTTAATCTGCGTTGATCTGCGTTCATCTGCGGTTAAAAGAGCTTTTCAAAGGCTCACCGGGCGCCGCACGAAGCCCGCACGATCAGCTTGCCGGGGATCACGCGGCTTTCGGCCGGCTCATCGTTGATCAGGGCCAGCAGGCTTTCGACCAGGATGGCCCCGGCGCGGCGGGTATCCTGCTGAATGGTGGTCAGCGGGCGACGGGCGAAGGCGGCGATCGGAATGTCGTCGAAGCCGGCCACGGCCACGTCTTCAGGCACCGCCCGCCCGGCCTCGATCAGCGCCTGCATGGCACCGATGGCGATCAGGTCGCTGGCGCCGAACACGGCATCGAATGAAACGTCTCTATTGAGCATTTGCTGCATTGCATCGAATCCGGCCTTTTCGCTGGTCAATGCATCGACCTGCAGTGCAGGATCGATCTTCAGCCCGGACTGCTTCAGCGCCCGGCAGTAGCCGGCATAGCGGTCGCGAAACTCAGGGTACTGCTTGGTCTGGGTGCCGACAAACGCAATCCGACGCCGCCCCAGCGACAGCAGGTGGCGGGTCATTTCCAGGCCACCCTGGACGTTGTCGCACCCGATCGTCACACCGGGGTCTGTTGCCGGACGTGAACCCCAGCGCACGAAATGCGCGCCGTGTGCATTGAGCCGGTCGAGCTTGGCGCGATATTCGATGAAATCGCCGTACCCGAGCAGGATCAGTCCGTCGGCCTTGTGGGTGTTCTCGTAATCGGCCTGCCAGTCGTTGGAAAGCTGCTGAAAAGAGACCAGCAGATCCTGGCGCACCCGGGCGCTGGCGCGCGTGATCGAGGCCAGCATGGAAAGGAAGAACGGGTTGATCTGGCCGCCGTCGGGGCTATCGGTTTCCTCGAACAACAGCAGCGCCAGCGTGTTCGAGCGCTGGGTCCGAAGATTGGAAGCCGACTTGTCGACTTTGTAGTTCAACTCGCGCGCAATACGCTCGACTTTCTCGCGGGTGGCCGGGCTGACCAGCGGGCTGCCCCGCAGCGCGCGCGACACCGTGGCCTGCGATACTCCGGCACGGCAGGCAATGTCCAGCGAACTGGGCCGTCCACGAATCGGGTGCAGTTTTTCTATCTTGTCCACGAGTTCCAGTCTAACCGGAAGGGCGGTCCCACGCGGTCAGTTGCGCAGCAACTCGCGCATGTACGGCTCCATGAACCCGGCCAGGGCTGGCTGGGCGGCCTCTGTGGGGTGGATTCCGTCGTCCATCATCATGCCGGGCTGGTCGAACAGGTCTTCGAGAAAGAACGGGATCAGCGTGACTTCGTGGCGTTCGGCCAGGCGCGGGTAGATGGCCTCGAAGCGCTCGATGTAGACCGGGCCCAGATTGGGCGGCAGGCGGATCTGCATCAGCGCGACTTGTGCACCCGCTGCCTTGCCGGCCTCGATGATGGTCTCCAGGTTGCGCTCCAGCTCGCCCGGCGGCAAGCCGCGCAGGCCGTCGTTGCCGCCGAGGATGACGATCAGCACTTGCGGACAGGCCTGATCGAGCAGATCCTGAACCCGGGTGACGGCCCCGGCCGAGGTGTCGCCGGAAATCGCACCGTCGATGACCCGGACATGCTCGCCAAGACGTTGATCAACCAATGCCGGCCAGCCGGCTTCACGCGGCATGCCATAGGCGTCTGACAGACTGTCGCCCAGCACTACAATGGTGGCAGCCGAAAGCGGTGCGGCCAGCGATGCCAGCAGCAGTGCCAAAACTCGAATCGACAAGACGGTATTTTGCATGAACCGATTTTCTCCTACGGATGACAAGATCGCATCAACTCCTCTCGTGGCGCGCGAGGTGTGTTTCGCGGTCGACGCCCCCGGCGGCCGGCTGGAGATCGTCAAGAATATCAGCCTGGAACTGCCGGCCGGTCAAAGTCTGGCTATTGTCGGCGCTTCGGGTTCCGGCAAGACGACCCTGCTGGGGCTGCTGGCCGGGCTGGAGCGGGCCACGTCCGGTGAGATCTGGCTGGCCGGCCAGCGCCTGGGCGATCTGGACGAGGACCAGCGTGCCCGGCTGCGCCGCGCCCGCGTCGGCTTCGTGTTCCAGTCGTTTCACCTGCTGCCCAGCCTGACCGCGCTGGAGAACGTGATGCTGGCGCTGGAAATCGGGCGCAGCGACAACCCGCGGGCACAAGCGCTTTCGGCGCTGGAACGGGTCGGCCTGAATCACCGTCTGGACCACTATCCGCGCCAGCTCTCCGGCGGCGAGCAGCAGCGCGTGGCGATCGCGCGGGCGTTTGCCGGCAGCCCGGACATCCTGTTTGCCGACGAGCCCACCGGCAATCTCGACCGCAAGACCGGCGAAGCGGTAGCCGATCTGCTGTTCGAACTCAATCGCGACCACGGTACCGCGCTGGTGCTGGTCACCCATGATCCGCGCCTGGCCGAGCGCTGCGACCGGATCGCGACCATCGACGACGGGCATCTGTCCGGGGATGCGAGCCCGTCGCCTTCGGAACAATCCGACCCATCGGCTGCCAGACAGGCCGCCGGCGCATGAAGAGCGCGGGTCTTTCCGGCCGTCTGCTGCTGCGCCAGGGCCGCTCCGGCGCGCTGTGGATGCTGATCGCCGGGCTGGCGGTGGCCACCGCTGCGCTGTCGGCGGTCAGCCTGTTCACCGATCGCGTCGGCCGGGCGCTGGAGCGCCAGGCCAGTGAGGTGCTGGCTGCCGATGTCGTGATCAGCGACCGCGCGCCGCTGCCGGAGCATATAGAGGCCCGCGCCCGAGAGCTGGGGCTGGCCACCAGCGAAATGATCACGCTGTCGACGGTGGTCTTTTCCGACGACGAAAGTGCGCTGTTCGATGTCAAGGCCGTTTCCGAGGGCTATCCACTACGCGGCGCGCTGAAGATCGCCGACGGCATCGGCCGGCCGGACCGAACCACTGACACCATCCCCGCGCCCGGCCGCGCCTGGATCGCGGCCTCGGGCCTGCGCGCCCTTGAAATCGAGCCGGGTGCGAGCGTGATTCTCGGCGAGCGGGAATTGGTCGTGGAACAAGTGCTGACCTGGGAACCCGACCAGGGGGACGGGCCTTTTGCGCTGTCGCCGCGTCTGCTGGTCAACTACTCCGAGCTGGAAGGCTCCAGCCTGCTGGGCGCGGGCTCGCGTGCGCGCTACCGTCTGCTGGTCGCCGGTGACGAGCGGGCCGTGACACGCTTCGTCTCATCCACCCGGCCGGAACTGGAAGGCCGGCAGCAGTTGCAAACCGTCGAGAACGCCGAAGCGCAGACCGACGAGGCACTGGAGCAGGCGCGAAGATTCCTGGCCGTGGCCGCGCTGACCGCGGCCATCCTGGCCGCAGTAGCGGTGCTGCTGGCAGCCACCCGCTTCTCGCGCGCCCAGCGCGACCTGATCGCAACGCTCAAGGTGTTCGGCGCGCAAGGCGGCGAGATCATGCGCGCCATCGTGCTGCTGCTGGCCTGGCTGGTACTGCTGGCCACCGCGCTGGGGGCGGCGGTGGGGGTCGTGGCCCAGCATCTGATCGCCGGCATTCTCTCGGCGCAGATGACCATTGCACTGCCGGGGCTGCGTCTGCAGCCATTGGCCGGCAGCATGGCCTTCACCGCACTGATGGCCGCCGGCTTCGCGCTGCCGCCGCTGCTGGGCCTCAGGAGCGTGCCGCCGATGCGCATTCTCAACCGTTCGCTGGACCCCGGCACGGCCGGAAGGCGTGCGCTGTGGGGGCTGCCCATCCTGGCCGCGCTGGCGATCCCGGTCTGGCAACTGGGCGATTTTCGCCTGGCGCTGCTGATGCTGGGCGGCAGCGCGGCACTGGCCGGGCTGCTGGCGCTGGCCGCCTGGGCCGCGATGCACCTGACCCGGCGCCTGGCCGGACGCGCCAGCGGCGCGTGGCGCTTCGGCCTGGCCGGATTGAGCCGGCGCCGCGGCGCCAGCGTGCTGCAGGTCACCGCACTGGGCCTGGGCCTGATGTCGCTGTTGCTGCTGATGGTGGTGCGCGGTGAGCTGATCGAGCAGTGGCGCGCCAGCCTGCCGGCGGACACGCCCGATCATTTCATGCTCAACATCCAGCCCGACCAGGCCGAGCCGCTGCGCCGGGATCTTGAAGAACTGCAGGTCGGCCAGCTCCAGATCCGCCCCATGGCGATCGCGCGCCTGACCGCGATCAGCGGCGACATTCCACCCGAGGATGCCTTCACCGGCCAGGTCCGGCTGTCGTGGATAGACCAGCTTCCGCCGGCCAACGAAATCATTGCCGGACAGTTCTGGGCCCCCGACGGCAAGGGCCAGATCTCCGTGGCAAAACGCTGGGCAGACCGGGTCGGCGTGAAGCTGGGCGACCGCATGACCTTCGACAGCGGCGGGCGCGAGTTCACCGCCGTTGTCACCAGCATCCGCAACGTCGACTGGAATTCGTTCAACGTCAATTTCTTCCTGCTGCTGACCCCCGATGCCGGCGAATTCCTGCCGCACCAGTTCGTCGCCAGTTTCCATCTGCCGCCCGATAAGGCCCCGGAACTGGACCGGCTGGCGCGCACGCTGCCCAATGCCAGCCTGCTGGATGTCGGCGCCCTGATCGAGCGGGTGTTCCAGATCATCGACCAGGTCAGCCGCGCCGCCCAGGTGGTGTTTGCATTCACGCTGATCGCCGGACTGGTGGTGCTGCTGGCAGCGCTGGAGGCCACGCGTGACGAACGCCGGGTCGAATCGGCGCTGATCCGCACGCTCGGTGCCGACAACGCCACCGTGCGCAACGGCCTGCTGGTCGAATACGCCATCATGGCGGTGATTGCCGCCGCGCTGGCCACGCTGGGCTCGGCCGTGACCGGCTGGATCCTGGCCGAAGAGCTGTTCCAGTTCCGCTACCAGCCCGGCATCGGGCTGTTTATCGGGGGCTTCACCGCCGCCGCCCTGCTGGTGGTCGGCGCCGGCTGGCTGGGCAATAGAAGCGTGCTCAAGACGCCGCCGGTCCGGATTCTCCGCGCCGGCTGAACAGTCGGCGGGAAATGACTGCGTCGGCGACTTTCCCCGACCATGATGATTGGCGGAGCGGGACGGGACTTCAGCGAAGCTGTCGCCAAAGGCGTCGACTCGGTTGCCCGGAATCGGTCGGAGCATCCAGCACGATCAGGGAAACGTTGTCACGTCCGCCGTGGTCAAGCGCGCATGCAACCAGTTTCTCAGCCAGCTCTCGCGGGTTTTCGATGGTGGCGAACCAGCGCGCGATTTCCTCATCCTCGACCTCACCGCTCAATCCGTCCGAGCACAGAAGCAGGCGATCGCCGCTCTGCCAGGTCAAGGCCCGAGTCTCGATCGACGGTAGTCCATGAAGTTGGCCGATGCAATCGGTCAGCACGTGCCGCTGCGGATGCTGTTTTGCCTGTTCGGCACTGATCTGGCCACGCTGTAGCAGCATGCCGGGCACGGTCTGATCACGGGTCAGGCAGGTCAGCTTGCCGCTGGATCCGCGGAATCGATAGATGCGGCTGTCGCCGACCCAGGCAATTTCGTAGCGATCAGCCTTTTCATGTACGGCGACCAGAGTCGTCCCCATCCCGGACAGGGCCGGCTCGGCCTGCTGTTCCGTGCGCACCCGGGAATGGGCGACCTCGAAGGCATCGGCCAGTGCCATGCCATGGCTGACCGCCTCGATCACCGCCTCACAGGCCAGCGCGCTTGCCCGGGCACCACCGACATGACCGCCCATGCCATCGGCCACGACCCAAAGTCCGGCTTCGGCGTCGGCAAAAACCTGATCCTGGTTGCTGGTCCGGATCCTGCCGGTCTCACTGATGACGAATTCTCGCAAAGTTCCTTCCTCGTCCCCCCCCGATAACAGTGTTTCTCGGAGTAGTCCGGCACCCAACTGATTTGCATATTACCTGCACCGGCTGCACTGATGGTCAACCCGTGGTCGAACGACAACTGCACAATAGTCAATCAAATATCCACGCGCCCAGACCGGCAGGTCGATCGCCGGTCGATTGTCGGTCGATTGTCGGTCGATCGTCGATAATCAGGTCTCCGGTTGTCGAGACCACCAACACCAGCATTCGAGCAGGCCTTTTGATGAATAACGATATCAGCACACCAACACCGTCAACCGGAGAACTGCAATGGCGAGTGTTGAAATTCGGCGGCAGCTCTGTGGCCGAAGCGGTTCATTGGCATCACATCGCCGAGCTGGCGCGCGCCGCGCTGGGCGAGGAGCGGCATGTGGTCATCGTTGTCTCGGCGCTGGCCGGCATCACCGATCTGCTGGAAAGCCGGGTCTCGACCGACGATGGTGCGGACCCGGACTCGCTGATCGCCGAAGTCCGTGACCGTCACCAGCGGCTGGCCGATGAATTCGAGACCGGCCTCGAGCCGCTGGAAGCACTGTTTGATGAACTCAAGCAGCGCGTGATCGGCCTCCGGACCGAACCCGACCCGGCCGAGATCGCGCCCTTGATGGCGCTGGGCGAAATGCTTTCCAGCCGGCTCGGCGCCGGGATTCTGCAGGCCCTGGGCCTTGACTGCAACTGGCTGGACAGCCGCGAGCTGCTGATTACCAGCGAACAGCCGAACCGCCCGCATGCAGGGCGCTATCTGGCCGCCAACTGCGAGGCCGCGCCCGACCCCGACCTGCGCACCCGCCTGGCCGAACGCGGCCGTCTGTTCATCATGCCCGGCTTTCTGGCCCGCAATGCGGCCGGCGAAACGGTATTGCTGGGCCGTGGCGGCTCCGACATCTCGGCCGCGCTGGCCGGCACGCTGCTGGACGCCGACCGGGTCGAGATCTTCTCCGACGTGCCGGGCCTGTTCTCGGCCGACCCGCGACGCATTCCGGCCGCACGGCTGCTGCGCGAGATCAGCTATCGCGAGGCACTGGAACTGGCCGCCATGGGCGCCAAGGCGCTGCACCCGCGCGCGCTGCTGCCGCTCAGGAAGCACCGGGTCCCGCTGTGGCTGCGCCAGACCACGCGACCGGAAATCGAGGGTACGAAGATCACGCCGGATGCGCGCGAACACGGCGCGCAGGTCAAGGCGATTGTCGCGCGCAAACGCATCACCCTGATCTCGCTGGAAGGTATCGACATGTGGCAGCAGGTCGGTTTCCTGGCCGACATTTTCGCGGTGTTCCGCGACCACGGCCTGTCGGTGGACCTGGTCTCGACTTCCGAATCCAACGTCACGCTGACCCTGGACCCCGGCGCCAACCCGATCGATCACGCCACACTGGACCGGCTGGCCGCCGACCTCGGTCGGCACGCCCAGGTCGAGGTCAACACCGACTGCGCCACGGTCAGCCTGGTCGGCCTTGGCATCCGCACCATCCTGCACCGGCTGGGCCCGGCGCTGGAAGTGTTCGAGCAGCGACGCATCTTCCAGGTCAGCCAGGCCGCCAATGATCTCAACCTGACCTTCGTGGTCGAATCACGCCACGCCGACCGGCTGGTGCAGCAACTGCATCAGCAGATCATCCCCGGCGGGGTCGGCGGCGACGCCGTGTTCGGACCGAGCTGGGAGGCATTGTTTCGGCGCGAGGAAGAGGCCCGCGCCCGGCCGGCCTGGTGGCGAACGGAAAGGCAACGGGTACTTGAGGCGCTGGACGGGCGCGACAGCGCCTACCTCTACCACCTCGAAAGCGTGCGCGAACAGGCCGGTGCGCTGACCGGGCTGGCTTCGGTCGACCGGGTCCTGTATTCGATGAAGGCCAATCCGCATTCGGCCATTCTCGGCGCGCTGGTCGAATGCGGCCTGGGCATCGAGTGCGTCTCGCTGGCCGAGGCCGAACATGCACTGGCGTCGGTGCCTGCACTGAAGCCTGAGGATCTGCTGTTCACGCCCAACTTCGCGCCGCGTGAGGAATACCGCCGTGCGCTGGAACTCGGCCTGACCGTGACCCTGGACAACTCGTGGATCCTGGAGCACTGGGGTGCCGATTTTGCCGGCCGGGAAGTTTTCCTGCGGCTGGACCCGGGCTCCGGCCTGGGCCACCACAAGATGGTGCGAACGGCCGGCTCCAATGCCAAGTTCGGCGTGCCGCTGGGCGAGCTGGAACGGGTCGCGCGGCTGGCGCGCGCGCACGATGTGAAGATCACCGGCCTGCATGCACATACCGGTTCCGGGATCATGCATCCCGACAACTGGCACCGCACGCTGGAAACCCTGGGCGAGGCGGCGCAAGAACTGGCCGATGTGCGGGTCATCGATCTGGGCGGCGGGCTGGGCGTGCCCGACCGCGAAACCGAGCTGCCGCTGGATCTGGCAGCACTGGAGGCCGGCATCGCCGGGCTCAAGCAGCAACTGGTTCGGCCGGTACAGATCTGGCTGGAGCCCGGCCGCTTCCTGGTCTCCGGCGCCGGCGTGCTGGCCGCACGGGTCACCCAGCTCAAGGGCAAGGGCGACATTCGTTACGTCGGCATCGCGACCGGCATGAACTCGCTGATTCGCCCGGCGCTGTACGGTGCCTGGCACGAAATCGTCAACCTGAGCCGGCTCGATGAGCCCGGCGACCGGGTCTACAACGTGGTCGGGCCGATCTGCGAGACCGGCGACATCCTGGGCCTGGACCGGCTGCTGCCCGAATGCTGCGAAGGCGACGTGCTGCTGATCGCCAATGCCGGCGCTTATGGCGCGGCCATGGCCTCGCGCTACAACCTGCGCGAACCGGCCGGCGAGATTGTGATATGAATTCCTTCTGGGACATCCGGGTGGCGCTGTCGGCCGGGCCGCTGGAACCGTTCAGTACTCCGGCCTACAGCGACCAGCGCCAACGGGTCGGCTGGCTGTTGCTGGACAGCGTGAGGGCGCCGTGCGAGACCGAGGCCTGGTTGTGGCTGGGCAGGCCGTTCGGCGGCGGCAGCGGCATCAACCGGGCCCTGGTGTTCAGCCCGGGCCGGGTGCCACTGACGCCACACGAGACCGGCCCGCGATTCGTGGCCATACACTGCATCGACCGACACATCCTGAAACACCTTGGCATTGTTGAACGTCTCGTCTTTCTGCAACCCGACGCTGTAGTTGAAACCGATTCCGTCATCGTCGCTGAGCTTCCAGTAGGCCGTCAGATCCATCCCGCCGGTCCGAAAGCGTCTGGGGGAGTAATAGCCGGTATTGAGATCCTCGCGGATTTCGACCAAGATGCAGATCGACGATCCAGTCCTCGTTCAGGCGTTGCGTCATGCCCACGTGATAACGCGTGTTCTTGATTGAATTGGAGCCGTCTTCGGGCTCCAGACCGGAACCTGTATCGGCTTCCCAGCGGCGTCGCTGGACCGCTGCTTCCGTGCGCGTGGCGGTACTGAAATGGTGGCTGGCGGCCAGCGTTGCCGCCCGGGTCCTGATGCTGTCGGAATCCCAGAACGCATCCAGTTCAAGCATGAGCCGGCTGCGCAACGGCATGCGGGTCGAGCGCCCCAGATCAATGGTATCCGGCGCTCCCGGCACAAGCCGCTCGACCACGGCCAGACTTTCCAGCGCCAGTTCTGGCTGCGTGTCACGCAGCGCCGAGGCACGCATTCCAGGCCCCATCCGGAATGCACGGCCCGGGCAGCACAACGGCGACGCGGCCTCCGCGTCGCCGTATTCCGAACCGGGATGTTGAACGTATACTTGCGCGAATCAGCGCGTTACCCTCGTAGCGGAGGCGACAGCGGGCGCCCTCAGCATCGGAGAGGCAGAAGATCTCCTTAGCGAGCCGGCCCCGTCGAGGTCGAGGCGCGGGCCCTCCTGCCCGGCATCGAAGCGCCCGCCGCCGCAGTAGCCGGCCATGGGCTGAGCGAAAAGCTCGGGGCGGAAGTCGGCCGTGGATCGGGCTCGGCGGCCGGGGACGGGCCGGGCGCACCGGCCAGCGCGGCCAGGATCAGCAGCAGACTGAAAGGACATTTCACGGCAAGGAATCCTGTGCTGTTGAGAACGAGTTGCACAAACTGCTCGGCCCACTGCGGGCTGCAATCGGGTTCAAACGCAAGTCTGGCACGGCTCCGGATACTGCTGGAAACTGGGTCGCTTATACTTCTTATGCGCCGATCGGAACCGGCCTGACCCGGTCGGCCGTCGCGTCGCGCCAAAACCTACCCGGGCGCTCCCGTATGTGTTATGGTCGGCGTCCCGGCTTGGCTAAAAAATCTACAAGGGGTAATGGGCGCGCGAAGGCACACAGGCAAGTCTCGGTCATCGGGCGGCAACGGCGGCCCGGAAGCACTGGAGCCCAGCGTTTTTCTGGAGCGGCTGGACGGGCACTGGCGGGCCTGGATCGATGGCGGGGAGAACGGCAACCACGCGCCAGTCGTCGGATGGGTGGTGCTCGACGACCGCCGGGGCCACTGGGAACGGTTGGGGCTAGGCGGCCTGCTGCGGCTCGAAAAGGCCGTCCACGAACGGGTGTTGGACCAATTGGAGCCGGGTGATTTCGCCATGGCCGTGCCGGAGCGGGCCACCGCGGTGCTGCTGTCTCCCGATCAGGGCGGCCGGGAGTTCGGGCAATGGGCGGCCGAAACGATGCGGGCGGTGAACGGGGAGTTGTTTGACTGGGAAGACCAGACCGTGGCAGCTTCGGTAAGCATTGGACTATGTGCTTTTAGCAGCGCGCTGCGCGAGGCCGAAAAGGCGCTTCTTGAAGCTGCCCGGGTAGCCGAAGGGATTACCGCCAGGGGCGGCAATCGCAGCAAATTGCACCAGCCCGAAAGTCCCGTTCCCGATGAACGAGCGAGCGCGATTCTCAAAGCGCTGCTCGAAGCGATCAAGAGCGACAAACTCACGGTCGTCTATCAGCCCTTGTTTTCGGTAAATGACGATAACGACCAGATCTACCAGATGTTGCCGCGGATGGTGGCGGCTGACGGCAAGTTGATTGCCGCCTCGGAGTTCGTTCCTCACGCCGCGGCCCGAGGGATGTTGCCGGCGCTGGATCACTGGATGCTCGGCCGCGCCCTGCAGGAGCTCAAGGCACGCTCCGGAAAGGACGCCGGCTTCCGGGTCTTTTTGATTCAGTCACCGGCCCTGATCGATGACCCGAAATTTTTGGCCTGGCTGGCCGAGCAGTTGGCGCCCGCGCCCCATCTGGCCGGGAGGCTGGTACTGGAATTCGGGATCGGTGATCTCCAGACCCGCTTGAAACACGTCCGCACGGTGCTTGCCGAACTCAGGAAACTGGGTTTGGGAATCTGCATCGGCGGCGTGCATGAAGCCGTGCCGGAGGAGTTGCTGCTGGAACATCTGCCAGCCGATTACCTGCGAATGGCGCCCGACTTCGTCAAGCGCCTGCTTGCCCACGAAAACGTTTCACTTCATTATCAGCAGTTCGTTCCACGGGCCCGGGCGGCCGAACGAAAAACCATCGTTCCGATGCTTGAAGATGCCGGATCGGTGGCCCGGATCTGGCAAATGGACGTGGACCTGATCCAGGGCAATTTCATCCAGGATCCGCTCGAACAGCCGGAAGCTTGAGCATGACCGGCACGGCATCAGGAGAACCGATCCGCGGGGTCCCGGCCGGATCGCTGGAGGTACCCCACCGGGGCGAACGGCTGTGCGCGACAAACAAGCCACCAAGGAGTATAGATTCTTTTTCTGTAGGTTCTTCTATTTGGTTTCGAAGAAATCACGCCGCAGCCTGCAGGTAAAGACTTGGAAAGGCATCTTCTTTCAACGAGATAGACGCGATCAACAGCCTCCAGCCCTTTTTGGTCATCCGCCAGCCACGCGGGTGCGGGGTCTTGGCGACCAAGCCATAAGTATGTCGTTTGAGTAACCGTGAGACTTTGGCGGATTGCTTGTGCCGGTCTTTGCCGCAGGTGCGAAGCAGTGAGGTTCCAGCCAGTCGCTCGCGGACATCCCGATTGCGAAATCCGTTGATCGTGTTGTCACCGGACAACAGCGCCTTGAAGAGCCCCTGGTCCTCGTCACGCAGCGGATTGAAGGCGCGCACCGACTGTCCGGTTCGGGTTCGCGCGAGTCCCGACTCAATCACTCCGCCAGCGTCAACCGATCCACCTTTCGATAACCCCGGGGCAGCAGCCCGCCGCGCTGGGCGCGCTCGCCCCAGTAGTTCTCGGTATCGCGCCACGACAGGCGAAGATACCGTTGCCCGGACCAGACCAGGCAGTCCTGGCCCTTGACCAGCGCAATGGCACCGGCCATGGCTTCGCCTTCCTTCCTGGCCCTGGGCGGAATGTTGATCAGCTTGTTGCCCTTGCCGCGGGCCAGTTCCGGCAGCTCGTGCAGGTAGTAAGCCAGCAGATGCCCGCTGCTTGTCGCGCAGACGATGACCGCCTCCTCGTCCTCGGTCACCGGCGCCGGCGGCAGCACATCGAAGCCGGCGGGCACGCTGAGCAACTGCTTGCCGGCCTTCTGCCGGGTGTGCAGGTTTTCCAGCCGGGTGACAAAGCCGTAGCCGGCGGTCGATGCGATCAGTACGCGGTCGGACCCCTCGCCGATGGCAACCCCGCGAAAGGCGCTGCCGTCGGGTGGTGAAAAGCGCCCGGTCAGCGGCTCGCCGCTGGAACGCGCCGACGGCAGTTCGTGCGCTGCCAACGAATACGAGCGACCGGTCGAGTCCAGCACACACGCGAGCTGGTTGGAGCGCCCGCGCGCAGCATGCAGGAAGGCATCACCCCCCTTGTAGTTCAACTCGGCCGGCTCGATGTCGTGACCCTTGGCAGCGCGGATCCAGCCATTTTCGCTCAACACCACAGTGACCGGCTCGCTGGGCACCAAATCGGTCTCCTTCAGTGCCTGCGCGGCCTCGCGCTCGACCAGTGGGGATCTTCTCTCGTCACCGTACTTCTCGGCATCTTCCAGCAGTTCGTCGCGAATCAGCCGGGTGAGTTTCTTCGGAGAACCCAGAACGGCCTCGATCGATGCGCGCTCTTGTTCCAGCGAATCCTTTTCACCGCGGATCTTCATTTCCTCCAGCTTTGCCAGGTGACGCAGCTTGAGTTCCAGAATCGCCTCGGCCTGGGTGCCGGTCAGCTCGAAGCGCTCCATCAGGACGGGCTTGGGCTCGTCGTTGTTGCGGATGATCGCGATCACTTCGTCGATGTTGAGATAGGCGACCAGGAAGCCTTCGAGCACGTGCAGCCGGTCGACGACCTGGTCGAGCCGGAACTCCAGCCGCCGGGTGACCGTGGCACGACGAAACGCGATCCACTCGGTCAGAAGCTCGCGCAGGTTCTTCACCCCCGGCCGGCCGTCGTTGCCAATCACGTTCAAATTGACGCGGTAGCTTTTTTCCAGGTCGGTGGTGGCGAACAGGTGCGCCATCAGCGCCTCGACATCGATCCGGTTCGAGCGCGGGATGATCAGCAGCCGGGTCGGGTGCTCGTGATCGGACTCGTCGCGAATATCGGTGACCATGGGCAGCTTCTTGGCCTGCATCTGCGCGGCAATCTGCTCCAGTACCTTCGCCGGCGAGACCTGGTAGGGCAACGCGGTGATGACGATGACATCGTCCTCGCGCTCGAAGACCGCGCGCTGCCGGACGCTGCCGTGGCCGGTCTCGTACATCGCCAGCAATTCCTCGCGCGGCGTGACGATCTCGCCGGCGGTGGCAAAATCGGGCCCCTGGATGTGCTCGCACAGCTCGGCGACCGACGTTTTCGGTTGCTCCAGCAGCCGGACCGTGGCGGATACCACCTCGCGCAGGTTGTGCGGCGGAATGTCGGTGGCCATGCCCACGGCAATGCCCTGGCCGCCGTTGAGCAGAATATTGGGCACGCGTGCCGGCAGCAGCTTCGGCTCCTTGAGCGTGCCGTCGAAGTTGGGCACCCAGTCCACCGTGCCCTGCCCCAGCTCCTGCAGCAAAAGCCTGGCATACGGCGCCAGCCGCGATTCTGTATAGCGCATCGCGGCGAACGACTTGGGGTCGTCGGGCGAGCCGAAATTGCCCTGGCCGTCGATCAGCGGATAGCGGTACGAAAACGGCTGGGCCATCAGCACCATGGCCTCGTAGCAGGCCGAATCGCCGTGCGGATGGAACTTGCCGATCACGTCCCCGACCGTGCGCGCCGATTTCTTGTGCCTGGACGCCGCCGACAGCCCCAGCTCGCTCATCGCGTAGACAATGCGCCGCTGCACGGGTTTCAACCCGTCGCCGACGTGCGGCAGCGCGCGGTCCAGGATCACGTACATGGAATAGTCCAGATAGGCCCGCTCGGCATAATCCTTGAGCGGCATCTGTTCGAACGGCAGGTTTGCGGTTTCAGTGCTCATGGGCGCTATTGTCGCGCAACGGCTCGATCACCGCCATTAATCATGACTACCCGCCACCGGACAGGCTCAGATACTTTCCTGACTCCGAACCTGCTCGACGCTATCGTCGGACGCAAGCCCTCCGCGCGAGGGAAACGGCCGAAAACCATGAACCGCTTCCCGGTCAGCCGGCAATTCCGGCGCGCCCAGCGCCCGCCAGATGCCGACCAGAAGGTGCAGGAACTGGCCGGCGGCGGCCAGGAAAAGAGCGCCAACCAAAATCGAGACTGCCGACACACCCAGTTGCATGTTTGAGACAAACGGCACACCACCCGTAAACCAGGCCAGCAGCAAAAACGCCGTGACTGCGACAACGATCAGCAAGCCTGCCAACGTAATGATCGTGCCGATCAGGCGCAGCAGCAAAAACCCGCCTCGCTCGGGCCGATGTAACCAATTCAGCATTGGAATGCCCCATCCATATTCCCGTAATCACAAGTGTATCCCATCGGTCAGCGCCCATATTGCCGGGCTCGCTGCAGATGCGGTGTGCTACGCGCCTCCCGCATCCGGGCCCGAATTCAGCTATCTTGCCGACCCATGATCCAGCTTGACGACATCACCCTGCGCCGCGGGCCGAAGTCTTGCTCGATGGCGCTGGCCACTTTTCACTGTCCAAAACACGAAATACCCTCTTCTGGAAACCCACTCCAGCAATTCCGACAGCCGAGCCGAAGTTGCCAAGGTCGATTCCGCCGCGAAAATCGTGGATTTTCTGGTTTCCCCCGGTTTTTCCCGGATTTTGCGCTAAATTACAGGCACAACAGAAATACGAATCTCGCTTCCGAAGTCCTTCAACCCCAAGCGAAATATTGCCTCGCGACCGTTCATGGTCGTCAGGGCAGGCTCGTGCGTTAAAACATACTGACCGTCAACGTATGCGAATATCTTCAACGCGACAAGAATCCGTGCATCTTCAAGAATCGTCGGCCTGATCAGGACCTTGAACTCCCGGTTTATGTGAAACTCCGACTCCTCGCCATCCTTGAGGGTCATCTCCCCGACATACTCGTAGCGGTCGTTCTCAGCAGAGACAGCCGCATCCAGTTGCAGCGTCACATCCCTGGCCATGGCGAACCGCATGGACGCGAGGGAGAAGATCGCCAGGATCAACAGAACCCCGATCATCAAGGCAGGCCAATGAGTCCAACCCCATCGCACAGGCGTTTGGCCCTTAGAAGGCAGGATGATCAAATCAGATGCTTTCAGATCGAAAGAAGAGGCGATTGCCTGCACCGAGTCCGGGGAAGCTGTCTCACTTTTCTCGATCCTTTGAATTGTCCTGATGCCAAGGCCTGAAACATCTGCGAGATGCTGCTGTGTCCACGCCCTCCTTTTCCTCTCAAGCTGCAGTCGTTTCGAATCAATTCTTGTAGTCATCATTAATCTCTCTTACTCAATGGACTGCAGGTATTATTCAACCTGACCGGCACCCCTGCCACGTCTTGCTTACGCCATTTATCCGCCATTCGTGACCAGACTGCATCGGCTCAGGAGAAAATCACGACGATGGCATCGGTGCGTGAGATGCCAGATTTGACCGGGGACGAAAAATAGGGTCTTCACCCCCGGCGCGTCTTGAAGCTGTACCACAACGGCAGCGCGACCAGCAGCACCGCACCCAGGATGTTGCCGATGGCCGCGGGCACCAGGTTCCAGGCGACCGCCAGCGCCCAGCCCGGGCCTTCGCCGCCGGGCATGATCAGCGCAACGGTAATGTGGGTGTCCGGAATGGTGTGGATGTGGGTGGTGTGGATGTGGGTGTCCGGAATCGTTCCCTGCCCCGGAATCGTTCCCTCCGGCATCGTTCGCGCGCCGCCGCGAGGCACTACAATCCTCGGGTACAAATTCACTTCCCGCAATTCGAATCAGGAGTTATCAATGACCGCAGCCACCAATCCCCGCGTCGCTCTGGACATCCGCATCGGCGATGAAGCCGCCGGCACCGTGGAACTGGAATTGTTCGCCGACGTCGTGCCGAAGACCGCCGAGAACTTCCGTGCGCTGTGCACCGGCGAAAAGGGCGAGGATATGAGCTATGCCGGCAGCCCGTTCCACCGCATCATCCCCGAGTTCATGATCCAGGGCGGCGATTTCACCCGGGGCAACGGCACCGGCGGCAAATCCATCTACGGCGACCGCTTCCCCGACGAGAACTTCGAGATCAAACACACCGAGGCCGGGCTGCTGTCCATGGCCAACGCCGGCCCCAACACCAACGGCTCGCAGTTCTTCATCACCGTCGCGCCCACGCCTTGGCTGGACGGCAAGCACGTCGTGTTCGGCAAGGTGGTCGAAGGCATGGATGTGATCCGGGCGATGGAAGCCGTGGGCAGCCGCAGCGGCCAGACCAGCAAGCCGGTCACGCTGGAATCGTGCCGGGAGCTGTGAGTTTGCTGGGCATAACTCGAAAGTGCCGGACATCCATAGAATGAATGAAGAAATCCGGGGCAGATCTCATGAACGACTTGTTCTGATGGAACGTGCTCAGGCAAGCTCCCGTGGATTCATCTGCACGGGGCTGATTATGCCGGTTGCCGCGAATTACGCGATAGTGTGGGGGTCCGGTATCGCACAGGTATCGCACGCCTGGTATCGCATTCGCGGGCACGGTATCGCAGATCCGGTCGCACTGTTGTGCTGCTGGATCGGGAATCGAAGCCGTCGGCGAATCGAGAGAATCAGATCGCGTCGATCACCCGCTGCAAGCGGGTTCTGACCTCATCGGCGACTTCACCGAGCTCCGGGTTTTCCACCGCCTGCATTGAAGCGCGTGGATCAACGGCCGAGACTTCTACCTTGCCGTCCTCCAGTTCGCGCACGATCACGTTGCAAGGAAGCATCGTGCCGATCTTCGGCTCCCGGCCGAGTGCCTTCCAGGCCATCTCGGGATTGCAGGCGCCCAGGATCGTGTAGTAGCGCATGTCGCGATTGAGCTTTTTCTTCATCGTCGCCTTGACGTCGATCTCGGTCAGCACGCCGAAGCCCTCGTCTGCCAGCACCTCCATGGCGCGTTCGCGGGCCTTTTCCGGGCTGGTATCCAGGGTTTTATTGAATTCGTAGCTCATGGTTCACTTCCGCAATATCAGGATTCTCTAATTGAGACGCCAGACATCGAAACTGGTTCATCCAGATTCGGGTAAAAGCCAAAAGCCCCGACACCCATTCCTTGCGTTCCCCCATTCCTTGCGTTCCTTGTTGCGTGCAGCAGGACGTTGCGCTGGCCTGGGACGATCAGGAAGTCGCAAAGCGCTGGATGAGGTTGTTCGACGGCAAGCCGCTGGTCCGGAGCTTTGCAGCCGGCGAGAAACTATCCGAGGCGCAAAAGAGTGCCGCAGTTTCACTGATCGAGCGTTACCGGGAACGGCTTTTCAGCATCTCCTGGTTCATGAGGTGTTTGAATGAGCCGATCGCGCGCCAGGCCAATGCTGAGGACAACATCACCGGCCGGTTCTGGGAGGGCAGGTTCAAAAGTCAGGCGCTGCTCGACGAGGCGGCAGTCGTCGCGGCAATGGCCTACGTGGACCTCAACCCGATTCGCGCCGGCATGGCCGAGACGCCGGAGGAATCCGACTACACCTCCATCCAGCAACGTGTTCTTGAACAGGATCCGAAGATTGCTGCCAGGGAAAAGTCGTCGATCGAAGCGCTGCCGGAAGACCTGCGCTCGGCGCTCGGTCGGCTGATGCCATTTTCCGATCAAGCGCCCAAGGATCCCGAGCGCTCCATCCCCTACCAGCTCCAGGACTATCTCGAACTGGTCGACTGGTCTGGCCGTGCGATCATCGAAGGCAAGCGCGGAAAGATTCCGGACGACCTGCCGCCGATCCTGGACCGGCTCAAGATCGATCCGCACAACTACATCCGCTTCATCAATCGAGCGCAGAAAAGCCGCTTTCATGGCTTCATCGGCAGTGTGAAGTCGATGCGGAATCTCGCCGCAGACTTCGGCCGCTCGTTCCTGAAGGGCCAAGCTGCAGCCGCGGCCCTGTTCAGTCCGGGCTAACCGCCCCGGCTACCCCAGAAAGCCTCGAATGGTCGATCGGCCAGATTCAGCGTGCCTGAAATTTGCCGGATTGGCCATAAATTGGCAAACCTCACGAAGACCCTGCCCGATTCCGTGCGGGTAGCACCTGGGCCCAAAACGGGCACGAAAAATTCGCGCTTCCTCTCAGGATATGGGTGTCTCCGGTTATTCTTGTGCAACAGGCGACGAAGGCGTGAAAACGGCACTTCAATAGAGAACCTTTCCGGAGAATGCCTGCACAGGGGCCTGCTGTCATGTGGCAATCGTCATGATTGCAGAAGATGCACGGAAATATTACGGCAACTCCCGATCTCGGTGAGCAAGGCCCAAGCCCCGGCCCGCAGTCATGGGTCCAGCGCACCGGCAATTATCGGCTAGCGCCCTCCGCTCTCGTCCAACGCGGGTAACCGGGCTCAGGCCGACGGAGCCTCAGACCCGCCGGGCAGCGACTGACCGCGCAGCAGCTCCGACACCCGGGGATCCAGGCTGCGTAGATGCAGGTCGCGCTGGGGAAAGGAAATTTCCACACCGTGGCGGCGGAAGGCTGCGTCTATCCCTTCGTGCAGTTCATGGGTCGTGGGCAGCAGCTCGGGCAGGCCCATGACGAATACCCGCACCTGGAAATTCAAGCTGCTGTCCCCAAACCCCATGAACCAGACCTGCGGCAGCGGATCCTTGAGTACCCGCGCATTGGCCTCGGCAACTTCCATCAGCAGTCGTCGCGCCAGGGCGGTGTCCGATCCATAGGCGATGCCCACCGGCACGACGATGCGCAACACCGGATCGCTCAGCGTCCAATTCACCAGCTGATCGGTGATAAAGGCCTTGTTGGGAACAATCAGCTCCTTGCGATCCCAGTCGGTGATGGTCGTGGCACGAATCCGAATCCGGGTGACGGTCCCAGTCACTTCACCCACAGTAACGGTATCTCCGATCCGAAACGGGCGCTCGAACAGGATAATCAAGCCAGAGACGAAGTTCGCTACCACTTCCTGCAGCCCGAAGCCCAACCCCACCCCCAGCGCAGCGACCAGCCACTGCAGCCGGCTCCATTCAAGGCCCAGCAGATTCACCACCACCAACACGCCGACGACGAAGATCAGATAACGGCTGATCGCATTGGCCGCGTAACGGGCCCCGGCATCGACCTCCAGGCGCTGCAGCACCGCCACCTCGAGAAGCCCGGGCAGATTGCGCGCTGCCAGAAAGGTCAGGGCACCGATCGCGAGCGCCAATCCCAGATCCGCCGCCGTCACCGCGGCCAGAGTCTTTTGTTCACCGCTGCCCGAGAGATAATCCCAGAGAACAATCTCGTGCAGTGCCGCCAGGGCAGGCAGCAGGTCCGCCCAGATCCACCAGAGGCCGACGGCCAGCACCAGCGCGGAGAATAATTTCAGAAAGGTCCGCACCTGCATATTGACGGCACCGACATCGACCGTGTCCACGTCGTCCACCGCTACCCCGGACTCTCCCTGGGATTCCCCATCGGCCACCCGTCGACGCCATGCCTCACGGCGCGCCTGCGCCTGCCGGCGGGCCAGGCGCACCTCGAACAACCGCAAGCCCCGCAGCGCCACCTGGGCGCCTACCGCGACCAGCGCTGCCAATATCAAGGAAGCGCAAAACCGGATCAGCAGCTGCTGCGCCGTGAAGTAGTGGCCCGCCAGGGCCAGCACGGACAGGGCGACGGGCACCAGAGCGAAGCCGCCAAACCACAGCAAACGCAGATTCCACTGCCAGCCGTGTCGCCGCGCGGCCACGAAGTAAAGCGACAGCACGCCGCTCTGCGGATCCAGGGTCCGCCAGATGAACACCGACAGCGCCACCGCGCCCAGCGCGAATGCGGCCCTGCCCAGGGTGTCCAGATGTTCGCCCAACACATTGGTGGCGACCACCGCCAGGATCGTAGCCACAAGTACCGGGAGCAGCCAGTAAAGCGACTGTGCCAGCCCACGACGCAACCGCTCCGGCCAGCCGAGATGGGCGTCGAGCAGCCCCCTGCTCCGGCACAGCACCCGAGCCAGTTCCAGCACCAGTGCGACCAGGGCAGCAGCACCCAGACCCTGGGCCAGGGCGTCGACCAACCGCGCCCCCTCTGCGCCGATCTCGAACAGGATGGCGACGAAGCCCAGCACCAGCGGGATCGGCAGCGCCATCAACAGGCTGACCAGCAGTGCCGCCAGGGTATTCGAAAAGCGGTCCCGCATCGGATCATTCACCGGCTTGGCGAGGCGAGCCAAGCTGGTGCGTAACCGGCGGCGGTAGAAAAAGCTCAGCGCCACCCCCAGCAACGCCGCCCCCAGCAGCAGCGGCTGCCGCTGCCAGGCCCGCACCGCAGCCGCAGCCAGTTCGCGCCACAGGTCAGGGTCGGCGGCTGCAAGCAGCGGGGCGAGCGCTGCCAGCGGCCAACCCCAGCCTGGTCGCCGCGCATCGGCGATCCACACCAGATCACGGTTCAGCAGATCTGCGTATGCAGCGGTCACCTCGGCAAGCTCGCGGGCCAGGCGGTCCACCGAGGTCAACTCAGCGATATAGGTAGTGTAGGCGCGCTCCAGATGCTCGAGCATGAGTTCCCGGCGCTCCAGCTGCTCGAGCAGGGCCGGTCGCACCGTCTCTCGCGCCGTCTCTCGCTCCGCCTCGGGCAACCCCGCGAGCCAATCGTCCAGCAACACATCGGCGTGCACCTGCGCCTTGCGCTGGGCACGCAGCTCCAGCTGCTCGAAACGGGCCAAGGCAATGGCCTCGTTGCGGCGGCGTACCTCCTGGCGATCGGGTGCCAGCTTCGGCAGTTCCTGGCGCTGACGATGCAGCACCCGGCCCAGGGCCCCGCCCGCTCTGGCGATCTCCAGCTGATCAATGGCGGTATCACGCAACGCCCGGACCTCCTCGAGCCGGCCACTGAACTCTCGCTGCAGCTGGGCGATCCCCTCCAGGCTGGCGACCAACCCCGCCAAGCGGTCGGCGAGTTCGGCATTGGCCCGGGCTTCGGCCGCCACCGGGCCCGCTGCCTGTTCGGCGTATTCGGCGAGTCGAATCCCTTCTTCCCGGATCTGCTCGACGATTTCGTCGCGCCGGCCACTGAGCCGGTCCCGGAGCACGGCGACCTGAGTGGCAGCGCGCTCGGCCTCGGCCTCGGCCAGATCCAGCCCGGCGCGGGCCAGTGCCAACCGTGGCTCCAGGGTTCGCAGCTCGGCCTCCAGCGCCGCCAGCCGCGCATCGTTCGCCGCGACACGGGCCTCTGCTGTCACCCGGCGCGCCTGCCGCACAGGTGAAGCCTCGGAATCGGCGTCAAGTGCTGCCAACTCGGCCGCTGCCGCCTGGCGCCGATCCCGAGCCGCATCGATGGCGACCCGCAACTCCGGAGCCGCGGTTTCCAACTGTTCGATCTCGCCTGAACGCGCATCGACCTCGCCTCGCGCCCTGCTGAGCCGGGTCTCCGCCTCGGCGAGCTCTCGATCCAGATCCAGATAAGCTGCCTGCGGCGCCGGATCCGGCCCGGCTCGCACCTCGGCCAGCTGCCGCTCGATCTCCCGCTGCCGACCCGGCGCCGCCGCGGCCGCCTGCTCCAGCTCCCGCATTCGCTCGCGGTGCCGATCGCGCTCCTGAAGGGCCGCAAGCGCATCGCGATATTCGGCAGCGAGCTGTTCCTGCTGCCGATCCGACAGCCCGGCATGTTCCCGAAGCGCCTCGAACCTGGTGTGTACTTCCTCCTGCGTAAGCAGTTCAGGGCCGGCCGGAGACAGTGCCGGTTCCGGCGCCGCCCAGCCCGTCGCCCAGCAGACACAGCAGAGCCAGACGAAGTGCCGCAGGTTGCGGCGGAGACGGCGGGCGCACCCGACTGCGGGTTGTGGCATCGCGCTTTCCTTATCAGCTCAGCGCCGCCAACCAGTGCGCATACTGCGCCGGCAACACCCACGAAGGCTTGTCGACGTTCAGCTCGCGCGCGGCCCGGTAGGTCCAGTGCGGGTTGGCCAGATGCTCCTTGCCGATCAACACCAGGTCCATATCGCCGTCGGTCACCACTTTCTCGGCCACGGTCGGCTCGCCCAGGCCCCAGGCCGACGCCACCGGAATACTCGCCTCCCGCCGCACGCGCCGGGCGAATGGCGCCATAAAGGCCGGCAGGTCCCACGGTACCCTGGAATTGATGGACGAGAAAGCTAAGCTGACGCTGATCAGATCCAGCCCGCCGGCCTTGAAGCGGCGGGTCAGCTCGATGGACTCGGCCAGCGTCTCCTCGTCCCGGCCGTCGAATTCGACCACACCGAAACGCAGCGTCAGCGGCAGGCGCTCGGGCCAGACCTCGCGCACCGCCGCCAGAGTTTCCAGCAAAAAGCGGCTGCGGTTCTCGAAGCTGCCGCCATACGCATCGGTGCGCTGATTCGAATGCACGGAAAAGAAACTTTGTGCCAGATAGCCGTGGGCGAAGTGCAATTCCAGCCACTCGAAGCCGGCATCCAGGGCGCGGCGGGCGGCGTCGACAAAGTCCCGGCGCACGCGGGCGATGTCTTCCGGCGTCATGGCCTTGGGCACCTTGGGCAGGTGGGCGCCGAAGGCGATGGCCGAAGGCGCGATGGCCTGCCAGCCGCGCGGGTCGCCGTCCGGAATATGATCGTCACCCTCCCACGGCCGGTTGGCGCTGGCCTTGCGCCCGGCGTGGGCAATCTGGATACCCGGCACCGCGCCGGCGGCCTTGATGGCCTGCACGATGGGCACGAACGCCTGCCCCAGCTCGTCGTTCCAGATACCCGTGCAGCCGGGCGTGATGCGGCCCTCGGGCGATACCGCCGTGGCCTCCACCACCACCAGCCCGGCGCCGCCGCGCGCCAGCCCGGCCAGGTGCACCTGATGCCAGTCGGTCACCCGCCCGTCGATGGCCGAATACTGGCACATTGGCGGCACGCCGATGCGGTTGCGAAGGGTTATGTCCTTGAGCTTGAAGGGCTGGAACAAGGCGGACACGGGCGGCTCCTGTGATGGTTGGGGTAGCGGTTGGGTACGTATTCATGACAAGGTTACCATTGCCCTCCTGTCAGCTGATGACCGAGCCGCTGGCAGCGGGCTTCATCCTGTTGGCACCATCCGGGAAGAATGGGGATGTGATAACCAGAATGCAAATCCCGGCCATCCTCTCCGCTCAATGTCTGGCCAGGTCGCATGAAAGGCATGCCATGGAAACCACCGCAACTTGGGAACAACTTGATCTCACTGCCCGCGCAACGGGGAAGGGTCGGACCAGCGTAACTCCATGCATTTCATGTGAAACTTTGCCACTGGAACCAATTTTCACCCCTTGGATGCCCCATTTTGCAGGCGAAATCGGGCTTGTAGTGCGATGGCACCTCGCGCAGCGCCCAGCGCCCGTCCTGCCCATCGATTTCACGGTGCCGCGCGTTGCGGGACAATCGTCGAAAGGATTCAAGGAAATCCGGGCTTCCGACCGCCACGGATTCGCTCCAGACCGGGTCTCGGTTGATCACGGCGCCCAGCAACGCATCGTCCACCCATCCGGGCCCTGGTTATGCGGTAGGGGGGGGTTCAGCGAGTAGCCAATGTCACCGCGCGGCGTGACGAACAGGCGCTTGTCGGAAACCGGCGGTGGGATTAGTCCAATGCGGCCAGCAGCCTTTCGATCGCCCCGGCCAGATTGATGACTTGGACCTCGCCTGGACTGGAGCCGTACAGGTGTCCGAAATCCCGCCGATCGCCCGTGACCAGCAGGTCCGCTCCCTGTGCCACGGCCGCCGCCAGAATCGGAATGTCCTTGTCCGCCAGTCCATGCTCTCGCGCCACAGAGAGGTGCGTTTCCGCAGGTTCCTTGCCGATTCGGGTCTGCCCCACCAGCCGCTCCAGCACCGGCTGTCGTACAGGCCGTTTTCGCGCGATATTCCGGCGGGCTTCCTCCACAGCAAGGCGAGACGTGGTCAATTCACAAAAATCCGCTTCCGCCAGGTCGAACAACAGCGCGGCGTCCGCGTCGTCCTTCCAGGCCGCTGAAAAAAGGATGTTGGCATCCAGAAAAACCCGCATGGTGTCGGGCTACTTCTTCCTTGCGCGCCGATTCAAGGCGTCTTCGGCGCAATCCCTGACTGCAGCCGGCAATCGGTTCTCGCGTTCGAAGTCGGCGACGCGGTCAGCGCTGTAGAGTTCGATCGGATACACCGCCGCCGGACGCAGTCGGATGCTGCCGTCGGCCTCCGATTCGACGATCACCTGCGATTCGGCCGGCAGACCCGCTGCTTCCAGGACCCGGCGCGGGATGGTGACCTGACCTTTCTTGCCAATTTTTACAGTTTCCATGTCGCCATTATGCCGGAATCCCGGCAAGCCGGAAAGCGCACAGTATGACCGCCCGATTTCGCCGCACGCAGCGGTATAGCATGGCTGATGGATCGTGCGGTGTCCGCCGCATGTGTCCGGTTGCACCGACGCCCGCCAATATTCGCTTTGTCGAGCCAGAGACTTGTACGCGTCATGCCACCATGCGCAAAGGGGTCCTCGCCTCCGCCGAAGCCATTGAGCGATGGCGTTTCCAGGCGGATGGCGAAGCCAGGTAAGCCGAACCCTGAGACCCACATCATAAGCCGCTCGCCCACCAATGCGAAAATTTGAACCGGAATCCCTGCCCTACCCAATCGAATCCTCGGGATATGGGCGTCCAGGTTCATCCCTTGCTTGCCGGGGCTGGAGACCGGCGGTGAACGTGGCAAAGCCGATCGTGAGTATGACCAGCGTGACCACAAGCAAATGGCTGTACGTGTGCTCCAGCCCGGTCAGCGGGCCTGTCAGCGCGACATGACCGGCGCTTTCCAGAAAGTACAGTACCGCGCCGCCGATGGCCACGATAAAGTTGACGATGAAACTCCAGCGGGCGACGGTGCGGTTGGCAAGAATGCAAAAGACAATGATCGGGGTGAGAAACAGCGATGCGGTACCGCTGACGGCCACCGCCGAGAACAAATCATCCGTGCCGGCAAAGACCAACCCCAACCCGCCCAGGCAAAACAGCAGCATGGCGACCCGCCCATTGCGGGGGGTGGCGCGGGCGATGTGCATATCCACCACGGCGAGTTTGGCCGCGCTGGAGAACACCGAGTCCATGGTCGAGCCGGCCGAGATCACCAGTGCGACGGCCAGCATGAGCATGGCCGGATCGCCCATGAGGCTCTGCAAGGTATCGAGCAGCTCTTCCTCGCCCAGCCGATGCAGCCCCGCGAAGACGCCCAGCAAACCGAAAGCGAGGATGCACAGCGATGAAATCCAGAACGCGTGCAGAAAGCTGCGCCGCGTCGTTCGGCGGTCGGCCAGAAACCCGCGGTCCATCATGACCGGGTCGTGCATCGGGTAGCTGAGAACCTGGAGCAGCGCGACGATCAGCAAGATCCAGCCGGGGTTGTCCGGTTGCGGGCTACTCGTGACAACCGCACCGACATCGAACAACGGGCTGGCGACCATCATGACGAACAACCCTGCCAGCAGGATCACCAGCAGACTCATCTGCAACACGTCGGTGCGCAGCGAGGCGCGGAGGCCGCCCGTGATCGAATACAGCAAGGTCACGCCCGCCACCGCTACGATCGCCCACTGTGCAGCGCCCGAACCGGCAACGCCAAAGACGATGCCGACGACCAGCAGGTTGGCGAATACCTCGGTGAGCAGGCGCAACGAGACCAGGACATTGAAGCTGGTGGTGCCCAGACGGCCGAAGCGTTGCGCGAGAAAGGTCTGGATGCTGTCTGCGTTGTGGCGGAAACGCAGTCGATCGATGATCAGCCAGCCGGTGAGAAAGGAACCGTAATAGACGGTATAGGCCAGCGCGCCGGCAATGCCGAAGGCGTAGCCGAGAATACCGGCGTTGAGCAGCGAGCGGGCAAAAATCCAGGTGGTGACCTGCGAGAATGTCAGGGCGAGCACGCCCGGCCCGACACCGCGCTCGGAGACACCGCGGAAAAAACCGTCCGCCGTATGTACGCGCGGCACCAGGACCAGGCTGACGAGCGCGATCAGCGCGCTCAGCCCGATCAGGCTGGGCACATGCAGACCAGTCACGGACGTTTGCTAACCGCCGCCGCAGCTGGCGCCGCCGAGAACGCAGAACTGCGCGCAATGCGGGTGATTCAGGCGCACCTCGCCGAATGCTTCTGCCAATGTGTGGCCAAGCTCGAATTCTGGTGCGTACGGCAGCAGGGTGCAGGGCACGATCACGGGCCGGTGCGCGCCCTTGCGCTTGACGACCATGCGCGAGCCGGCGCACATCATGGCGTCCGGCGACACGCCCAGCGTTTGCCAGCACCCCTCGGTAATCTCGGGCACGTCGGCGCGCTCATCCATCTCCGGGAACAGGACCAGTTGCCGCGGGTCATGCGCGTCCAGGTCGATGCCCTCCCGCTCGAACAGCCGCGCATAACCTTCGCGCATGCGCACCTCGGGCTCGCCCGAAAAAAGCCGTCCGGCGATGTCGATGTTAAAACCGTTGCCGCTAAGCCAGCGCAAACCGTCCAGTGCCGGCCTCCAGGCCCTTGGTCCGCGTTCGAGCTCATGCAGCTCGCGCGAGTAGTGATCGATGGACACGCGGACAGTCAGGCGCCGACCCAACCGTTCTTGCAGCTCGAGCAACCGGTCGCTGACTTTCATCATCGGCTTCATGGCGTTGGTCAGCACCAACGCTTCAAATCCGCGACTGAGCACCTCATCGAGCATGGTCACCATATCGGGATTCATGAACGGCTCACCGCCGGTGAATGCGATGGTGCGGGTGCCGAGCCGATCGCGCTCGATCTCGTCGAGATAGGCGCACAATTCCGAACATGTGATGTAAACCAGTCGATCGTTGCTCGGCGAGGACTCAATGTAACAATTCCGGCAGGTCAAATTGCACAGCGTGCCGGTGTTGATCCACAGCGTTTCGAGCTTGTTCAGATGCACCCGCGCCCGGCGCTCGCCCCCGACCGTGCGCTCCGGATCACTGAATTTACGCGGGTCCAGCGTGTTGCCGGTAGTGTGTTCGGCCTGCGACATGGGCCTCCTGATTGATAGTCGGCATCATGAAACGACTGGGTTGAAATGATAACACTCTTGTTTCAGGGCATATATCATCACGACCGGTTCTCGTGATACGCCTCTACCAAGCCTCACGAGGGGGTACCGATTGGCCCGATTATCGTTCTTTCGCGCTCTTTCGCGCGCACGCATGGCTTACGGCTGGCGCGCTCGTCGCAGCAATGGCCTGCGTGGACCTCAACCCGATTCGCGCCGGCATGGCCGAGACGCCGGAGGGGAGCCGAACCCTGACACCCACCTCATAGGCCCCCGGCGCAACTCCTGGTGCTCGCCTACGCTGCGAACCGAATGCAGCCTCTGCCGCTGGCCTTGGCTTGATATAGGGCGTCGTCGGCTTTCTTGATCAATTCCTCGAATGCCTGAGTTTGCGGTTGCCGCGCCGCCACGCCGATGCTGATGCTCCCGCTCCAGACCGAGTTTCCAACGGGAACAAGCAGCTCAGCGACGCGGCGTTCGACTTGCCTGGCGACCTGCATTGCGCCGTCGCGGTCCGTTTTCGGGCAAAGGACCAGGAACTCGTCACCACCAAGCCGAAAGACCAGGTCATCCGTCCTCACGGCATGTTCAAGGGCGCGGGCCAGTTCAATCAGTACAGCGTCGCCAGCATCATGGCCGTGGGTGTCATTGACCGACTTGAAGCAATCGGCATCGATCATGAGCGCCGCCAGCGGCTTGTTCTGCTTGCGGGATTCTGACCATAAGGTCTCAAGCTGCATCATTGCATGCCGTCGATTCGAGAGACCAGTAAGCGAATCCTCGAGCGACAGCGCCTGAAGACGGTCGTTGGCTTCCGAGAGCGCGCGAGTGCGCTCGGCAACGCGCTGCTCCAGCGATCGGTTGAGTTCAAGGAGCTCACGGTTGCGCGCGGCAAGTTGCGCCAGCAAGCCGTTCAATGCATTGATCAGGGGCTCGATGGCCGCATCCTTCTCCCTTTCCTCTGCTTCGAAAGCCGCGGCAGCATCCATGCCCGCGCGTACCGCTTCGATCTGTCGAGCCATGTTCTGGTCCTGGCCGAGGATGTGGTAGCTCAGCCAATGAACCAGGTAATCGAGGATGCGCGATGCAGCGTCTGCACTCTGCGCATTGCCGCTGGTCTTGAGCAGCTCTATGTCATGCAGAAATCCTCGATGCGCTTTGACGTGCCCGTCGATGTGGCGCTGATCAATGCCAATCTGACGCATCATGGCCTCTTCTTCTGAAAAGTGATAGCCGGCATAGTCGACCAGTTCCCGAAATAGCTTGTCGAGTTCTTGGTCGTCGATTTCATCGTGCTCCAGGTGATCGCCAAGCGTATTGATCAGGTCAACCAGGTGACGATGTTGCTCGTCTACTGTGGGGAGATGGGTGAGGAAGTTCTTGTTCCATCGAAAAGCGGGCATCTAGACCTCCCAAGTGGTGGTGGCGGCTTGCGCCGGCTGGCGACCGTTCCTTCACCTCGGGTTTTTCGGAACGACCTGGCGTAACGATCTCGGCTATTCTCAGGCCACGTCCTTGTATTGGACTTGATCCAGGACAAGCAGGATCCTGAGCGCGACGGTGCTTGGAACTTTTTCGGCAATCCGTCAGTGCCGCGCGACGCCACGGAATATATGGGGAGGACGGACAGCGCTCGCTTCGCGAGATGCAGGCGCCCCATAGCGCCGATCCTCCCAGCAACATGGGGCGTTCAAAAGATAGCCCGCAGCCATGGCGACGATCAGCACGCCGCTAGAAATACCGGGATGCCGGCGAGCGAGAACATCATCATCAGCATCAGGAAGGCATGCCAGGGATTGCGTCGGGCCAGACCCATGTAATCGTCGAGCTGGTCGGCCTCGCGATCGCCGTTGGAGACCAGGATGATGACGCCGAACACGCCGGCCGACATGATCGCGTAGGCAATAAGGTGGCGGAAGGGGCAACGGCGAATCCGCCCGAACCGCGGCAAGCTCACTGCTTGCCGAAATAAAGCAGCCCAAGCGCGATCCATGCCAGCATCAGCGCGCTCGTCAGCAGCAGGATCGGGATCGGGCCGAACTGGAAGATCAGCGGCACCGAAAGCGCAGTGAACAGTCCGCCGCCGACCACCGGCTCGAACAGGAGCTGCTTGTAGCCGAAGGCTTCCAGCGCCGGAGACTTGTTTTCCGAATCCGCGATGCGAATCAACAGCAACCCGGTTGCGGTCATGCCCAGCGACTGGCCCAGATCGCCCACGCCGCGCTCGAACCAGTAGCTCGGGATCATGCGGCGGGCCAGGAAAATGAACGCGGCGTCTGATGGCCGGCCGGCTCGCGTTCGGACTTGGACGGAATGCCCATCAGTTCGCGCGCGCTCAGCTCGGCCGGGCGCTTCAGCAGTTCGGTACGATCCGTGCGCACGCCCCAGTTGATCACGGCCACACCGATCAGGACCCCGGAAACCACCCCCACCGTGGCCAGGCCCAGCGCCAGGTCGGTGCCTTCGGCAAAACCGACCTGCTCGAACGTATCGGCCAGCCCCGCGGAGGTGCCGTGGCCGCCTTCAAAACCGATCTCGATCAAGGCACCCGCCATCGGCGAAATGCCGAACACCGGGGTGAGGACCAGCACGGCCAGCAGAATGCCGAAGGTGTACTGGCCCCAGGCCACGGACTGGCCGAACGCCACCTGCGGTCCAGCCACCATCCAGATGTAGCGGAAGCCGGGAATCGTCTTGCCCAGAAAAAGGCTGGCGAAGACCACGTTGATCAACAAGCCCGGCAGTGTGCGCCAGATGTCCAGCACCGGCTCGGGAAACAGCCCGTTGCCAAACCCGGCAACCCGGCCCAGCACCTCGGGCCCCACCAGCAGGGCGAGCGTGCCGGCGATGATGGACGTGGGCAGGAAGATCCGCTGCAGCACCGGGGTGACGGTGCGCACGAGTTTGCCGACCAGCAGCAGGATGCCGATGAGAATCAGCGCCAGACCGGCCTGTTCAAGGTTGACCGCCATGGGCGCTTACCCTCCTTCCTGTCGATGTCCCCAGTATGCACCCCGTACCCGATGGTGCCGGCTGAGAGATTCGAACTCCCGTCAACCATGCAAGCCGGTGCGATCGGCCGCCGGCGCCCGGGATTCCGCCCACAGGCCGGGCACGTCCTTGCTGGCCCGATGATCCAGGATCCGCTCGATCACCGGCGGGTCTTCGATGCTCGCGATCACCTTGACGGTGCCGCCGCAGTTCGGGCAGGTTTCGACGTCTACCTTGAAAACCCGCTTGAGGCGTTGCGCCCCCGGTGCGGGCCGACCGCAATGCGATAGGTGATGGAATGGCCGGCCAGATCGGGCATCGGGTCGTCGGGGTCGAGCGCTACGCCCAGGTCGAGCTGCTCTGTATCGCGCTCGAGCAATCCTTCGCGTTCCAGCAGCCGCCCTACCCGACGGGCGATGGTGTGGGCCAGTTGCGTCAGTTGGGCCGACGTCGGCGCGCGCACCCATTGGAAGCGCAGGCGGGTGCCATCGGGCGCGACTTCGTAGACCCCGTCGAGAAAAAGCATGTGGAAGTGAATGTTGAGGTTCAGCGCCGAGCCGAAGCGCTGGACCAGCGTGACCGCGCCGGGGCGGGCGGTTTGCTGCGTGTGACCGGCATTCCTGATCAGGTGCGCGGCGATGACGCGGTAGACGATGCCGAGCACTCGGCCGATCAGCGCCGGGTGGGTCGCGAGGAGAAAGCGCAGCGGGAACGGAAGGCTCAACACCCACTGCCGGATCGGGCGCTCGGGCAGCACCCGGTCGACCAGCCAGGCCGCGCCGTCGGCCATGCGCCGGGCGCCGCAACTGGGGCAGAAGCCGCGGCGCTTGCAACTGAACGCCAGCAGATGCTCGGCGTGGCAGGTGTCGCATCGAAGGCGCAGGAACCCGTGCTCCAAGCGGCCGCATTGCAGGTAGCCATCAAATGCTTGCCGCACATGGGTGGGCAACTGCTTACCGGCCGCGGCCATGTGCTCGACAAAGACCGGGTAGTGGCGCTCGACGAGCTGGTAGAGCAGTGTGCGCTCGGGCCGGTGGCGCTGGTAGTCGCATGTTGCCGGCCTTGCAGCCACTGATATCGGATCTGTTTGAGGGGACACGCCGGTCCCAGATAACTATATATGCGAGGTCCAGGACGCTTTGAAAGAGCGTGCTGATTTCCTCACTGATGAAGGGTTGGCTGAACAACGAGGTGGGCGGGCGATTCTGGCGCGCAACCTGCTCAGGACGCTGCGCAACCGGGACCTGCAGAAGGCCGGCCAGGACATCGCCGCCGAGACCGGTCTGGAGTACCGACCGGCGGCCGACGGCCAGCGCGTCAGCGGCGTCTACCGCCGCAGCGTGATGCTCGCCAGCGGGCGATACGCCGTGCTCGATGACGGCGTGGGGTTCAGCCTGGTACCGTGGCAGCCGGCGATCGGGCGGCGCGTGGGGCAGCAGCTTACCGCTGCCATTCGCTCGGGCCGTATCAACTGGGAGTTCGGCAAACGCCCTGGCTTGGCGCGTTGATCAGCTACAGCCACCGACGTACCTTTGATCGATAGTCTGCGTATTCATCACCGAAGAGTTCGGTCAGCGCCTCTTCCTCTGGTTTGATCTGAAAGCGATCCAAATATAGTACAAAAAATAGGGTGCCTATCAGGGCCCACAAGGAGTCCAGATATAAGCCCCACGCAATAAGGAAACCTGTGAAACCAACGTACATGGGGTTTCTGGAGATCCTAAAAATGCCGGAGGTCACCAGCGATGAGGCGGCTCCAGGTTTTCGCGGATCGACTGTAGTTCTGGCGCGCCTAAATGAAACGACGCCGGAGACAGAGAAGAAGGTGCCTGCTAACAGAAACACTGCTGCAACGCCAAAGCGAAGAGTGCTGGGCAGAGCAGCATCTGGGGTGACGACAGACAAAACCCACATCAGCGCCGCGGTCGTGACGGTTACCAACAGCGGCGGTACTCGACTGTCCAGCATCGTCAAATTCCCCTGAACGGACGTGTGGTGCAGAAATTGTAGGGCATAGAGGAATTCCTGGTAGCGGGGGCATCAATCCGCTGCGGTCTCTAGGTAAAGTGGGTCGCTGGCTCTCGGTTTCGGCCGTTCCTGGAGCGCCCTTCAGCGTTGTGAGGTGTCTAACCTCATGTTATGATTACAAGTATGTACCGTCCTTCTTTCGCACATAGGCTGGCGACGCTGGCGCTGCTCATCGCGGTGTTCGTTGTCATTCCTGTTGCCGATGCGGCTCTCTGCGCATTGGAGGGCGAAGCGACTCATTTGTCTCTCGCTGTCGATGAAGACGGGCATGAAGACGACAACTTGTTCGATTTGTCGCAAGGCCACTGCGAGCATGGCCACTGTCACCACACGACCTCGCACGTCTCCACCGATATTCTGGCCTCGGGCACTTGGCGTCACGCCCATCATTGGCCAGAGTACGATACAGCTGTCTCATACACCCCTGACGGGTTGAAGCGACCTCCCAAAGCCTGACGGATATCGACCGTCCACGCTGCCGCGTGGATTTCCGTCAACTATTAGCTTTGGGAGTCTCCCATGTTCATGCTGCCTGGCCGGCCGCTATATGCGGTTGGTTTCGCTGCCACTGTTGCAGCGCTCGCATGGATTCCGCCTGCTGTGGCGGAACCAGCCCCGCCTTATGAGGTACTGATCGACCAACTCGATCAGATTCCCGTTGCCATTGAAGCCGAGGCCCTTCACAGCGCCGCCACGGCGCGCATTCGTCAAGCACGTGCCTTGCCAAATCCGGAAATTGCCCTGGAAGCGGAGAACGTTTACGGGAGAAGCCCGTTTGCCGGTTATGGAAGTGCAGAGACCACGTTATCGATCAATCAGCCGTTGGAGCTTTGGGGGCAGCGCGGCGCGCGTGTCAATGCTGCGCAAGCCCAGGCTGATGCGGCAGGGCTGCGCCGAAAGCAGGTGCGCTGGACGACCGCCGGCGTTCTGGCGCAAGCCTATGCGGAAGCCGAAGCCGCTTCGTTACGCTACGACCTGGCTGTAGAGGCCCTGTCACTGACTCGGGCAGATGCCGATGCGGTGATGGCTCTGGTGGAAGAAGGTCGAGAATCCACCCTGCGCGGCGTTCAAGCCGAGAGCGAAGTGGAAGCGGCTCGCGCCATGGTAGACGAGGCGAGAGCAAATCGTGAGACCGCCTTTGCATACCTTACGGCATTGGCAATGCGGGCCGAGCCGATCACTTCGATCGGCACCAGCCTACTCGACCGTGCTCCCAGGTCTGTCACGCTTGTGGCGCGCGATTTTCTCGCGGTCCAGGTTGCGGAAGCAGAACTTGACGCAGCCGACCGTCTTGTCACTGTCGAGCAACTTCGCGCCCGCCCCGACGTGGCCGTATCCCTCGGTGTACGGCGATTCGAGGAATACGACGTTGAGGCACTGACTATCGGTGTCAGCGTCTCGCTCCCGCTGTTCGACAGGAACAGCGGCGCCATCAGCGCCGCGCGTGCCGAACGGCGGGCTGCGGAGGCGAGACTGGACAGCCAACGATGGGAAGCCCAGGCGGCATACAGAGCGGCCCAAGCCGGTCTCGACGCTTCGATCAGCCGGACACGTGCGGCTGACGGAGGCGTCGTCGCTGCCGAAGAAGCCTACCGATTGGCCCGCGTTGGATTCGATGCCGGCCGTATCTCGCAATTGGAATTGCGCAGTTCCCGTGCGGCACTGATCTCCTCACGCAACACCGCAGTTGACGCACGTTTGGCGCGTGTCCGCGCAGAAATCGACTTGGCACGCCTCGAAGGCCGTGTCCCCTTTGGGGAAGCACCATGACGATGACCACGAAGAATCTACGCCTCTTAAGCATTTCCATATTCATTGCACTTCTCGTCGGATTTGGTCTGGGCCGGCTGCTGGACGAACCGCTGCACAGGCTCTCTCACAGTCATGTCGAAAACGATGACCACGCCAACGATGATCACGACGACGATGAAGATCATTACCACGAAGGCGGTAACGACCACGAGGACGAGCGCACGGTCACCCTGACAGCCCGTCAGATCGAGGCCTCGGGGATCACCGTTGTGGCGGTCGGCCGCGGGGGCGGCCACGAAACCCGTCTGACGGGACGAGTCGAATCCACTATCGACGCCAGGGCGGCCGTTGCCGCCGCGGTGGGTGGTCGTGTCGAACGAGTGGAGGTTGCCCCTGGTGCTTCGGTCGAAGCGGGCCAGGTTCTGGCGGTGCTCCTTAGTGGCGAAGCCGCTACGTTGCGTGCTCAAGCTGATGCCGCTGCCGCCGAAGCGGAAACCGCACGCCGCATCTACCAGCGCGACCTGAACCTGGTCGAACAGGGCGTCGTCGCCCGCCAGGAACTGGAGACCTCCCGCGCCCGCTCGCTGGCGGCCGATGCGGCCGCGCGAGCGGCGCAGGCCCAGGTGGCAGCGGCAGGCGCACCCGATACCGAAGGGCGCGTCAGCATTGTCAGCCCGATAGCGGGAACGGTGGGTGTGGTTCGCGTCATGCCCGGTGGCTTTGTCGCGTCTGGTGGCGTTGTCGCGGAGGTATCCGATCCCGCGCGCGCGGAGCTCGTCTTCACGGCCCCACCGGCCCTGGCCTCACGGGTGATGGCGGGAACCCCCATGAACGTCTCCGGCCCCTTGGGGAGTTTCGAGGCGGTGGTGCTGGGCGTCACCGCCGACGTGCACGAACGCAGCGGCGCCACCCTGGTGCGCGCGCGTCCGGTGTCGGCAACACTGCCACCCGCAGGCTCGCCCGTGGCCGGCACCATCATCACGGATCGGCAGGACGATGGCCTGACCGTGCCCGCCGATGCCGTGCAAACGGTCGATGGACAAACCGTCGTGTTCGTCGCCATCGATGAGGGCTTTCGTGCCACGCCGGTACTCGCCGGCCGACGGGCTGGCGGCCAGATCGAGATCCTGAGCGGGCTGTCCGGTTCCGAGCGCATCGCCGGCACCAATGCCTTCCTGTTGAAAGCCGAACTCGCCAAAGGCGAGGCCGAGCACGTTCACTGAGGGCACCCGCAATGTTCAAACTTGTTATCGAAACCGCCATCCGCTTTCGCTGGCTGGTGGTCTTCCTGGTGGCGGCGATTGCGGCCTACGGTTTGTTGGAGCTGAAGCGGTTGCCGATCGACGCGGTGCCGGACATCACCAACCGGCAGGTGCAGATCAGCACGGTGGCACCCGCGCTCGCGCCCGAGCAGATCGAACGGCTGGTCACCTACCCGCTGGAAACGGCGCTGGCGGGCATCCCCGGCCTAACGGGCACGCGTTCGCTGTCACGCAACGGCTTCTCCCAGGTCACGGCTGTTTTCACCGATCAAACCGACATCTATTTCGCGCGACAGCAGGTCGCCGAACGCATGCGTGATGTCGAGAAGGACTTGCCCGAAGGCGCCGTCCCGGTGATGTCTCCGGTAACGACGGGATTGGGCGAAGTCCTGATGTGGACGGTGGACTACACGCCGTTCGATGCCGACAACGCCGCCGCTCCCGGCCAGCCCGGCTGGCAGGCGGACGGCACCTACCTCACGCCCGAGGGCGAGCGGCTGACCACGGACCGGGACCGCGCTACCTACCTGCGTACTGTGCAGGAATGGATCATCGCGCCGCAGATGCGTTCCACGCCGGGGCTGGCGGGCGTCGATACGATCGGCGGCTATGTCAAGGAATACGCCGTGCGGCCCGATCCTGAGCGGCTCGCCGCTTATGCGCTCAGCCTGACCGATCTCGTCCAGGCCCTGGAGCGGGCCAACGTTCAGGCCGGCGCTGGCTTCATCCAGCGTGCCGGCGAGGGCCTGGTGGTGCGTGCCGATGCCCTGGCTCGGACGACCGACGATCTGGCGCTGTCACCGGTCGCCAACCGCGACGGCCTGGTGGTGCGCGTCGCAGAGGTTGCCAGCGTCGGCATCGGCCAGTCACCACGCTTTGGCGCGGCGACCCGCGACGGATTCGAAGTGGTTCAGGGCACCGCGCTTATGATCGCCGGTGGTAACAGTCGTACCGTCGCGCAGGCGGCGGCCGAACGCCTGGCGCAGATCACTCCGTTTCTGCCGCCCGATATCGTCGCCGAGCCGGTGCTGGATCGCAGCGTGTTGGTCAACGCCACCATTCGCACCGTCGCCGGCAACCTCACGGAGGGGGCGCTGCTGGTGATCGTGGTGCTGTTTCTGCTGCTGGGCAACTTCCGTGCGGCGGCGATCACCGCGCTGGTGATCCCACTATCTTTCCTGTTCGCAGCCATCGGCATGAACCACTTTGGTATCAGCGGCAACCTGATGAGTCTGGGTGCTTTGGACTTCGGCATCCTGGTGGATGGCGCCGTTATCGTGGTTGAAGCCACGCTGCGCATGTTGAACCAGCGGCGGGCTGAGGTCGGACGGCCATTGACCGCGTTTGAACGCGTGGATATCGCTGCGCAAGCTGCACGGCGGATGGTGCGTCCGGCAGCGTTCGGCCAGCTCATTGTGCTGCTGGTCTTCGTGCCGGTACTCACTCTTGAGGGCGTCGAGGGGAAGACGTTTCAGCCAATGGCCGGCACCTTCATGCTGGCCCTCTTTGGGGCCTTCATCCTCTCCTTCACCTTCGTGCCCGCCATGGCTGCCCTGCTGGTGCGTGAACCGAAATGGATACCGACGGACGGCCCGGATACCGATGAAAAGCACGGTCGTGGCGAAGGAAAGGCCGAGCACGAAACCCGAGTGGTGCGTCTCGCGCGGCGCTGGATGGAGCCGCTGATCCACACCGCGGTTGTGCGGCCCAGGACGGTATTCGTGGCGGCGGTGGCGGCGCTCGCCATCGGTCTCACTGCCTTCTTGTCCCTGGGACGGGAATTCATGCCCACCCTCGACGAGGGCGATATCGCCATGCAGGCGTTGCGTGTTCCATCCGCCTCCCTGGAGCAGTCTCTGGCGATGCAGATGGCGCTGGAGCGATCCATCGTCGCCGTGCCGGAGGTCCGCACGGTCTTCTCCCGTACCGGCACGGCGGAGGTGGCCGTGGACCCGATGCCACCCAACGTCACCGACAGCATGATCATGCTGAAGAACCGCGCCGAATGGCCCGACCCGTCACTCGACAAGGAAGCACTGATCACACGCATCGAGGCGATCGTCGATCAACAGATCGGCAACGCCTTTGAGTTCAGCCAGCCCATCGAGCTGCGCTTCAACGAACTGATCGCCGGCGTACGCACGGATCTAGCCGTCATGGTGTTCGGTGACGACTTTGCCGTTCTGCAACGTGTGGCGGATCAAGTGGCCGGTCAACTGCGTGGCATCTACGGCGCCGCAGATGTCAGCGTCGAACAGGTCTCGGGGCTGCCCATGCTTACGGCATACGTCGACCATGCCACCGCCGCGCTCTACGGCTTGTCGGCCGCCGATGTCAGCGAAGCATTGACCATCGGCGTGGGCGGCATGGCCGCTGGCAGGATCTTCGAGGGAGACCGTCGTTTCGACGTGGTGGTGCGCCTGGGGGAGGAGGCAAGGAACGACCCGGCCCACCTGGCCGCTCTTCCGATGGTGTCCGCTGGCGGCGATATCGTGCCGCTGTCCTCGGTGGCCCGCATCCAGGTCAGCGACGGTCCCAGTCAGATCAGCCGCAACAACGGCAGCCGGCGCATGGTGGTACAGGCCAATGTGCGCGGCCGCGATCTCGGTGGATTCGTCTCCGAAGCCCGGGACGCTGTAGTGAGTAATGTCAGGCTGCCCGCCGGGGTCCATCTCGACTGGGGCGGTCAGTTCGAAAATCTGCAGCGGGCCGAGCAGCGCCTGCTCACGGTGATTCCCGTGGTCTTCCTGCTGATCGGCGCGCTACTTTTCATGGCATTGGGAACCTTCAGGGAAGCAGCGCTGGTGTTTGCCTGCGTTCCTCTCGCGTTGGTAGGCGGCGCACTCGCCCTGCTGCTGCGGGGCATGCCGTTCTCCGTGTCGGCGGCGGTCGGCTTTATTGCCGTGTCCGGCGTGGCGACACTCAACGGTCTGGTGCTCATGCAGGCAATCCGCGAACGGCTGGACGCCGGACATCCTGCGCTGGAGGCCGCGGCCGAGGGCGCTGCCAGCCGCCTGCGGGCCGTATTCACCACGGCCCTGACCGCTATCGTCGGCTTTATCCCGATGGCCATCGCTAGCGGGGCGGGTGCGGAAGTGCAGAAGCCGCTGGCCACTGTCGTGATCGGCGGACTTCTGACGGCCACAGCGCTCACACTCGTTGTGCTGCCGACTTTCGCTGCCAGGGTCTCCAAACCCAGAACGGACAACAACACGGTGAACGGTGGCAGATCAATATCTGGTTACACCCGGGATCTGGGCCCCGACGGTTCAGGAGTGTCCTGAGGAACATCGGTCGACGACGGAGTGTGAATGCAAGAACAATAGGGAACGCATCTTATGGAGCTACGTCATTTACGATGCTTCGTCGCTGTTGCGGAGGAGCTTCATTTCGCCCGAGCAGCTGCCCGGCTTCATATTGAGCAGTCGCCGCTGTCGCGCGCGATCAAGGAACTGGAGGAAGACCTGGGTGTACTGCTGTTCCACCGCACCACTCGTAGCACGCGCCTGACGCGCGCGGGGCAGCTCTTTCTTGAGCACGTGCCGCGGATTTTCACGGGTACGAGGTGGGTGTCCGGATTCGGTGGCCTTGGTGGCCTTTTAGATCGGGAAATCACCGGTGAAGAACACTTCCCCGTCCCGGCGGATTTCGACCTTCTGTCCGCGCGGATCGAAGTCCAGCGTCAGTTCGCTGAATGCAGGCGGATCACCGAATCCGATCGCGCCGTGCGTACCCCCGAGCATCGAAACGACCTCGATCGCGCCGCGTTCAATTCCGCCGACGAACAGGTCGTATGTGCCTTCGGAGACATTGGTGACCCGGACGCGGAAAACCTCGCGCATCGGGTGTTGCTGGTAGTACGCCTCGGCCGTTCCGGCCGGAAGGACGCCGGCATTGTTCAGCTCGATGCCGATTTCGGCGAACGTGACGCCGGGTTCCGGGCCGGTGCCCATGCCTGGCCCCATTCCGCCCATTCCGCCACCCTGACCCATGCCCCCGCCGGCCCCCATTCCCATGCCGAAGCCGCCGTCGGATCCGGCTCGCGGGAATTCGGCCGAAAACAGGCGGTTCGGGCCTTCCAGAATCTCGATCATCGCACCCCGCGGGTCGAAGCCGAAGTGCATCGTTCCGGCAGCCTCCGGAAACCGGAATTCGAGTTTGCCGCGCGTCTCACCGGCACCGATCTCGACCGCTTCGATCTGCCCGCGCTCGGCCCCCATGACCCGTACCAGGTAAATTCCGACCGGTACGTTCCGGACCTCGACCTCGAACGCCATCACGGGCTGGCCGCGGCTCGACGCGCCGAGCATCTCCAGCCGCGCCGCTGCCGAGGCGTCTGGATAGACGCCGTCGGTGGCCAGTTGAATTTCGGTCTCGAACCGGCCGTCATCAGGCCCCTGGAACGGGGCTGGACCCCGGCCCATGAAATTCCCCTGCGCCGGGGTCACCGCAGCCAGCACAATCTGCCCGCCGGTGAGCACTTCGATCATCCGGTCGCGCGGGTCGAAGTCCAGCAGCATCGTCCCGGGCACGGCCGGTGAACGAAAGCCGAGACGCCCGGAAGTACCCTGATCGTTGGCAAAGACTTCGATCGTACCGTGCGGCTCGCCGCCGACGCGCAGTTCATGTTCGCCTTCGGGAAGGTTTGCGACCTCGATACCGAAATTGGCGCGACCGGGCCGCATCTCGAACTCGACCGTGCCGCGAGCACCCGGAAACACGCCGGTGGATTCCAGTGCGGCGACGAACTGGCGCGGCATGTGATCGGGCCTGAAATCATCCGAAATGCCGCCGCTGCAAGCCACGCCTGGTTGGTCGGTCAGCCGGCTGATCGGAAATTCGCCGGCACCGACCGTGTCGGTATCGAACGCGATCCGGCCATTGAAGCAGTCGCTGAAGCGGACCTCCATCGTCCCGACCGCCTCGCCGAAATCGCTCTCGGGATCCCGGGGCTGCATGAACGTAACGCCGTCGAACTCGTAGACCTGCGCCATGATCCGGTTGCCGTCGATCCCGCCCTGGGCGATCATCCAGGTCGGTTCGCCGACCCTGCCATAGTGGGCCCAGTAGAGCACGGCGGTCTTCTCGCCCGAGGGCAGCCGCGAAATCGTGATGATTGCACCGTGGTTCTGCTGCTCCGGCTGATCCCACCAGCCGGTGAAACTGCCGGTGACCTCCAACGCACTTGCCGGCAGCGCCATCAGTACTGCAAATCCAGCCGCTGCAACCTGAACCAATGGCCTTTTGGCCGCCTTCCATGAATTGGACAACATCATTTGCCTCAGTGAGCTTTACAAAAACGCAGCATCGTTCGAAATGGATGCCGAATGTTCATTAGGCTAACCTAATACACTCGGAACCGATTGATCCAGCGCAAATTTGCTGGGCGGGATGATCGACCGTGGCTGGCGGTTGATCTGAACGGTCGCGAACACCGAATCCTGATCGACAGCGAGTCGAACAGCCGGCTGGAGCTGAAGAAGCTGGGCCGGCTTGAGTGGCTGGCCGATCCTGTCAACGATCCTGTCGTAGCCGGCGTGTCGACACTTAGGGACAAGTACGTCCAGCGGCACGCCGGGGCTCGTAGCGCTTTTCAACCAGGGGATCTAAGCATCGCCGGTGTCAATGAGGCTAACACGCAGAACGCCAAACCGGAAGGGGTACGAGGTGGGTGTCCGGATTCGGTGCGGGATTCGGTGCGGCCCGTCACAGACTGACCTTCTTCAGGAGCTGGGCGTTGATGGCCACGATAACAGTGCTGGCGGACATGAACACGGCACCGACCGCCGGGGTGAGGAGGATGCCCCAGGCAGCCAGTACGCCGGCGGCCAGGGGAATGGCGAGGATGTTGTAGCCGGCCGCCCACCAGAGGTTCTGGACCATCTTCCGATAGGTCGCGCGGGAGAGGGAGATGATCCGGGGGATGTCGCGCGGGTCGGAGCGGACCAGCACGATGTGGCCCGCCTCCACAGCCACGTCGGTGCCCGCGCCAATGGCGATCCCGATGTCGGCTGTGGCAAGGGCCGGTGCGTCGTTGACGCCGTCGCCCACCATGGCCACGCGCTTCCCCTGCGCCTGCAGCTCCTTGACCTTCGAGGCCTTGTCCTCCGGCAGCACCTGGGCGAAGACCATGTCGATTCCGAGATCCTCGGCCACTGCGTCGGCGACCGCCTGCGCGTCGCCGGTGAGCATGGCGACCTCGAGGCCGCGCTCGTGCAGCGCGTCGATGGCCTCCCGGCTCTCCTCGCGGATGGCGTCGGCCACGGCGAAGACCGCCAGTGCGTCGCCACCGCGGAGGAGGTAGATGGCCGCCTGGCCCCGGTCGGCGGCGCGATCCGCCGCTTCACTCAGCGCGCCAGGCACAGACGCATTTTCCGCTTTCAGTAGCGCCGGTCCGCCCATGTGGTACTCCGTGCCATCCACCTCGGCGGCGACGCCCTTGCCAGTGATGGCCCGGAATCCGTCCGCGCTCGGGATATCGATCTCCCGCTCGCCGGCGCTGGCCACGATGCCCCGGGCGATGGGGTGCTCGGACTCGGTCTCGACGCCCGCGGCGATCCGAAGCGCCTCCTCCTCGGACATGGCCTCGGCTACGGCCAGGTCGACCACCCGGAACTGGCCCAGAGTGAGCGTGCCGGTCTTGTCGAAGATGACCACGTCCAGATTGCGCGCTTCCTCGAGCCCGCGCCGGTCCCGCACGAGCAGGCCGTTCTGGGCACCCATGGTCGTGGAGATCGCGACCACGAGCGGGACGGCCAGGCCCAGGGCGTGCGGGCACGCGATGACCAGGACCGTGACCATCCGGACGATGGTGAAGTCGGTAGGCGCGCCGATGAGCTGCCAGACCACCACCGTGATGAGCGCCGCGGCGATGGCCACGCCCGTCAGCATCTGGGCCGCGCGGTCGGCCAGGTGCTGCGCCCGCGATTTCGACTTCTGGGCGTCCGCGACGAGCCGCATGATCCCCGACAGCTTGGTCTCGTCGCCGGTACCGGTGACTTCCACCCTGAGCGAGCCCTCGCCGTTGATGGTCCCGGCAATCACTTCGTCGCCCTCGCCCTTCTTCACCGGGCGCGACTCTCCCGTGATCATGGACTCGTTCAGGTCGCCCCCGCCCTTGAGAACTACGCCATCGACCGGGACGTTCTCGCCGGGCCGGACCAGGACCACGTCGCCTTTCCCCAGATCCCCGACGGCCACCTCCTCCTCCGTGCCGTCGTCTCGGATCCGGCGGGCCGTGTCCGGGAGCAGCTTGGCCAGCTCCTGGAGCGCGCCCTGGGCCTGGTTGATGGAGCGCATCTCGATCCAGTGGCCCAGGAGCATGATGGTCACCAGCGTGGCCAGCTCCCACCAGAGCGCGTCTGCCTCGATCATGCCGAGCTCGACCACCCACGAGAAGACAAACGCCACGGCGATGGCCAGCGAGATGAGCGTCATCATGCCGGGCAGCTTCACCCGCAGCTCGCGCCACGCGCCCTGGATAAAGACCCAGCCGCCGTACGCGAAGATGAACGTGCCGAGGATGGGTCCGATCCAGCGCGATCCGGGGAAGACGGGCGCCGTATAGCCGAGCAGCATCTGGATGTGCTCGGACCAGAAAACCACGGGAAGCGTCAGGAGCAGCGAGAGCCAGAACCGGTTCCGGAACATGTCCACGCTGTGCCCAGCGTGTGCGTCATGGTCGTGACCACCATCGTCGCCGTGGTCACCATGAACTGCATGCTCCTGCGCCTCTCCGACCATCTCCTCCTCCGGGTGCTCCGGGTAGCCGGGCTTGGCGGGAGCGGAGTGGTCGTGGTGGTCGTGATCATGACCGTCGCGATGTTCGTTCATGCTCGACCTCATGTGGGGGGCAGAATCGCCACGGATGATCGGGAGCGTGATGCCCGCCTGCAAGAAACGGCGCGGAGAGTATTAGGAAGTATAACGGCCCCATATCCGGATTTCCATCGGTATAGGAGGATGTTCAAAGCCTGCGTTTGGCCTGCGTTTGACCCCCTTTGCGGCCCACAGCGGGTCGAATTCCCCTGGTTCTGCCCTGCCTCAGGCAATCCAGCCTCGGAACGCACTTATTTGCCCGGCCATCCAGTACGACGGGCACAAGCGGCATCGCGCCCCGACCTCGTCGGGCCGGCGTGGTCCGAGCGCGATACGCGTCCGAGTCGCGATGATGACTTTCCGGTATTGTCCCCACCCATGATCCAACTCGACGCCATCACGCTCCGCCGCGGCCCCGAAGTGCTGCTCGAAGACACCGGCCTGACGGTGCATCCGGGCCAGAAGATCGGGCTGGTCGGGGCGAATGGCTCGGGCAAGTCCAGCCTGTTTGCAGCGCTGCTGGGCGGGCTGGACGTGGATGCCGGCAGCATTTCGATTCCGGCCGACTGGACCGTGGCCCACATGGCACAGCAGATCGACGACCTGGATCGGCCGGCGATCGAGTTCGTGCTCGATGGCGATGCCCGGCTGCGAAACGCCGAGGCCGAGGTGGCCGCGGCCGACAACTCCGGCGACGGCGAGCGCATCGCGCACGCGCACCAGGCGCTTGACGATGCCGGCGGGTTCGATGCCCGCGCGCGGGCCGGGTCGCTGCTCAACGGCTTGGGGTTTGCCGCCAGTGAACACGAAAAACCGGTCGCCGAATTCTCCGGCGGCTGGCGCATCCGGCTTTCGCTGGCACGCGCGCTGATGAGCCCGTCGGACCTGCTGCTGCTCGACGAACCGACCAACCACCTGGACCTGGAAACCATCCTGTGGCTGGAAGCCTGGCTGAAGCGCTATGCCGGCACGCTGGTGCTGATTTCGCACGACCGTGATTTTCTGGACAACGTCGTCGACCACATCGTGCACATCGAACACCACGCGCTCCATCGCTACGCCGGCGGCTACAGCGAGTTCGAGCGCCAGCGCGCCGAGCGCATGGTGCTGCAACAGGCGCAATACGAAAAGCAGCAAAACAAGATCGCCCACATGCAGTCGTTCGTGGATCGTTTCAGGTACAAGGCCTCCAAGGCAAAACAGGCGCAGGCCCGGCTCAAGGCGCTGGAGCGCATGGAGCAGATCGCGCCGGCGCACGCCGACAATCCGTTCGACTTTGAATTTCCGGAACCGTCTCGTGCCGCCGACCCGCTGATCCGGCTCGACGAAGTCACGCTGGGCTACGGCGAAACGCGGGTGCTGGAGAACGTGTCGCTGAACCTGTCGGCCGGCGACCGGATCGGGCTGCTGGGCGTCAACGGCGCCGGCAAGTCCACCTTGGTCAAGGCGCTGGCCGGGGATCTGGCACCACTGGCCGGCAACCTTGAATACACCCGCAACCTGACCATCGGCTACTTCGCCCAGCACCAGCTCGAACAGATCGACCGATCGGCCAGCCCTGTGACCAACCTGGCCCGTATCGCCGGCGACGTGCCCGAGCAGAAACTGCGCAACTTTCTCGGCGGCTTTGCTTTCTCGGGTGATCTGGCCACCGACCCGTGCTCCAGACTCTCCGGCGGCGAACGCGCCCGGCTGGTGCTGGCGCTGATCATCTGGAAGGCGCCCAACCTGCTGCTGCTCGACGAGCCCACCAACCACCTGGACCTGGAAATGCGCCACGCCCTGACCATGGCGCTGCAGGGCTTCGAGGGTGCCGTGGTCACGGTGTCGCACGACCGCCACCTGCTCAACGAAACCGTCGACGATTACTGGCTGGTCGCCGACGGCCGGGTCCGGGCGTGGAAGGAAGGGCTTTCCGGCTACCGCGACTGGGTGCGACGCGCCCAGGCCGGCACCGGCAACGGTTCCGGCGACAATAGCGGCGGCACACCGACCTCCGGCAATCGCAAGGCCGAACGCCAGCGCAAGGCCGCCGCGCGCGAACGCATCAAGCCGCTGACCAACCGCATCCAGAAACTCACCCGCGAAATCGAGCAACTCGAAGCGCGCAAGGCCGAACTCACCGAAAAGCTCACCGACCCCGAGCTGTACCAGCCCGACCGCGCCGACGAACTCCGGAAATTCCTGGCCGAGGAAGGCGAGGCCAGAACCCGGCTGGAGACGCTGGAGCAGCAATGGCTTACAGCCGAGGAGGAAATGGACTCACTCCGCGGAAACAACTGAGTATTTGTCTGCCTGATTACGTGGGTTGTTCTGCCGTCGACAGGCGATCGCAAACGGCACCTCTGGGCTTCAATGAGCCAAGGTGTGACCCCGTAACTCCCGCGTAACTTCGCCCTGGGCATATCCTGCGGTGCCTGTCCACTTTCCCGCCCGCATCTCAAGCCGACTGGATTTCCCGTTCGATTCTTTCCGCGTTCTGAATTTCGGCCCGGCGCAGCGCGAAGTTGGTCTGGAGATTCAGCCAGGAGCGCGCGTCGCCACCGAAATAGCGGGCCAGGCGCATGGCCGTGTCGGCCGTCACGCCGCGCCGTTCGCGGACGATGTCATTGATCCGCGGTGCCGACACCTTCAGGGCCTTGGCCAGAGCGTTGGCACTCATGTCCAGCGGCTTCAGAAAATCCTCGCGCAGCACCTCTCCGGGATGAACCGGGCGCATTCCATTCCTGATTGCCATGTGAGCCTCCATGAAGCTGCTAGTGATAATCGACGATCTCTACATCCTCGGGCCCTTCCGGGCCCCAGCGGAAACAGATCCGGAACTGCTCATTGATTCGAATGCTGTACTGGCCCGCTCGATTGCCTTTGAGCGCCTCCAGCCGATTGCCGGGTGGCGCATGAAACAGGCGCCCGATTTCCCAGTCTCTCAGCCCGGCATTTGACCCCGGTTGCAGCGCGGCGTCCGCTTCGGACACCTGTGGCAGGGCATGGCAGGTGGGTGTCCGGCTTTCCCCTCCCATCCGGCTTTCCCTCAACAGGCCATGGCAGGTGGGCGTCCGGCTTTCCCTCAACAGGCGGCTATTCCCTCCCCTTCATCCAGTGCTCGAACAGCGCCGGCGCGGGTTCGCGCAGCGCCAGGCGGGCCTGGATGTCGTTGGGGCTGGCGCGCAGCGCTGCGGCGGCGGTGAGGGCGGTGCGCGGGTGTGGGTCGGCCGTTGATTCCTCGGCGTGCCCGGAAGGCGGTTCCGGTACGGGAAGGTGCAGCGCCAGCCAGGCGGGAAACAGCACCCAGGGCAGCTCGGGTTCCGCCTCGCAGAAGCGGTCAAAGGCACGACTGATATCGGCATTGTCGCAGCGGTTCAGACAGCTCAGCGCGACGGTTTCATCGCGCCAGCAAAGCTCGATGATCGCCTCCAGCATCAACCCGAGATCCCTTAGCGCGGTGGCCGCATCGAACAGACGCGCCAGCAGTTCGGCGTGCCGCCAGTAAGCGCGTTCGGCGCGGATGGAATCGATGACACCGGCCGGGTCACCGGCGCGCGCAGCCGGCCAGCTTGGATGCAGTCTCGGCCGCTTTGGGTCGAAGTCGCGGCCTGCCAGCACGCGGGCAAGTTCACGCCAGTAGCGGCGCAAAAAGGCATCCGCCCGGTCGGTGAGAAACGTGCGGGCGGCCGGCTCCAGATGTTGTTCGACGAACTCCAGCGCTGGTCCCGGGTCCTCCTGGCCCGGCTGCCAGTCCAGCGCGTCGACCAGCACCTCGGCAGCGGTCTGCTCGGCGTGACCGGTGCCGGCCGGATCCAGCCGAGTCAGGTGCTGGGCCGCCGCCGTGGCGTCGCCTGCAAGCAAGGCCTGGACCAGTTCGTTGCGCGCAATCAGGGCAGGGTTGTCGAAAAACAGGTCCATTTGCGGCCCCCGCTCGACCCGGCGGTATTCGGTACACAGCAATTGCTGGCGCACGGGCGAGCGGGCCGCGAGCAGGGCCCGACCCCGACCGCCGCTGGAACCACCGCGACTGCCGGGACCATCGTGACGACCGCTGGACGGTACGCGCAATTCGGCTTGAAGCCCGCGTTTTTCGGCCCAGTCACGAGCCTCGCACAGCAGTTCCACCCAGCGCTCGGGGTTGCCGGCGATGCAGTCTTCCAGCACCATTGGCGGGTCACCCGCGCCGGTGCGCCATTGCTCCAGCGCCTCGACCGGCAAACGGCGCAGCGCCACCAGCAGGTCCACCGGCCGATAACAACCGTTCCGGGCGACCAGTTTTTCGACCCGATGGGCAATGTCTTGTGCTGCCGTCATCTCCGGCCCGTCTCCAGTGGCGCGAACAGCGCCTCGATGTCGTTTTCGTCCAGGCTGAAGCCACCGGCGCCGGTCAGCAACCCTTCGACCAACTCGCGCTTGCGCCGTTGCAGCTCCAGCACCCGCTGCTCCACCGTGCCGGCGGTGACCAGCCGCCAGGAAAATACCCGCGCGGTCTGGCCGATACGGTGGGCGCGACCGGTGGCCTGGTCTTCGGCAGCCGGGTTCCACCACGGATCGTAATGGATCACCGCGTCGGCGGCTGTCAGGTTCAGCCCGGCACCGCCGGCCTTGAGGCTGATCAGAAACACCGGAACCTCGCCGTTCTGAAAGCGCTGGACCGGCCGCGCGCGATCGCGGGTGCGGCCGGTCAGCGTCACATACTCCAGGCCCAGTTTTTGCAGTTCCAGCTCGATCAGTTTCAGCATGGAGGTGAACTGCGAGAACACCAGCACCTGGCGGCCCTCGTCACACAATCCGGCCAGCATGTCGATCAACACCGTCAGTTTGGCCGAACCGGCGTGCGTGGCCGGCAGCGAGTCGTGCCCTTCGATTGTCCGGATCAGACGTGGGTCGCAGCAGATCTGGCGCAGACGCAGCAGCGCGTCCAGCACCACCATACGGCCGCGCGCCACACCGGCCTTATCGAGCGCGTTGCGCACTTTGTCGTGCATGGCCAGGCGCACGGCTTCATACAACTTCCACTGCTCCGGTTCAAGATCGATCACACGCTCGATCTCGACGACCGGCGGCAATTCGGGCGTCACGGCGGCCTTGGTCCGGCGCAGCAGGAACGGCGCGATGATATGGCGCAGCACTTTCAGCCGCCCGGGGTCGGGGTCCCCAGCACGCTCGATCGGTTTGCGGAATTCGCGCTCGAAGGTGGCCTGCGGGCCCAGCAGTCCGGGCTGGGCAAACCGGAACAGGCTCCAGAGCTCGCCCAGGTGATTTTCCAATGGCGTGCCGCTGAGCGCGATGCGCTGCCGGGCGTTCAACTCGCAGGCCCGGCGCGCTGTGATCGAGGCCGGGTTCTTGATCGCCTGGGCCTCGTCCAGCACCACGGCATGAAATGACTGCGCGGCCAATCGGCGATGATCCCTCACCATCAGCGCATAGCTGGTCAACACCAGATCGACTTCGCCCAGGTGGTGAAAATGACGCTTGCGCTCCGGGCCATGCAGCGTCAGCAAACGCAGATCAGGCGCGAACCTGCGCGCCTCGGCGCGCCAGTTGAACAGCAGGCTGGCCGGGGCGACGATCAGGCACGGCCTGTCCATGCGCCCGGATTGTTTTTCCAGCAACAGATGGGCCAGCGTTTGCAGGGTCTTGCCCAGACCCATGTCATCGGCCAGCACCCCGCCGAAGCCGTATTCGCGCAGAAGTTGCAGCCAGGCCAGACCACGCCGCTGGTAATCGCGCAGTTCGGCGCGGAAACCCGAGGGTGCCGTGCTCGCTTCCAGCGCATCAATCCGCCCCAGGCGCCGGACCAACCCGGTCAGGTCGGGCGCGCCTTCCAGCGCCCAGCATTGCTCCAGACCACTCAGACCCGAGATCCGTGCCAGCGGCTGGCGCAGACGGCCGTCCTCCAGCGCACCGCCCCCGGCCCATTCCACCAGCCCCATCAACGAGGCGCGCAACTGTCGGGCCGGCAACCGCGCCAGCCGGGTCTCGTCGATCCGCAACAGCAGTCCATCCTCCGGGTGCTCGGTGCTCAGCAGATGCCTCAGCCAACTGGCCGGTACGCTGTCCAGCCAGGCCAGCAACTGGTCCAGCAGCGGCCAGCGCCGGCCGTCCAGCTCGGCGCCCAGTTCCAGTTCGAACTCGTCCGTACCGGAGCGCGCCACAAAGCCATACCAGCGCTCCGGCACCACCAGCCGAAACGGGAAACCGGGCGCGTACTCCACCCGCCAGCCAGACTCGCGCAATTCCCCAAGCGCAAGCTGGACTTGCACCCAAGCCTCGCCGACTCGACCGGACCCGGCCGGCGCGAAACATCCCGCTTGATTGCACAATTGATCGGGGCAGGCTTGCAGGCCGGCCTTGTCCAGCGCGCTGGCCGCGGCGCGCTCGGCGGCTTCATTTCGCCGCACCCGGGCGACTCGGGGCCGCTCCGGGTCGCCCGGCAACAGCGCCGTAGCCACGTCCGTTCCGGCCCGGAATCTCGCCGGCCCATAGTCGAAGACAAGCCGCGCCCGGGCCTGCTCCGGCGCATCATCTTCGGCAGCACCGCGCGGCCAGACCTCCAGGCACAACACCGGTTCCGGCTCGGTTTCGCTCACTTCAACAAACGGCCTCGAGGGCGGCAAAACTTGCTCGTCCAGGCATCTACCGGCGCGGCTTTGCAGCTCACGGCACAATTCATCGATTCGTTCCGGTGCAACCCACCCCAGACCAACCAGCCAGTCCGAAAGCTCCGCCTCCAGCCCCTGCGCATGCAGCCGCAGACAATCGCCACGGGCCTGATCCAGCCACAAAGGCGGGGTTACCGGTAACAGCACACCGGCGCTATCACCTTTACCATCACCGTTGCCATCAACATCTGCCAGCGCGGACACATCCAGTTTCAGCGCCAGCGCGCCATCTTGCCGATCCCGCCAGCACCAGGGCACGCCGCGCGCGCCACGCAAATACAGGCGCGGGCCATCGGCGGCGTGCCAACGACAATCCAGCGCATCGACCATCCCGCTCAGGATTGTCGTGGCCGCAGGCAAACGCAACCGCAAACCATCTCCTTCCAATTGCCCTTGCGCCAACGCGTGCCGCAACCATTCCAGATGGCGCGGGCCGACGTAGCCCGGCTGGCGCGTCTCGCGCGCCCGGTCCAGCGCATACGGCGTCTCCATCCAGTGCCCTGCCACCCGCGCCCGGCGCACCGCGGACAAAGCAAGCACCGGTTTGCCGCCGGACGGTTCGACCAAGTCCACGATCAGCAGCAATCCAGGCGCCCCCTGTGCCAGATTGGCAGCAGCCGGAAAGCCAACCTCTCCGGTGGGCGCGACCAGGGGCCCAGCGCCCGGGTCCGGCCCTTCATGCCCGCCGCCGGGCGCTGCCGACGCCTCGCCCGAGGCCGCCAATACCACCGCGGCCACATGCGCGCACACCGCGCGCGCGCCGCAGGAACAATCCGCGTCCAGATCGCCATCAGACGCGCCTGCCCAGCATCGAAACGGCGCGTCTTCCCCGCCGGCCACCCGGCCGGTAATCACCAGCATGCCGTCCAATGCCTCGGCCGCGGCCGCCAGCACCGCGCCCGCGCGCAGCAACACCCTGCCGTCCCGGGCGGCGGCCGACGGCAGGCTCTCCAGCACCGCTACCGGAACCGGAGATTCAGAAGTCATGAAAAAAGCCATCCGAAATCACAGCCGCAGCATCATACCGCCACGCCGTACCCACGCACCGACAGATAAATCTTGACCCACCGCAACGAATCGTTGGTCGCGGCATCCTAGACTGCTCGTTTCTGACGGCGCGGGCCGGGCATGTCCTATTCGGACCTGAACTCGTTTCTCACGGCACTCGAGCGCAACGGCGAGCTGGCGCGCGTGGCCGAGCCGGTCGATCCGGTGCTGGAAGCAACCGCGCTGGCGCGCCAGGTGCAGGCGGGCGCGGGGCCGGCGCTGTTGCTGGAAAATCCGGTCGGCGGTCGCATGCCGCTGCTGCTCAACCTGTTCGGTCATCGTCGCAGGATCGAAGCAGTGCTGGCCGGCCGGGCCTTGAGTTCGCTGGATGAACTGGGCCGGTTGCTCGCCCGGCTGCACCAGCCGCGCCTGCCCGGCAGCCTGCGCGAAGGATTGCGCGACTGGCCGGAACTGGCCCAGATTGCGCTGACCGCACCGCACCGGGTGCGCGGGGAACCGGACTGGGGATACGTCGCCGAAGGCCCCGATGTCGATCTGGAAGCCCTGCCGCTGCAACAATGCTGGCCCGGGGATGCCGGAAGACTGATCACGCTGGGGCTGGTGCTGACCCACAATCAACGCCTGGCCCGGACCAATATCGGCATCTACCGCCAGCAACTGATCGGACGCAACCGGGTCATCATGCGCTGGCTGGCCCACCGCGGCGGGGCGCAGGATTTCGCCGAGTGGCGCGAGACCCGGCCGGGGGAACCATTCCCGGTCGCGGTCGTCATTGGCGCCGATCCGGCCACCACGCTGGCCGCGGTCGCGCCGGTGCCCGACACGATGTCGGAGCTCCAATTCGCCGGCTTGCTGCGCGGCGCGCGCAGCCGGGTCATCGCACTCAAGCGCACCGGGCTTTGCGTGCCGGCCGACGCACAGATCGTGCTCGAAGGCCATATTCGTCCGGATGACACGGCGCTGGAAGGCCCGTTCGGCGACCACACCGGCCACTACAACGCCGCCGGTCACTACCCGGTGCTGACCGTAGAGCGCATCGCGATGCGCAACAACCCGATCTACCACGGAAGCTGGATGGGCAAGCCGCCGCACGACGAACCCTCGGTGCTGGCCTCCACGCTCAACGACCTGTTCGTACCCATCCTGCGCAGCATCTTTCCTGAAATCGTCGATTTCTACCTGCCGCCGGCGGCCTGCTCGTACCGCATGGCGCTGGTCTCGATCCGCAAGCGCTACCCGGGCCATGCCCGGCGCGTGATGATGGGCGTGTGGTCGTACCTGCGCCAGTTCACCTACTGCAAGTTCGTGATCGTGTTCGACGCCGATATCGACGTACGCGACGGCAACGAGGTCTTGTGGGCGCTGGTCAACCATGCCGACCCCGGGCGCGATGCCTGGGTGATCGAAAACACGCCGGTAGACGCACTGGACTTCGCCTCACCGGTCGCCGGGCTGGGCTCCAAGCTCGGCCTGGACGCCACCCGCAAACTGCCCGGCGAAACCAACCGCACCTGGCCCGAACCGGCCGTGCCCGACCGGGAAGTCGAAGCGCGCATGGAAGCCCTATGCCAAAGCATCCTGGACGGCAAAGCAGTGTTGGACCGCAACTGAACGCGAATAAACGCAAATAGACCCAAAAATAATCGGCCTCATGCGGGAAAAGACCAACTCAGGGCGTCTTGCTCTCGGGGCGTTTTAACAGGCCGATCAGATCCATAGCTCTGAAGTGAACTACGAAGTAGGTGTTGCCGCCAGACTTCAGAGCTTGCCGTTATATTCTTTCCTGATTAGGTATATGTCTCAGCCCATCGCCAGCGGGGCGGCAGGCGGGCAGTGGCGTCGCCTGCCGGCGAGCCGTGGGTCGATCGGCCTTGCCGCAAGAACTCAGGTTCAATGAAGCCTGGCTGCCACTGGGCTTGACACGGGGCCATCCGAACTTGAATGCCTTCCTTGAAACCCGGCGGCGTCGGATACAAGCTGATCGATCATCATCTGTCCCGCGACCCACGACTCACCACCAGGCAACACCACCGCCCGCTGACAGTTGGGTGCAACGCCCTCATCCGGCATCACCCGATCATCCCGACCAGGATGGAATCTCGAGTCGAAAAGACACCCGCGCCACAGGCCCAGGCCGGTTTTGACTTTCATTTACGATTTACCATTTACGATTTACGAAAGTTCTATACACCGCCAGAACTCCATGACGCCTGCGCCAGCGAACGGAGCCACCATCCGAAATTATCCGTGTTCATCTGTGTTCATCTGCGGCCAAAACCGCTTTTAGCCAGAATTGACACCCGTCAACGAACCCGACCCTGCATCCGGGCGAGAATTCGGGTTTTGATTGCGGAGCGCACATGAAACTGGTCTGTCCCGCCGGCTCTTTGCCGGCATTGTTCGCGGCCGTGGACAACGGCGCGGACGCGGTATATCTGGGCTTTCGCGACACCACCAACGCGCGCGCGTTTCCGGGCCTGAACTTCTCACCGGCCGATCTTTCCCGCGGGCTGGCCCACGCACGTGCAGCCGGTTGCGAGATCTATCTTGCGCTGAATACCTACCCGACCTGCGACAAGCTCGCGCGTGCCTTCGACGCGGTCGATCGCGCTTCCGATCTGGGCGCCGATGCGCTGATCATCGCCGAGCTTGCGGTAATGGAATACGCCGCCGAGCACTATCCGGACCTGCGCCGGCACCTGTCGGTACAGGGCTCGGCCACCACCGCCGCGGCGCTTTCCTTTTACCACCAGCAGTTCGGCATCAAGCGCGCGGTGCTGCCGCGCGTGCTGGCCGTCCAGCAGGTCGAGCATCTGGCCCGGAACGCGCCGGTGGAGCTGGAGGTGTTCGCGTTCGGCAGCCTGTGCATCATGGTCGAGGGCCGCTGCCAGTTGTCCAGCTTCGCCACCGGCAAGTCGCCCAACTGCGACGGGGTCTGCTCGCCGCCCGAAGCGGTGGCCTGGAGCGAAACGCCCGAAGGCCGCGAGGTGCGGCTCAACAACGTCCTGATCGACCGCTTCGGCCCCGACGAACGGGCCGGTTATCCGACCGTGTGCAAGGGCCGCTTCCAGGTCGGCGGCAAGACCCTGCATGCGCTGGAGGAACCGGTCAGCCTCAATACGCTGGACCTGCTGCCGCGGCTGGCCGCATGCGGCATCAGTGCGGTCAAGATCGAGGGCCGCCAGCGCAGCCCGGCCTACGTCGCCACGGTCACCCGGATCTGGCGCGAGGCCATCGACCGGCTCGGCCAGAGCCACCTGCCGGCCACCGAGCCGGAATGGCATGCGCAGCTCAGCGCGCTTTCAGAGGGCAGCCAGGTCACGCTGGGGCCGTACCAGCGGGGCTGGCAATGAGCGCCGCGCTTGCCGGGGCCGGCGAAGCCTTGCCCGAGCGTACCGATCGTCGACCGATGCGACTGGCCGTCGGCGCGCTGCAGTATTTCTGGCCGCGGGAACAGGTCGTGGACTTCTACCGCGAGCTGGCCTCAAGGCCGCCGCTGACGATTTACCTGGGCGAGACGGTGTGCAGCAAGCGCCGCGAGCTGGGTCGGGAAGACTGGCTGGAGATTGCGCGCATGCTCAACGGCCACGGCCATGAAGTCGTGCTGTCCACGCTCGCCCTGATCGAGGCCGCATCGGAACTGGGCGCGTGTCGCCGGTGGGTGGAGAACGGCGAGTTCCGTATCGAGGCCAACGACTACTCGGCGGTTCAGTTCCTGGTCGAACGCGAACTGCCGTTCGTCGCCGGCCCCGGGCTGAATGTATACAACCACCTGGCCTTGCGCAGGCTGCAAAAACTCGGCATGTCCCGCCTGGTGCTGCCGGTGGAATTCGGGCGCGAGCGGATCGGGATGCTGGTCGCCAACACCGTGACCGAGGCCCGGACCGCCGGCATCGAACCGCCGGAATTCGAGGTGCTGGCCTGGGGGCGCGTGCCGCTGGCCTGGTCGGCGCGCTGCTTCACCGCCAGGCTGCACGGGCGCGGCAAGGATCAGTGCGGCTTCGAATGCATCCACCATCCGGACGGGCAGGAGGTTTCCACCCGCGACGGCCGACCGTATCTCAATCTCAACGGCGTGCAGGTGCAAAGCGCGGCGATCCAGGACCTTTCCGGGCGCATGAAAGAGCTGCGCCGGACCGGCATCGATCTGCTGCGCCTGTACCCGGCGGCGGCCGGATTTGGTCAGGTGCTGGACCGTTTTGACGCGGCGCTTGCCGGTCAGCCCGTCAAGCCGATGCAGGAGTCGCTGACGGGGTACTGGGACGGGACGGCGGGGATGAATCCGGCGCTCGCGCTTCGTGTAGCGTCCGGGCAAATCGACCGGCACGATTGAGCACCAGCCGCAGCCCCAGCGGCAAATCCTCCCAGCACAACCGGTCGAGCAGGTTGCGCGTGGTCAGTCCGATCGTGGTATCGCCGGTGACTTCCAGCCGGCGCTGGAAAAACATGGTATCCGGGTCTTCTTCGCGGCTGAGCAGCAGCAGGAAGTCGACCGCCCGGCCGGCGATTGACGCATCGGCCCGGGCGTCCAGCGGAAGCAGAATCAGGCGCCGATCGAGGCAGCCGAACACCCAGCGCAGGCGCATGTCGCGAACTTCAACGGCCAGTGCATGGCCTTCGAGAAAATCGAATTCGCCGTCGGCCAACGACTGCTCAAGATGTGAATTGAGCAACCGCTCCAGCGCCAGGCGCTGCACGCCAACCGGTGCGAGCCGGAACGGCAAACCCATGATCGCCGGCGGCGGCAGTCGGCGCGCGAGACGGTGGGCCAGTGACGAAACCTGCATGGTGCAATCTCCCGTTTGGAAGCTGGAACGACCCTTGGACGCCAACGGACCGGCCGTGCTCATGCATCACGACCGGCCCGCGGGCTCTTCCTGGTACTTGCCTGGGACTTGACCTGTGAACTGCTGTTGGAGGCTTGTTCAAACGAATGCACGTGGGATGGAAGCACGATGCATCCGGGTCGGCAAGTGGCCATGACTGTAGCGACAACGCGCCTGGGGTTCCTTGACACACCTCAATTTCCGGAAAAACGACTCTCCGGCGCCGCGCGCACCAGCACTTCCAGTGCGGCGCTCATTCGCGACGGTTCCAGCGGCGGCTGGAACGCGCCCAGCGTGCGACCGTCCGGGCCGATGATCATCAGCGAGCTGGTGTGATCGATGCGCGGGATTGCATCCTGCTCCCCTGCCGATCCTTGCGTCGTGTAATACACCGCCATCGAGTCGGCCAGCCGCCGGACCATCTCGGCCGAGCCGGTCAGGCCGATGAATCCCGGCGCGATGGCTTCCAGATAACCGCGCATGCGCGCCGGGTCATCGTTGTCACTGTCAACCGAGACCAGCACGAACTGCAACTGTTCGGGCGCAACGCCCTGCCCTGCCAGCCGCCGCTGCATCGCACGCATCGCACCCAGGCTCATCGGACACACATCCGGGCAATCGAGATAGCCGAAGAACAACAGGCTCCAGCGCCCGGCAAACGCTTCCGGGCCGAAGGGCTCGCCGTGCTGGGTGGTCAGCTCGAAGTCCGCGATCGGCTGCGGCTCCGGCCACAGCACCGCTTCCAGGCCCGCACCCGCCACGACGGGTCTGTCGGGTGCGCCCAGCCACAGCAGGCTGGTGCTTCCGATCAGCACCACGACCGCGCCAGCCAGCAATATACGGCGAAGGTTCATGGCTCCACCATCCCGCGCGCCCGTTCAATCCAGCGCCGGACATGGGCGACGTGTTCGGCTTCTTCCTCGGCGAATTCCTGGGCCAGTTCCTGCACCCGCGGCGAGCGCGTGCGGCCGGCGATGTGGGCGTAGAAGTCGCAGGCGCGACGTTCGACCTCCAGCGCGCAATGCAGTGCCTGCATGGGCGTGATGTCTTCCAGGTCGACCAGCGCCAGCGGGTTTTCCGGGCTCAGCCCGTCCGGCCATTCGAAACGTTCGTCGTCGATCGCGTACTCGCGCGCCAGCTCGTTGCGCTGGATCTTCAGAACTTCGTCGAGATGCAGGCGTGAGAAATCGGCAAACTTGCAGAACATCCCGTGCAGTTCAGGCTGGGCCGTACGGTCGATGCTTGCTGCCAGTTGCTCATAACCATCGGCCGCATCGGCCTCCAGCCGCGCCGCGCAACGCAGGAACTGCCCCAGTGAATCGAGCTTCATCCGGACACCCCGGGCAATCTGGAAACAATCTGGATGGCGACCAGCAACATGACCAGAAACACGACGAAGAACACCGCCGTGCGCCAGCCGCCCAGCGGCCTGTCGACGTAGCGCTCCACCGCCAGCGTCAGCCAGTGGGCCAGCAGGTAGACGACCACCAGCACCAGCCCCATGAGCAGGATCTCGCCCATCAGGCGCTCACCCCGGGCAGCAGGCCCGGGCGGCGGTTTCGGCGCGGCGAGCGCCTGAGCGTACCCAGCATCGCGACCAGGAACAGCACCCCGCCGACCACGGCGATCAATCCGCCCAGCCCCATGACCGCCATGCCGGCGATCTCGGCAATGCTTTCCAGCCCCTGGGCAGCACCGGCGGTCTTGCGCTGCACGCCGTGGCCACCCGACCAGGCCAGGCCGGCGACATGCAGCAGTTGTCCGGGGCCGTAGGTCCAGACCATGGCGCGCACCAGTCCTTCACGCGCATGGCCCAGCCCCAGCACCGGGGCCAGTCGCAGGCAAAGCAGCATGAAGGCCAGCGTGATGGCAACGATGCAGCCGTGATAATGCGCCGGCACGATGGTGTTGCCGGCATTGATGAAGAAACCCAGCAGTCCGCCCAGCCCGAACAGCACGACCGACCAGACCAGACCGTCGCGCATCGCCCGTTGCCCGAGTGCGCCTGGCGCCGAGCGCCAGGCCCCGTGCAGCAGGACCAGCCCGATCGGACCGGCCGCCAGTCCCCCACCGGCGGCCATGAGCCAGATGAAGAAGGTGCGATGCGCCGGTGAGCCGACCTCGAACTGCAGGTAGCCCCAGACGGCCAGAAACGCCGGCGCGAAGTTGACAAGCAGCAGCCACATCAGCCAGCGCGGAGCCAGCGCGATGCGTATCCCTGCCATCGCCCCCAGCCACAGCCAGACGACCAGCATCAACTGTACCCAGGCGAACTGCAGCACGTGGCCACCGCCCCAGAACAACACCTCGTAGTAACTTGCGCCGGTCAGGAATTCAGGCAGCGCCAGCCACGACCACAACAGCGCACCGGCTGCCAGGACCACGATCACCGCCGAAGTCTGGACCCCGAAGCGCGCCACCGCCTGCATGCCGCAGGCCGCGCTGACCCGGCGCGGACTGAACATCTGGCGCAGCGCGGCCAGTACCAGTCCAAGCGCGAAACTCAGCAGTCCGGCGACAAACCAGTGATTCTCCAGCACCGGCACGTAATTGCTCATGATCGCCTGGCCGGGATGAAAGGGCGCGATGGCGAGCAGCACCGCGCCCAGTGCGACCAGCGCCAGCGCCAGCCAGCCGGCACCAAGCATGTTTGGACGAGTATGCAGCGACCACAGCGCGGCAGCGATCGCGCCGAACCAGAACAGGACTGAAAAATCCACGTGCACGACGATGGCCAGGTGGAAGAAATTCTTCAGCGGAAACAGCTCCCCCAGCACCGGCATGCGCGAGGCGATGATCAGCAGCACGAACAGGCCCGAGGCGAGCAGCGATGCCACTGCCATGAGCAGCCAGGCGCGCGATAGCGTGGCGCCGGCATCGGGAGAACATTCAGGCATGGCGAGTTGATATTTCATGAGTCCTCCGCAGATTCGGCTTCGACTGCATGGCGCAACCGGATGGTGTGATCCTCGACCTCCAGCACGATCGAGGCGCCGGGTTCGGCCTGGAACTCGAACTGTTGGCGCTGGCGTTTTGATTCCCGGCCGCCGGGTTGTGCAAACTCGGCCAGATCCAGCCAAAGCCGTTGCGAGCCGGCCGGGATCGACCACTGTTCGAGGCGGTAGATACGCCCGTCGCGGTGCAGTCCACCCGGCGGCAGGGTTGCGCGGTACAGCGTCCGGTCATCAAGATTGACCTCGATTGCAAGATCGCGCCGTGTGCGCTCGCAGATTTCGCTGACCCGGCGGGTCGGCGGCAGCGCCTGGCGTTCGGCCTCGCTCAACTGGCGGCAGGGTTCGACCCGCTCGGTCAGGTGCGCCAGCGCCAGGGTCAGCCGGGCCTGGTCTTGAGCCAGCGGCGCGAAGCGCGGGCCGCTGGAGAATGCCGCGATCAACAGGCCGAATCCGGCCCAGGCCAGGGCCTGCAAAGGCATGCGTGCGACGGGCTTCATGCCTCAGACTCCGTCGATTCCTCGGCCGCCTCTGCGACATCGTGCCGGTCCAGTTCGGCACGCAACCGGGCAAGCTCCGCGCCCAACCGGACATGCTGACCCGGCTTGAGGTTGACGATGCGGATGCGTTCGCGCGATGTGCTCTGCCGTAGCGCCGGCGGCCGCTGCCAGTCTATGCGCTCACGCAGCCAGCGCTCGCCCAGCCGGTGATGACAATCACAGTCATCGCAGCCCGACACCAGCAGCGCCCGATAGCCCAGCCGGCGCAGCGCGTAGTCCATGACCGAGGCCGGCAACATGCCAATGCACGGCAGGCAGATCCGGTGTACGGCCGGATCGCGAACGCGGTCGGGAGCGGCGCCGTGCTCGCAGCCGATCAGCAGTAAATCGGTGCCGCTGTCATCGCCCGGGGCAAGTTCGCGCCGCAGCCGGTCGACCGGCCAGTCCGGCAGCTCGATGCCGGTGGTCAGCGGATCGCGCTGGCGAAACGGCGACGATGAGGGACAGGAACCGGCGCAGATACCGCAGGCCACGCACAGCGCGGGGTCGACGCGGGCCTGAAATTCGAAATTGCGGCCATCATCGCGCGGCACCATGTCGATCGCGCCGTACGGGCAATCCTCGGCGCAGTAGCCGCATCCGGAGCAGTCGGCCAGCAGCACGCGCGCCGGCTTGCCGCGCGGCCGGCCGGCCGGCACCAGCGGCAGCATCGCCAGCATCAGGGTCGCGCCACCGGCCAGCAGCCAGGTGGTGCCGGCCGAGGTGCGGTCATGCAGCGGAAACAGCGCCAGGTAGAACCAGTCCAGCTCCAGCCCGCCCGGCACCTGGGCCGGGTCGGCCGGCGGATGGGACGTGACCGGCCAGGCCACGGCCAGCGCCAGCAGCATCAGCAGGCTGCCGGCCCACAGCTTGCGCGGCGGATGAATCCTCGGGTAGCGCACCCGCATCAGATGCACCCAGATGGCCAGCACGATGACGATCGGCAGCCCGACCAGGTGGATGAAGGCGATCAGCGTGAACAGCCGCGAGCCGATCGCCTCGGCGGTCAGAAAATTGCGCGCCATCGGGTCGGAAAAGATCGGCAATGCGTCCAGCAACATGGCGCTGGTGCGGGCCACGTACAGGCCCAGTTCGTCCCAGACCATCCAGTAGCCTGTGATGCCGAAGGCCAGCACGATCCAGATCAGCGGCGTGCCGGTGGCCCAGGAGAACCAGCGCGGGCCGCGAAACCGGCCGCGAATGCCCTCGCGCAGGAAATGCGCGGCCAGGCAGATCACGGCGGCATCCGAGGCATAGCGATGGACGCTGCGCATGATTCCGCCGATAAACCGTTGTTCATGGGTCAGCGCCTGAACCGATGCCCATGCGCCATCCAGACTGGTGCGGTAGAAGATGAACAGATAAATGCCGGTGACCAGCGTGATCCACAGGAAGCCGACCGTCAGCGCGCCGAGATAGTGCAAAGGGTTGGCGCAGCCACCGCCGAACGCTGAGGAATACCCGGCCTCGACCCGGGCCAGTGCACGCGCCAGCCGCCCGGTCACCGCCGGCTCCTGTCGGACACGGCGGCGAACAGGGCCTCGCGTATCAGCCAGAAGATCCCCAGACCGATGATCAGTGCGCCGACCAGCAGGCCGACGAACAGAGAGTAATCGAATACATAGCGGTCGCGATGCGGGTCATAGACCGTGCACAACAGGCGTATCCGGTCGAGCAGACGCGCAAACATCCCCTGCTCGGCCAGCGGACGCCCCCAGACCAGGTCCTTGAGCGGCTCGACCAGTTGCGGAAGGTCGAAGCTCTCGCCATAGATCTGGCGCCGGATGCGCTGCTCGGCATCCAGCAGCGTGACCTGGGCGATATGCTCGTAACCATAAGCCGTGGGCTGGTAGCTGAATCCCAGGCGGGCGATCAGGGCTTCCAGTGCCGCCGGATCATCGGCGCTGAGGAAATACCAGTGCTCATCGTCGACCCGGTAACGACGGGCAAACTCGCGCATGGTCTCCGGCCGGTCCACGGGGTGATCGAAACCGATCGTGACCACGCTGAACGCATCCCGGCCCAGGCTCTGGCGCGCAACCTGCACGGCACGGTCGAGGTGGCGCGTGGCGATGCTGCACGAATGTACGCAGCCGGAATAGACCACGCTGATCAACAGCGGCCGCCCGGCCAGACCGGACAATGCGAACGGCTGGCCCTGGCGGTCCAGCAGGGTGTGCTCGCCCAGCGTGCGTCCGATGGCTGCCTGGCTGACCTCCAGCACCTGTCCGCGCTCCAGCGCGGCTGCCGGCAAGGCCAGCAACACCAGCCCCAGCAGCGGAATCAGTCGGTGTGGCCGACCCGGTCGCATCGCCGGCCTCAACCGACCGCGGCGTTCAGGAAGATTCCGGTCAGAAGCAGCCCAAGCTGCACCAGCGATGCAAGGAAAGCAGTCATCGCGCGCGCCGCGACCGGATCGCGCAGCAGGTCGAAGCAGGTCACCAGCAGCCAGCCGGCGCCGGTCAGCGCCAGCAGCCAGAACAGCGGGCTGCCCAGCGCCCAGCCCAGGCCAACGGTGGCCAGCAACAGCAGCAAGGCATTGATCATGATCCAGCGTGCCGCCACCCGGGGGCCGCGCGTGACCGGCAACATCGGCAGGCCGGCGGCCCGGTAGTCCTCGGTGAGCGCAATCGAAAGTGGCCAGAAATGCGACGGCGTCCAGAGAAACAGTACCAGTGCCAGCCAGATCACCGCCGGCTCGCCCAGCGCACCGCCGGCTGCCGCACCGGCCAGCACCGCCCAGCTTCCGGCCGCACCACCGATGACGATGTTGAAGTCACTGGCAGGCTTGAGCCAGACCGTATAGACCAGCACGTAGGTCAACGCGCCGGCCAGCACGAACAGGGCCGCGGGCAGCCCGAACGCGGCCAGAGCAATGCCACCCCCGATCGCGATCAGCGCGGAGAACAGCAGCGTCCACAGCGGCGAGGCCTGGAACAGGCCGCTGGCGAACGGCCGTTGCCGGGTGCGCCGCATGCGCCGGTCCAGATCGCGCTCCAGATAATGATTGAACCCGGCAGCGCCGAATGAGGCCAGCAGCACGGCCAGTGCAAGCACCAGCAGCGGGCCGGTCCCGAGCCGGCCGTCGCCGGCGACCACCGCACCGGCGACCGCCGACAGCGCAATGGCCAGGCCGATGCGCGGCTTGCACAGTGCGATCAAGGCACGCACCAGGATCACGCTTCGGGCCAATCCGGTCTGTCGCGTCATGTCGCGCGCGGTCACCGCGGCCGCGCCGGTTGCAGCAGTGGTCGAGGTCAACTGAATTTCCATACCGAAGCCAGGTAGCCGTAGTTGATGAAGTAATAGACCACGAACACCAGCAGCAGAAAGCCGGCCAGCACGAAGGTGCCCGGGGCCGGGAAGCCCTTGACACCGACCGATCCGTGGCCGCTGAGCACTTCGGCCGGGCCGCGCAGCACCGCCGGTCGCTCGAAGCTGTAGTTGGCCGGCACGTCGGAGCGCTTGCCGAACAGCACCGTGCCGACAATGACGATCACGAAGGCGAGTCCACCGGTCACCGCCATGATCGCGCTGACACCATTGAGCGCCATCATCGTGTAGGCCATGCCGGGATAGGCCCATTCGAACGCCGAGCCGGTAAACGCCATGTCCCAGTGCCGCCGCGAAACGCCCAGCGTACCGGCACCCATCATGAAGAACGCCTGCAGGCCGGTCCCGATCCCGAACAGCCATGGCTGCCACTTGGCCAGCTTCGGCGCGAACAGCTCGCGCCGGAACAGCACCGGCACCAGCCACAGGCTCAATGCCATGAACGCCAGCGTGGTGCCCAGCGCGACCGTGCCGTGGAAGTGCCCGGGCACGTAGATCGTGTTGTGGATAAGGAAGTTGATCTGCTCGGCACCCATCACCACGCCGGAGATCCCGCCGATGAAGCCGAAGCCGACCAGCGACAGGAACATGCCCGAGAACACCGGGTTGCCCCACGGGGCCTTGCGCAGCCATTCGAACAGACCCCTGTTGTGGCCGGCCTTGCGCTGGGCGACTTCGACCGAGCCGGGCACGGTCAGGCCGTGGACCAGGCTGGCCAGCACCGCCAGGTACATCGCATAGCTGGTGTTGAAGATCTTCCATTCGCTGGAAAGTCCCGGATCGCCCAGCAGGTGATGGGCCGAGGCAATCGAGATGAACAGGATGTAGAGGAAGAATGCGCCGCGGCTGACCTTCTCCGACATCGGTGTGGCACCGAACACGATGGCCGCGATCGCATACCAGACCGCGACATGCGCGGCGACGTTGATCTGCTGCGAGGAATGCCCCAGGCCCCACCAGATCAGTCGATACATCAGCGGATCGATATGGCTGATGTAACCGATCGACCACAGCCAGGTCGGAATCAGCACGATCGCACCACAGGCGATCGTGAACACCGCGATGATGGCCGCGGTCAGCGCACCGAAGGTGACCAGCGGAATCGATCCTTCGTAAGTCTTTTCATCGCGCGCGATGACCAGCGTGCCAAAGAACATGAACGTGCCGATCAATGCGCCGACGGCAAACAGGATCAGGCCGAGATAGAAATTTGGCGCAGCCGGCATCGGCACATACGAGGTCATCATCACCGAAGACCCGCCTTGAAGAATCGCGATCGCCGTCATGGCCGCACCGCCGAGCATCAGCGCGAAGGCGACCCAACCCAGCCGGGGCGTGGCCAGCCGGCAGCGCAGCAGCACCGAGGAGCAGAAGTACAACAGCGCGATCTCGAAGAACAGGATCCACACCAGCAAAAGGACCACGCCATGGCCGGTCAGCACGGTGTAGAACTGCTGGGCATCGAGCAACTGCACCGCCGGCCAGCGTGTCAACGCCACCAGCAACCCAAGCAGCCCGCCGACTGCCAGGAAGATCACCGCGGCAACGGCGTTGGCCTTGATCAGACGTTCGGCCGGTCGATGAAACACCAGGCCGCTTTTCGGACAGGTACGAAATTCAGATTTCATCGGAACGCTCCCCGGCCGGATCGACCACGTACAACTTGCCCAGCATGGTGTGATGCAGGATGCCGCAATACTCGTTGCACACCACCGCGTACTCACCGGTCTCGGTCGGCGTGATGTTGAGCACCATCTCGTAGCCGGGCAGAACCTGGAAGTTCAGGTTGATCGGCTGAATCGAGAGTCCATGCTGCCAGTCGGCCGATGACACTCGCAGCCGGTAGGTCTGGCCACGCTCCAGTTCGAGAATCGGATGCCACGCCCAGAGGCGTGCCAATAGATACACATCGCTGCCGGCCGGCGGTCGCACCACCGGGATGTTGCGATCGGTCTCGGTGCGCACCGTATGCGCGGCCACGAACTCGTTGGTCTTGCGAATGAACTGGTCGGGCGTGACCCGGTAGGCCTCGCCGGAATAGTTCTGTTCGCCGTAGACATGCCAGAACGGCATGAAGAAAAACATGATCAGGCACCACACCAGCGCGATGCCGATCCAGACCAGTTCGACCCTGTCGACCGGCTGCTTCCACCAGATCCTGCTGGAAGGGGGATGAATGGCGGTCATGCCGGATTCCTCCTGATCGTTTTCATCGAAGTCAACAACAGCGGCTCGCTTTTCATGGCGCGATCGGAATGGTGACGATTTCCATCACGCCCCAGATGATGTAGCTGACCGTGGGGATGGTTACGCCGAGAAACAGCAGCAGAAACGGGTTGTCCAGCATGCGTTGCATGACCGGAATCGGTTCGTCCCTTTCGTCCTCGGGCCGGTTCGAAGGGTGTTCGTTCATGAGTCCTCTCCCGCAGGTTCTATAAGGTATCTCTAATGCATCTTTTATGATATAACTGGGCGCGACTTGCAAATTAACAGCAGGAATCAAAGGCGTTCCTTGATGATTGTCAAGCTATTTCAAACAACCGATAACCGGAAGCCGGATACCGCGCAACGGACGCGAAGAATTCGCCTGTTGCAGGTGGCCTGGATTGCTCTTGGCCTGACGCTCTCGGCCTGCGACCCCGCATCGGTCCCACCGCCGGTATCGGAAAGCTGGCAACCGGTCGACGACCACGGCAATGAACTGTCAATTGATCAGCTCGGCCATCACGCCTGCGTGCTGGACCGGCGCACTCACCTGCTGTGGGAAGTCAAGCAGGATGCGACGGGTCCACAACGGACCGGCGCTACCTATAGCTGGTACAACGAGGATCGTGCGGTCAACCTGAGCGATGCCGGTACGCCCGGCGCCGGCGATTGCGATCTCGACCGTTGCGACACCAGCGCGTTGGTCCAGGCCGTCAATCAAGCCGGCCTGTGCGGCCACCACGACTGGCGGTTGCCGGGACGCGAGGAGCTGCTGACCCTGGGGGACCCGCGCCGGGTCGAATCCGGCCGGGTGCTGGATCCGGAGTTCTTCCCGCACCAGGTCGTCGGCGAGTACTGGACGACTTCAACCTATCGGCTGTACCCGCAAAGCGCCTGGGTAATCGACAGCGGTAACGGCCTGGACCGCGCCGAGCGCAAGTCCGAGCCGCGCTACGTGCGACTGGTGCGTGGGGCGGTTTTCAACCCGCGCAAACCCGCGCCGGAAGAACCTTGAAACGGCCGGATGCCGGCCGACACTTCAACGACTGGATGCCCGATCGAGCCGGGCATGACGAATCGAGTACGCAGGCAAGCCTGGGCGCCTGCGGGTCGAACCGGGGCCTGGACACTTCACGGAACTCGCTCACTCGACGGCCGCATCTCCACGTGCGATGGTGGCCAGGCGATCCCGATCGAGGAAAGTAAATCGGCGCGCATCCATCGCGATCAGGCCATCCTGCTTGAGCAAGTTGATCACGCGCGAGAATGTTTCCGGCTTGATGCCCAGATAGTTGGCGATGTATTTCTTGCCGACTTCCAGCTCCACATGATCGAGACTGCCGTTGCGCTCGGCTTCTGCCAGCAGGAAGCCGGCGATGCGCATGCGCGCATTCTGCATTGAAAGCGATTCGATCTGGCCGATCTTCTGATGTAGCCGTCGGCTGAGCATGCCGAGCATGGACAGGCACAGATCGATGGAGGAATGAAATGCCTCGGACAGATCATCGGCATCCCAGGCGATCAGTTCGCTTTTCTTCATCGCGCTGCAATGCACCGGGTAGCGTCGCTCGCGCAGGAACAGCGTCGCCTCGGCGAAGCTCCGGCCGGGCTGGATCAGGTTGACGATCTGCTCCGAGCCGTCACTGCCCAGCCGGAACAGCTTGACCTGGCCGGATCGGCACTGAAACACGCGCCGGGCGGGATCACCACGATGGAACAGGACTTCGCCACGCGCAAGTACTACCACACGCGCCCGGCTGAGCGCGCGCTGCTTGAGTTCGGCCGGCAGACCGGCCAGCACCGGGTGCTGCTCCAGTTCCGTGATCTCCACATTCTGTGACTTCCGCTCGATCAATGGCCCGTGTTCCCGTCGATTGTCGGACCAGTGTCGTTACCCGTCGGGGGCACGGGATTGAGCGAGATCAATTTCCGGGGCATTAAATGCATCTTGAATGAATTTATCTTTACTATTGCAAGGCGGGCGGGCATCATGATCCCTTCCCTGCCGTGGAAGCCTGAACCATGACCGAGCGCTTTACCGTTTCGCTGGACCGCGAGCTGGCCGAGGCCTTCGAGCGGTATCGTGAACGGCTGGGCTATGCCAGCCGGTCCGAGGCCGTGCGCGATCTGCTGCGCGGGTTCCTGGCCCGTGAGCGCGCCGAGCAGGATGCCAATGGCCACTGCGTCGGTATCCTGACCTACGTCTACGATCATCACCAGGGCGATCTGGGCCGGCAGCTGACTGAGACGCAGCACGATCACCACGATCTTTCCGTGGCGACACTGCACGTACATCTGGACCATGAGCACTGCCTGGAGACCAGCATCCTGCGCGGCCCGCTGGGGCGTGTCCGGGCGTTTGCCGAGCGTTTCATCGCGCGCCGCGGCGTGCACCACGGCGACCTGCACCTGGTGCCGGTCGAGGTCGAAGTCGACGACCATGACCACGGCCACGGCACTGAGCGCCACGAACACATCACACCCGCCGATTGAAGCGCCGGTTTCGACTGCACGGCCGAAGGTTATGAAGAATTATGATATTCTTCATACTAGGTCTCCGTGGAGGTCCTTCGATGAATCCGGCCATCTTCCCTGCCCTGCTCCGGTCGGTCATCGCCTCGCTTGTGCTGGTCGCCAACACCGCTCACGGCCACGCAATCAGCTACCAGGCCGGGTCGGCCGAGGCGATCTCGGTTGAGTTTTCATTTCCGCACGGCGCCGGGCCCGTCGACCAGCCATTTACCATCCATCGCGCCGGCGAGGAGAGTGCGTTCCAGACCGGGCGCACCGATGCCCTGGGGCGGATGAGTTTCCTGCCGGACAGGCCCGGCGAATGGCAGGTGCGCCTGACCACCAGCGATGGCCACGGTGTTGCATTCACGATCGCCGTGGACGAGGCCGGCTCCATCGCTGCGGTTCACGGCCCCGCGCCCGGCCGATTCACGCTGATCCTGGCCGGCATCGGTTACCTGTTCGGAATTGCCGGCGCCTGGATCCTGTTCCGGCGGCGCGGCGAACGCTGACGTGCACATCCCCGACGGACTGCTGGCGCCGCAGGCCTACCTGGCCGGCTACGCGCTGGCCGCGCCGGCCTGGGCCTGGGCGGTGCGCCGGGTTGCGCGCGGGCTGGACGAATCCATGATCCCGCGCATGGCCGTGCTGACCGCGCTGGCGTTCGTGTTGACCACCATCATGCTGCCGCTGCCGGGCGGAACTTCCGGTCACCTCGTCGGGGTCGGCATGCTGGCACTGGCGTTCGGCCTGTGGCCGGCCTTCCTGGCCTACAGCCTGGTACTGCTGCTGCAGGCGCTGCTGTTCGGCACCGGCGGCATCACCGCACTGGCCATCAATGCGCTGTGCATGGGTCTGGTCGGCGGCGCGGTCGTGATCGGCGTCCATCGGCTGCTGGCCGGCCGACATGCAACCGCCGCCGTGGTCATTGCAGTCTGGCTGGGGGTGGTGACCAGCGCGGTCCTGCTGGCACTGGTGCTGGGCCTGCAACCCCGGCTGGCCAGCGATGCCGCCGGCCAGCCGCTGTTCTTTCCGTTCGGACCGAAGATCACGCTGCCGGTGCTGGTGATTCCGCATCTGATCATCGGCCTGGGCGAGGGCCTGCTGACCGCGTCGGTGCTGGCGGTCTTCCGGCAACGGGGGCAACAGGCATGAAAGACCGAAGCCTGCTGACCGCCTACCTGGCCGCGGTCGTGGCCATCACGCTGATTCACGATCCGGTCTGGCTGGCCGCGCTGCTGGCCTGCGCCCTGCTGGGCGCCGGACGCGCGGCACCGGCCATTGCGCTGCGCGCGCTGCTGGCGGTGCTGCTGGTCAACCTGGCGGTCAGCCTGGGCCATATCGCGATGGCCGAACTCAGCGAACAGTCGTGGACGCTGTTCGTGCTGCGCCTGAATCTGCGCGTGTTCCTGCTGACCTTCCTGGCGCTGTGGCTGGCGCGTCATCTGAACCTGGTTCGGGCGGTTTCGTTTTCACCCGCCCTGACCTTCCTGGTCACCCTGGTGATGGGACAAAGCCGCAGCCTGCAGCGCATGGCGCAGGAATACCGTCATGCCTTTGCCAGCCGCACCCCGGGCCGGCCGCCGCTGGCCGATCGCTACCGCAATGCCGGACGAACCTGCAAGGCGCTGATGGACAAGGCCGAAACCCGGGCGACCGAACTCAACCAGGGCCTCAAGGCACGGGGGTTCTTCGATGATCGCGTTTGAACAGGTCGAATACCGCTACGACGATGGCGAACCGGCGCTGGCCGGCATCGACTTTTGGCTGGCGCCCGGCGAGCGCGTCGTGGTTCTCGGCGCCAACGGCTGCGGCAAGTCCACGCTGCTGAAACTGGCCGGCGGCCTGCTGCTGCCGGGCAAGGGCCAGGTGCGCTTCGAGGGCCAGGCACTGACGGCCCGGCGGCTGCGCGAGCGGGCATGGTGCCGGGATTTCCGTCGGGCGGTGGGCATGGTATTCCAGCATCCCGAGGCGATGCTGTTCAATGCCACGGTGCTCGAAGAGATCGCTTACGGGCCACAACACCTGGGCATGCCCGATGCCGGCGACCGGGCACGCGAATGGGCCGCGCGGATGGGGCTGGAAAAGCATCTGGAGCGAGCGCCCTGGCAGCTCAGCGGCGGCGAGAAGCAGCGCCTGGCGCTGGCCTGCGTGCTGGTCTGCCGGCCGAAGCTGCTGCTGCTCGACGAGCCCACCGCCAGCCTGGACCCGCGCGCCACCGGCTGGCTGATCGACTACCTGCTGGACCAGCCGGATCTGACCACGCTGATCTCGACCCAGAACCTGGCGCTGGCCGCGGAACTGGGCAATCGCGCGCTGATCCTGGGCGAAGACGGCCGCCAGTTGCACGACGGGCCGCTGGATGAGGCCGTGGCCGACACCGACCTGATGTGGCGGGCCAACCTGGCCCACCGCCACCGCCACCGCCACGACGGCATCGAACACCGCCACGCCCACCTGCACGCCGATTGGGGGTGAGCGGCCCGGAATCGCCGAAAACCGGGTTGACGGCGATCAATTTCCACAGCCTAAATGCATCGAAAATACATTTTCTATCTTGCAGGTGAACAGACATGCCGACCGGATCACATGACTTGAAGACCCGGGACGAAAACCCGGACGAGAATCTGGACTGGCTCAACCCGTACTTCCTCGGCGCCTATGCCGAGAACGATACGATCCTGGAATCGGTGCTGGTGGAATTCCTGCGCGACCATTGCTACTGGCGGCGCAACATTCACCCGGAAGACCCGCCGCTGATCCCGATACTGGCCTCGGACGCACCCGATTACCGCGAATTCATCGCGCGCATGAAAACCGAGCTGCACGGCCTGAGTGCGCGGCTGAAGAATTCCGTGCCATTCTACAACCCGCGCTACATCGGCCACATGACCTCCGACCTGCTGCTGCCTGGCCTGATCGCGCAACTGGTCACCACGCTGTACAACCCCAACCACGTCACCGACGAAGCCGCGCCGGTCACGCTGGAAATGGAACTGGAGGCAGGCCTGCAACTGGCGCGCATGTTCGGTTTCAATACCGACGCCGCCCATGCGCCATGCGCCTGGGGGCACATCACGTCCGGCGGTACGCTGGCCAACGACGAGGCGCTGTGGTACCTGCGCGCGGTGCGCTTCTGGCCGCTGGCCGCGCGCGCGGCGGTCAACGAGGCCGGCTTCGAGCCCGGCCTGCTGGCGCGCCTGCCCGGCGAGTTCGGCACGCTGGACGACTGGACGCTGTTCAACCTGCCGGTCGATCAGGTCGTCGAATTACGCCGCGGCCTGCTGGCCGCCATCGAACGCGAACACGGCCCGGCCGACGCACGCCGGCTGGCCGCGGCGATCGAGGCCCAGCGCATCGAAACCCTGGGTGCGGCCGAATTCCACGCCCGTCATCGGCAGATCGCCACGCCGTGCGTGATGGTGCCGGTGACCGCGCACTATTCCTGGGAGAAGGCCCTGAAACTGTTGGGCCTGGGCAGTGCCAACCTGGTCGGCATCCAGGTCGACGAGCGCATGCGCATGGATGCCGATGCGCTGGACCAGGCGCTGGCACGGGCACACGCCGAGAAGCGTGGCGTGCTGGCCGTGGTCGGCGTGCTGGGCTCGACCGAGTACGGCAGCATCGATCCTGTCGATCGCATCGTCGGCCTGCGCCAGCGCTGGCGCAGGCGCGGCCTGGACTTCGGCATCCATATCGACGCCGCCTGGGGCGGTTACCTGTCCAGTATCTTCCGCGACGAAAACGGCGGCCTGATCAACCACGCCGAACTGCGCAAGCGTTTCCATTTCTTCCCCTCCGAAGCGGTCTACCACGCCTTCGCCGCGCTGCGCCATGCCGATTCCATCACCGTCGACCCGCACAAGCTGGGCTTTATCCCGTTCGGCTGCGGGGCCTACGTCGCGCGCAATCGGGCCATGACCGACTTCATCAGCCAGAAGGCCGCCTACGTGTTCGACGCCGACGACAGCGAGGCCGAATACCAGCGCCGCTTTCACAACCTGGGCAAATACATCATCGAGGGCTCCAAGCCCGGTGCCGCGGCCGCGGCGGCCTGGATCACGCATCGCGTCGTGCCGCTGAACCATCGCCATTTCGGCCGGCTGTGCGCGGAGACCATCCGCAACTGCGAATACTTCTTCGAGCACATCGATGAACTGGCCCACGACCTCGAAGGCGTCGCGCGCGTCGTGTTGCCGTTCGAGCCCGACACCAACCTGGTCTGCCTGGCGATCAACCCGGAAGGCAACCGCAACCTGGGCGCGATGAACCGCTTCGGCCGGCGCATCTACCAGCAAATGCACGTCGGTACCGGCCTGGACTCGCGCCAGCGCCAGTTCTTCGGCTCGCGCACCATGGTTTCACGGCACTCGCTTTCCGATGCCGTAGCCACACGGTTGTGCGAGTCGCTGGACCTGGACCCGGCCACCTTCGTCACCGAACCGGACGATTCCGGCGACCAGGCCGACAGCCTGTTCCTGCTGCGCCACACCCTGATGAACCCGTGGCTGGCCGGGCGCCGCCCAGGCACCGAATCCGGCGGCATGAACTACCTGGACCGCTACTGCCGCTGGCTGGGCGAGCTGGTCCGCTCGGAGCTGTCGGCCGGCGACAGGAAATGAACACCAGACCATGCGCCGCGAGTTGATTGATGCACTGACCGCCATCGTCGGTGCCGGATACGTGCAGGCCGGGGCCGAGATCGAGCCACGCTTTCTGGAAGAACCGCGCCGGCGCTGGCGCAAACAGCCGGCGCTTCTGGTGCGACCGGCCAGCACCGCCGAAACCGCCGCGGTGATCGCGCTTTGTGCCCGACACCGCCTGCCGGTAATTCCGCGCGGTGGCGGCACCGGCACGGTCGGCGGTGCATCGGCCGGCGCCGATGGACGCGAATGCATGCTGTCGCTGGACCGGACGAACGCGATCCGGGGTATCGACGCCGATGCCGCCAGCATGACGCTGGAGGCGGGGGTCGTGCTGGACCGCGCCCGGCGGGAAGCCAACACCCGGGGCCTGGACATCCCTCTGTCACTGGCCTCCGGCGGCAGTGCCACGCTGGGCGGCATCATCGCCAGCAATGCCGGCGGCCACACCACGCTGCGTCATGGCAATGCGCGGCAGATGCTGCTGGGCGTGGAGGCGGTGCTGGCCGACGGCCGGGTGCTGAATCTGCTCTCCAGCCTGCGCAAGGACAACACCGGCTACGATCTGGTCGGGCTGCTGGCCGGCAGCGAAGGCACGCTGGCCGTGATCACCGCGCTGACGATTGCGCTGGTGCCGTTGCCGGCGCAGCGGTTCACCGCCTGGTGCGCCGTGGCTTCACCGGCCGACGCGCTGATCCTGCTGCAACACTGCCGCACCGGGCTGGGCGAGACCCTGAGTGCCTTCGAACTGATTCCGCGCCGCGCGCTGGAACTGGTGCTGGCCCATCTGCCCGATGCGCGCGATCCGCTGGACCGGCCGGCGCCCTGGTATGTGCTGGTCGAGGCCGACAGCGCCCTTCCCGGCGATGGCCTGGGCGAGACCTGCCAGGCCGTGCTCGGGTGCGCAATGGAATCCGGCGCGACGAGCGAAGTCGCAGTCGCCAGGTCCGAAGCACGGCGCCTGGCGCTGTGGCGACTGCGCGAATCAATTCATTCTGCCCAGCGCCAGGCCGGGGCCAGCATCAAACACGACATATCGCTGCCGATTACCGCGCTGCCGGAGATGATCTCCGACACCCTGGCGCAATTGCAGGAAGCAGTCCCCGGAATCAGACCGTGTGTATTCGGCCACTTGGGCGACGGCAACCTGCATTTCAACCTGAACCGGCCGGCAGCGATGCCGGATGCCGAATTCCTCAACCTGGAGCCGGAAGTCAACCGCATCGTGTTTGACCGGGTCCTGGCGCTTGGCGGCTCGATTGCCGCTGAACACGGCATCGGCCAGCTACGGGTCGCCGAACTGGCCCGTCACGCCGATCCGGTCAAGCTCGACCTGCTCAGGCGCATCAAGCACGCGCTGGACCCGGACAACCTGCTCAACCCGGGCAAACTGATCGACCCCATGGGGTAGCACTATTGGCCGGGTCCGCACGCATGCTCGAGTTGCCGCTCGATCTGCCGCACTTCGGCCTCCGCATCCACGGGCATGACGCCGACCGTCGAATTCAAGTCGCTGACATATCCCCGGATCTGCTGCCGGAGACAACTGCGCGACCGATCCACGATGACGCCGGCGGCCTCGATCTGCTCAGCGGTGGCCCTGGTCCTGCGCGGATAGCCGCGCAGATCGTCCACGAGGATGCCAAACGAACGGCACGCGCCGCGACCATAGTACGGTTCGAAGTTTTTCACGACGACGCAGCCGGTCACGTTCGGACCGAGCCCGCACCGGTACAGGCGCAACGCTGCAACATAATTTTCGGCCGCACGGCGGGCCGCGCTTCTGGCGTAGGCGCGACGCCAATCGCCCAGCGAGTATCGGGATCCCCTGATCACGGCCGTAGCGTCGAATACCCGGTCTCTGGCCGGTGCGTGGGCGTGGATGCAATGGCAGTTCCCGTCAACGGAGTGAAGAATCTTGGCGTTGAGCCGGGGAATGTAAAACGCCCAGGCACCAACCATCGCCCGAAACATCCCGCCATCAACAACGGCGCGGCTACCCATAAATATCCGCGGCGCCTGCAGGCGACACGATTCGATCACCTCGATTCTCATTACACCGCCGGCCTTCCGGCTGCCTCCCGGGTCCGATTATTCGAAAATCCAGCCATATTCAAAATGGTATTTCGTCCTCGTCTTCATTTGCAACTGATTCGAAAGACGGGCCGGGGTCGGAAAGAGCGCCTTCTACCGACATCAACTCCCACAGCTCGTTCTGCGAAACACCGATCTTGCTTAAGCGAACTTTCAATTCCTCTTCTGTAATCGGTACGTTATACGGCCACTCTAGCAGTCTCACACCTCGGGCCGCCAACAAGCCTTTCTTCTTCTCGTCCCGTGCTTGTGTCGACCTGAACCCTTCTTCACCACCGAAAAGTGCTACAGGCTCGTAGTGCTGCTGCCCATGATACTCAATGGCGAGATCGATTTCTGGAACAGGGCGCTACGGTATGGGTGTCCGGTATCCCTTGGTATCCCTTCCCGGTATTTCTTCCGGATTTACGGCGAGAGACGCGGAAGAGAACCCGGGAATGAACAGGCGGTAGCATTCGAGAATGCATATTTTTGCTTCTAATCACGAGCACAGCGCCGGCCGCGTTGGGCCGGCCTACGCAATGCATGACGCTGACTACAGCGCCGGCCACGTGGGGCCAGCCTACACACTGCACGGCGACTCCGCGTAGGACGGTGCCACGCCGTTGGAAAGATGGCTCAAAAGTGCTTCTGCGAGACATTTCCCCGCGCGATCAGTCATCTGTCAATCTGCGGATATCCGCGTTTATCCGCGGCCAGAAAGGCTTTTCCGGCAAAACAATACTTGGCACAGGCCTAACGCAGCCGTACCCCTTCCCGATTTTCACCTATCATGATTGTTTTGAACGGGAAGCGCTGCCATGCCATCATTCGACGTGGTCTCCGAGGTTGATCATCATGAAATCGCCAATGCTGTCGACCAGGCCAATCGCGAAGTGACCACCCGGTTCGATTTCAAGGGAACGGACTCGAAGTTCGAACTGGCCGACAACCAGATCACGATCAGGACCGAGTCGGAGTTTCAGCTTCAGCAGATGCTCGATATCCTTTACGCCAAGCTGGCAAAGCGCGGAATCGACCTGGCGTGCGCGGAGGCCGGAGAGGCGGAGGTCATGGCGAAAACGGCCACCCAGTCCGTGACCATCCGCGAGGGGATCGAGGCCGATCTGGCGCGCGCCATCGTCAAGCAGATCAAGCAGTCGAAGCTCAAGGTGCAGGCCAGCATTCAGGGCGATCAGGTACGGGTGACCGGCAAGAAACGCGATGATCTGCAGGCTGTGATGACACTGCTGCGCGAGGCCGAGCTCGGCCAACCGCTTCAGTTCAGGAACATGCGCGACTGATGCCGAATCGCCGCAACGTCGGCCGGATCGGCGTGACTGCAGCGGCGCGGGACGCCTGATGCGTACGCCTGAGCCAAGGATTACGTCTAGAATCGGTTCCGAATCCAGATTGAATTCCCAGCGATGCCCGAGAAACTGATTCGTCGCAACCGGGTCTGGTCGGAGAGGATCCGGTCGGAGTCGCCGGAGTATTTTCCCGAGCTGGCCCAGGTGCAGCGGCCGGAGTATCTGTGGATCGGTTGCGCGGATGCGCGCGTGCCGGCCAACGTGATTACCGGGATGCAGCCGGGCGAGGTTTTCGTGCACCGCAATGTCGCCAACATCGTGCACCCGACCGACCTGAACCTGCTCAGCGTGCTGCAGTTCGGCATCGAGGGGCTGGGCATTCGCAAGATCATCGTCTGCGGGCATTACGGCTGCGGCGGGGTGCAGGCGGCGACCGAGGACGATCCGCACGGCCTGGTCGACCACTGGATCGCGCCGATCAGCCAGCTTCATCGCGAGCATGCCGACGAGCTTGGCGCACTGGAAGACGGTCACAGCCGCCTGAACCGGCTGGCGGAGTTGAACGTCGCACAAAGCGTGAAGCGGCTGGCCGACACCCCGATCGTGCGGGCGGCCTGGACCCGGGGGGACCGGGTCGAGCTGCACGGGATGATTTACGCGCTATCCGACGGACTGCTGCACCAGCTGGATTGCTCCGTCACGCCGCCGGGCTGAGGCGGAGAAAGTCAAAACCCATCTCTCGCAAAGACGCAGAGACGCAGAGAACAACAAACAGAAGGCATTGACTTCGCGCTTTCGCGAGTGGACACCATCCAGCGCTCTTGATTTTCTCTGCGCCTCTGCGTCTCTGCGAGAAAATTCGCCTTTGCTTCTCTTCGCTCCCACAGCGAGCGGGTGGTGATTGACCCTGCTGTGGGAGCGGTATCCGACCGCGATCAGGTTGTCGGGGAAGATCGCGAATCGGAGTTCGCTCCCACAGTGGGCTGGCGATTCTCGACCCTGCCGTAGGAGCGGTATCCGACCGCGATCAGGCGGTCGGGGAAGATCGCGAATCGGAGTTCGCTCCTACAGCGGGCTGGTGATGATTACACCTGCTGTGGGAGCGGTATCCGACCGCGATCAGGCGGTCGGGAAAGATCGCGAATCGGAGTTCGCTCCCACAGCGGGCGGGCGATGATTGACCCTGCTGTGGGAGCGGTATCCGACCGCGATCAGGCGGTCGGGGAAGATCGCGAATCGGAGTTCGCTCCTACAGCGGGCTGGTAATGATTACACCTGCTGTGGGAGCGGTATCCGACCGCGATCAGGTTGTCGGGGAAGATCGCGAATCGGAGTTCGCTCCTACAGCGGCTTGGTGGTGACCCGCTTGCTCAGTCCCGGTCGTTGAGGATTTCCGGATCCAGCCCGTAGATCGTGCCGGCCGAGTCCTGGTAAAGAAGGATGAATTCGAACTGGCCATCCTGCGTGTTGGCATCGGTAACTTCCAGCGTATCGTCGGTTGCTCTGGTGGTCTTGATCGATGCCGTGAGCTGGCTTTCGGCCATTTCGGTGGACTTCCCGTGGTACAGGCCGTTGAAGCCGATGCCGGCCATCCGGAAGCCGGCGGAGCTGGAAGCAGGGTTCAGCTGCAAGGTCAGCGTCGAATTGGCCTCGGTGATGCAGTAGGGCGCGGCCGGTGACAGGTTCACCTGATAGGAAGGAGCGGTGCCGGAGATCGTGACGTTGACCTTTTGTACGCTCATATTGTTCGCCTTTGTTGTTGGTTTTTTTGGTATGCCGCCGCGCCCGCTGCGCAGGGGCGAGGTTCTGCCCCGCTAACGGATACAGTGTTGGTGTTACCTTACTCGGCAAACTCGACTGATTGAATCGATTTCAGGACTTCGGCGCGGGCCCGATCTGCGTCTTGACGCAATCGAGGCAGTTCATCCTTGCCACTACCCAGCAGCTCGTGCAGGCGAATGCGGGCCGTCGTCAGGCGCAGGTTGCTCCCAAGTTCTTCGGGTATTTCATCGAGTTTATTCAGCAGCTTCTGCAGGTTTCGGGGATCCAGCTGTTGCCCGGTTTCCCGCGCGGTCGAGGTCTGTTCCAGTTGCCCGGCCAGTTCAGTCGTAATCTGAACCAGATAAAGAAAGTTTGCTCCATAAACATCCTGCTCCAGCAGGTTCTCGATCAACCGGTCCAGCATATCGCGCCCCTGCCGGCTCAGGCCGTCATTGCCGTCGACCAGTGGCGTTTCTGCCGCCAGGTGCAATTCAGCGGAAAATTGCAGGGCAGGAAGTTCGACTGCCTGATCCGGGTTCAGGTCCTCGGCGGCGACCTGTCGCAGGGCGTTTCGCCCGGTTTTCAGGGCGGCACCAGCTTCACGCGGCGGGATGTCGGGCCGGGTGGCCAGCGTAAAGGCAATTTTGGCCAGTTGGGTCTGACGGCGGGTCTGGGTCGGATCGTTGGCCACGTCCTGCTCGGCCAGTTCCAGCGCGCGCCGCAGTTGATCGGTGTCGCGCCCTTTCAGTTCGAACAGGGTCGCAAGCCCCGCCAGATTGAGGCGAAAGTTGATTTCCGCCTGGCGAAGTCTGGCGTCTTCTCGGTTCGTGGCGCGGCCGGTAGTGATAAGCTGCAGCGCTTCCTCGGCACTGGCCCAGGCTTGGGGATGGCGTCCCAGCGCATTCTGAACGCGGCTGATCCACGAAAGGCTGTTGGCCATGCCCATGACCCAGTTCGGGTCGTTCCTGTCGGCCAGTTCACGCCGGAAGCTCGCCGATTGCTGGAAGTAATCCAGCGCCTGCTCAAGCTGGTGGCGGGCCTCGGCCAGCGTGCCGAGATTGTTGTAGGCGTAGGCCAGTTCCCAGCCGGCCCGCACCGGGTCGTTACCGTGACGCTGGTACATCTGCGCATCCCTGAGGTAGCGCTGCCAGTGGTGCTCGGTGGTTTCCAGATCCTGCTCGCGGTACGCAATGGCGCCGCGCCAGAATGCGATCTGACCGGACTCGAAGTGGATTTCGGCCAGCTCCGGGTCCTGGGTGTCCTCGAACGGCGCAAGCAGGGCGGCGGCTTCGCGCAGGGGTTCTTCGGCGGCGTCGAATTGCTGGCGCTGCAGCTGTACTTCGCCCAGCGTGCGCAGTGCGCGGGCCCGGTTCAGCGCGCTGTCCGGGTCGTCGCCGGCCTGCTGCGCGGTCAGGTAGCGCAGCGCCTCGCTGCCGATGCCGTCGAGCAATTCCAGCCGGCCGATGGAGCGCAGGCCGGCGGCGAAATCGCCCAGCATGAAGCGGATCAACTCTTCGGCGTCGTCGCGCCGCTGTTCGGCCAGCGCCCGGGCCGTCTCGGCCTCGGCGCGACCTTCGCGCGCTTCGTTCATGCCGTGCAGGGCCAGCACGATGCCGGCGACCAGCGAGATGGTGATACCGGTCGCAGCGATGCTCGCCAATGCATTGCGACGCAGGAAACAGTGCACCTTGTAGAGGCGACCACCGCCGGCCGCCTCGACCGGCTCGTGCTTGAGCCAACGGCGCAGGTCTTCGGCCATGGCCGCGGCCGAGTCGTAGCGCTGGTCGCGTTCGGTGGCCAGCGCCCGGGCCGCGATCGCGCGCAGCTCCCGAGGCAGCACGGCAAACGCGCCGGAAGTTTCGGCAGCATCGCCGGCATCGCCTGTCAGGCTGGCCATCAACCCGTCGCGCAACGCATCGCCCGACAAGGTCCGTGCCTGCCGGCCGGATTCGCCCGAGACGAGCAGCATGGCCTGGGCCAGCACCAGGCCGATCAGATACACGTCGGTCCGGACGTCGATGCCGTGCTCGTCAGTCCGGCTCTGTTCAGGCGCCATCCAGCCGCGGGTGCCGGCGCTTGCCCGAGAGCTCTCGGACCCGGGGTCGCCGGCCGCGGCATTCAGTGCGATGCCGAAGTCGATGATCTTGGGTTGCGCGATGCCGTCGACGGTGCGCGCGAGAATGTTCTGCGGCTTGATGTCGCGGTGAATCAGGCCGCGCTGGTGGGCGTGCTGCAGGCCGGAGCAGATTTCGATGAACAACCCGGCCAACGCTTGCAGGGTCAGGCGATTTTCGGCCAGGTAGTCATGCAGCGGCACCCCGGGCACGTACTCCATGACGAAGTACAGTCCGCCGTCGGGCAGCCGGCCGGCATCGAAGATCTGGGCGATGGCACGGTGCGATAGCTGCGCCAGCATCTGGCGCTCGACCTCGAAATAGGCCTCGGCCATGGGCGAACGGCGCTTGTTCAGCAGAACCTTGATCGCCACATCGCGCCTGAGCGGTTCGAACTGCTCGGCCAGCCAGACCATGCCCATGCCGCCCTGACCGAGACGGTGCTTGAGCCTGAACGGGCCCAGGCGCTGCCCCGGCTGCCAGTCCGGCGCATCGGCCGCACCCGCGTCAACGCCCTCCAGCGAAGTCCGTTCGTCGAACATTTCGGTCTTTCCCGGATCTCGTTCCGGCATTGGCCTGGTCACCATTGTGGGTCGGGCATGCACGACAGGACTCGCGCCGGCCACATCCTAGCCGATTGCCGGCCGGCAGGATACCGGCCGGGTCGAGCTGCACGGGATGATCTACGCGCTGTCCGATGGGCTGTTGCACAAGCTCGATTGCAGTCGCCTGGGTTGACTGTATCTCATACAAGATACATAACAGGCGATGACAAGGAGTTGTAGGATGACCGCCCAAACCTCAATGCTGCACGTCCGCGTAGACGACGACACCAAGGCCCAGGCCCAGGAAACTTTGGCTGCGATGGGCCTGTCAGTATCCGATGCCGTGCGGCTGTTTCTGCACCGGGTGGTGACCGATCAGGCGTTTCCGCTGGAACTCAAGGTCCCCAATGCCGAAACGCGGCAGGCCATGGCCGAAGCCCGTGAAATCATCCGTGCGCGCCGTGCGCGCTTCGACTCCGCCGGCGAACTGATTGATGACATCGAAAAAGCCGGCGGCGAGTAAACGAACCCGGCTACCGCGCGCGGCGGACTATACGAATGCCTTTCTCAAGCTGATTTATGCCCTGGACGACAGCAAAAAGGCGGGGCAGGTGGTTTTCGTGCGTGCCGGCAGCCATGCGGAGTTGTTCAGGGAGTAATCGCGACCGGCAAGCTTCCGGCCGATGCCCACACTCCTGCCCTGCTTACTCCGCGGCCCGGTGCACGCCGGTCATCGCGCGGCCGGAGGGATCGGCGCGGTTGGCGAAGTCCGGGTCCCAGGCGATGGCGGCCGGCGATGAGCAGGCGATGGACTTGCCGCCGGGGACGGTGGCGATGGCGGATTGCTCCGGGTAGTGCTGCTCGAACAGCATGCGATACAGATACGCTTCCTTGCTGGCCGGCGGGTTGAGCGGGAAGCGGTTTTCGGCATCAGCCAGTTCGGTGTCGCTGACGCGGCCATCGGCGTAGTCGCGCAGCGCGTCGATCCAGCCGTAGCCGACGCCGTCGGAAAACTGCTCTTTCTGGCGCCAGGCGATTTGTTCGGGCAGCAGGTGGGCAAACGCGCGCCGCAGCAGAAATTTTTCCATCCGCTCGCGCTCGATCATCTTGAGCTTCGGGGCGATGCACATGGCGACATCCAGCATTTCGTTGTCCAGGAACGGCACGCGCGCTTCCACGCCCCAGGCCGCGGTGGACTTGTTGGCGCGCAGGCAGTCGAACTGGTGCAAGGCATCGATCTTGCGCACCGTCTCGTAGTGGAATTCCTGCGCGTTCGGTGCCTTGTGAAAGTACAGGTAGCCGCCGAACATTTCGTCGGCGCCTTCGCCGGAGAGCACCATCTTGATGCCCATGGCCTTGATCCGCCGCGCCATCAGAAACATCGGGGTAGCCGCGCGGATGGTCGTGACATCGAAGGTTTCCAGATGACGGACCACCTCTTCCAGCGCATCCAGTCCTTCCTGCAAGGTGTAGGTGAAGGCATGGTGCACCGAGCCGATGTGATCGGCCACGACCCTGGCGGCCTTGAGATCCGGGCTGCCTTCCAGGCCGACCGAAAATGTGTGCAGGCGCGGGAACCAGGCGGGTTCGGCCTCGCCGGCCTCGACCCGGCGCGCGGCGTGGCGCGCGGCCAGTGCTGCGATGATGGATGAATCCAGCCCACCCGACAGCAGCGCGCCGTACGGCACATCGCACATCAACTGGCGCGTGACGGCGGCTTCCAGCGTTTCGGCCAGGGCGGCAACCGCCTCGTCCTCGTCGGCAATCTCACCGGGCACGCGGTGGCGCCAGGCCGGGTCCCAGTAGCGGGTCAGCGTGTCGTCGGCCGAATCGTAGACGTGGCCGGGCGGGAAGATCTCGAATTCCTCGCACAGATCGTGCAGTGCCTTGAGTTCCGAGGCCACCACCCGACGGCCCTCTTTATCCCGACCCCAGTACAGCGGCATCACGCCGATCGGGTCGCGCGCGATCAGGTAGCGCCCCTGCCCGCCGTTCGATTGCGGATCCCACAGCACGAAGGCGAAGATGCCGTTGAGCGAACGGGCCAGCGCGCCGGGCTGCATCTGTTCGTACAGCGCCAGGATGATCTCGCAGTCCGAGCCGGTGGCGAGCGGATAGCCCGGCGCATGTAAGCGTTCGAGTTCGGCATGGTTGTAGATCTCGCCGTTGACCGCCAGCACCGTGCGGCCGTCGCGGCCGTACAGCGGCTGGGCGCCGCCGGCCGGATCGACGATCGCCAGCCGCTCGTGCGCCAGGATGACG
>SR_TP_S13solDRAFT_1000029_pt1 | contig 101728 bp, 77 predicted proteins | sample SodReaTP_S13sol_FD_11159 | JGI IMG/M metagenome (IMG submission 11159) | reverse complement strand
CGTCGTCGTCGTCATCGTCGTCGTCATCGTCGTCGTCGTCGTCATCGTCGTCGTCATCGTCGTCATCGTCGTCGTCGTCATCGTCGTCGTCATCGTCGTCATCGCCGACGATAGGCAACTGTGGACTCGAGCTTGACTCACCAACGAGCGCCGCAGATGTAGCAAGAATGACGGCCGCACCAGCAATTTGCGACCCAGTGTAATCACCGAAAGCAAAAACGCTTGCTTGGTCCCCGGCACCAGCGTCCTGGGCCATTACGGGGGTGACTGCAAGACCTAATGCCGACATAACAGCAATTGTGATCTTTTTCATAACACCTTTCCTAGTTTAGATACATGTATCGAGTACATCATACATCCCGTAGACGTACCCTACAACTATCTTACATAAACCCTTTTTTTTCAATAGATTGTTTTACAAATAATCAATTAATTTACATTGAGTTAACCAAAGGTAAACACCTTAACGACTATAGTAAGGTGATCGGCCTTCAGTCACACCATGTAACTGAATGCGCCGTTGCAGCATTTGACCGCCATCGCGGTTCAACGGAATCCAATTGAAGCCCAAATGTTGCCGGCTGGGTATGACACTCAAGAGGTCAAATGGCACCGTCATAAAGAAACCTTTGGAGAAACTGCCTTCACCATAGTCGGTCGCCGAAACATCCGTTAACGACGCCCAAGCCCCAACTGTTACACCACTTTCGAAGCGGCGTTGAAAGGTAATATTCACGCCCTTATCACCGGCAAGGAACTGTCCTGCACGCACGGTCAATAACGAGTCATGCAACCACGGCATGTGATAATACAACGAGACAAACCCAGTGGTTTCGTTATAGTCACGGAAGCCTAGAGCGCCGCTAAAATCACGTTGCCAAACTTGGTTGACGTCAACACCAATGGCCCACGGCTGGTCAAGCGGACGATACAAAAGCTCGCCACCTACACCACCATACATACGTTCGAACATGCCTGCATAACCCATCGCGTAAACGTCTCGGCTTAAACGTTCAAAATAAGTCGCCTGCAAACTATCCAACCAAACGTCATTCAACATGTACTCACGAACATAGGTACGTACCCGTGGTACAGGTAAAAAGTCGAATGCATCAACGGTGAAGTTAAACCGGTCAAAATTATTGACAATGTTCACCCCGACTTCACCAAACACTTCTAGTTTTGGTGTCAACCAACGATTGGCAAACGCCATAGTCCCTAACTGATAAAAGTGGAACGTCTCTGGCGAACCAAAGGTTTGAATGAAAAATGGTTTTAAGCCGTAATTTGTTTCAAAGCGATAATCCGGTCCATACGCCCAACGCCGATCATCCCAAGGTGGGCGGTTATCGACGTCGACGCGCGTAAATAGCTGCTCAGTTTCATGGGGTTGAACATCTGGGTTTTCGTTATTAATTGCCGCTTTAAATTCGTCCGCATCAATAACCGTTTTAACCACCGGCATAAATACAGATTGTTCGACAATCTCATAGGTTTTAAACGAACGCGGCAAGTCACGGGCAAGGACACGCGCTGTACGATCAAGCATTTCGGTTTGATCACGTAGCCGTAACGGCTGAGTATACACAGTCACAACACGGTCATTATTTTCATCACGGTCAATCAAGTAACGCCCCGATGCATAACTATATTGGTTCATAATGTCGTTATCCATTTCGAACCAATTAATTTGGCTGACTCGCGAATAGGTTGTGCGGTCAGCAGGTTGCACCGGATCCGGCTTCAGCTTTATCTGCGACAAGCTATTTAAATTCATGTGCAAATTGAAACCGAAGGTAATCTGATCGCCTCGCTCGTAAGAAGCAAACACCTCAAAGCCATTCGTCACCCGGTAATTCAAGCCCAAATTAATCGGTGTTTTTGGCGTTAAATCGACATCGGCAAAATCGTCCAAATAGCTATTTGAGTCGTACTCGACCTTCAAGCGCAGCGGATCCCACGGAGTTTGGTACTCAACACCCGCAAATAATGCCATCGGTCCTCGGAACCAAGCATCATATTCAAACTGACCGCCACCGCGACGAAAGCCTGTTGGGCGCTCGCACATCGAGTCGGCTAGGTGACAAAATGGAGACTTAAAATGGTCGCGCGTGCCCATCCGGCCGAAACCGGCACCGAGTGTGAAGTCAAAAGGTCCAGCTTGTTTACTGGCGACGAGATACTCTGAGGCAAACAGTCCTGTTCCGCCTAAATCCTTGATTCCTGCTGCAATTTGCGGAATATATTCACTTTCGCGCCAGAGCCGGACTTTCACGTCAAAGCCTTTGTCAGTATAGATATTGTCGCCACTAAAGCCGGGGAATGGACTATATCGACGGCTAGGTACACGGGTGTAGAATGCGGTCGCTTCGAGCCAATCTAACACTTGCAAACTTACCGCATAACGCCGATACGCATCCATGTCGGTATAACTTAACGAGACTTCCCCCTCTTCAGCAAAGCGCGCATTCGGCATCTGCATCAAGCCAATTCCACCGTAGTTCCCTGTAGTTGGCGAACGGTCGAGCCGCTGCCAGTGCTGTGCCGAGGGAACTTCCGGGGTCATGTCGCGCCCATTGCGCACTAAATTAACAGTTTCCGCCTCAGGATCGCGGACAAAGTGGCGCAATAAGTCAGGTATCGCAGTTTCTAAATGGCGAAAACGTCGTGGTAAGGTCCAATTATCAAAGCCAATATAAAGAATGTCGCCGGGGTTGAGCTCATTGTCATTGGCATTATGCAACCCCCAAGGAATCATCATGGCTTCCTGTGCCGGTTTAATTCGCCAAGCTTCGGTACCATGCGCAAGCCCTTGCAATACATCAGCACGGGCATGTGCACGCAAGTAGTTACGTACCGTTTGCCGCGGCTGTAGCGGCTGCATTCCGATTTGCTGCGTCAAACCATAGACTGAAATGGTATTCGGCCTTGTTGGTAAACGTAGTTGATAATGTCCAGGTGGTAGTAACGGATTGTTGTTGATGCTTTGCCGCGCCGCTAACAAATCAGGTACACCATACGGCTGAAATCCTAGCTCCCAGCGTTGAACCTGCTCGGCTAAATGTTGTACTTGGCGAGCTTGTTCCTGTTTGCCACGGCGCTGCCAGTGGACATAAAGCGCCTGTAAATCACGTAACACGGATTCTCGCTCAGCTTCAACCTCCGCTTGGCGATCCAACATCACTAAGCGCACTTGCGGCCAATACACCTCCAGCGCAGGGATTTGTTCGGCTTGCGCATTTTCTTCCCACGACCGAAGTGTGTGTTCAAGCACTTGACGCAATCGCACCCGCTCACTAAACCGAATATCAAGCGCATCATTTACCGCTACCCGCACCGCTTGTGCTTCTTCAGTGCCATCGGCAGCAACTGCAACACCGTTCAAAATCAGGCCAATGGATAATGCTAGAATACTTTTCTTCATCATGGCCGACCTACCCATTTAACTTGTGTGAAGGCGAGAACGGGTGCACCGGGGGCAACAATTTGCCGGCTTTGAACGACATGGCCATCTGCTTCAACCCAGAACTCATTGGTAAATCGCCGATTATGCTCAACAAAGCGACCTCGTTCACGAATATGGAACGCACGTACCGTTTGCGCGGGCAATTCCAAGTCGACTTCAGCGACCACCTCAAAACTTGAGTCCGCAGTGACTGTATGGGTGCGCCCGTTGCGCAGATAGTCCACCTGCCGTTGCCAACTTGTTTGTTGGCCTAAACGCCCTTCAACCTGCGCTTGACGAGCCAACTCAGCGACAGGATCGGCCTCTTTATTCGTCACCGACAATAACTGAAATTCACCAAGTTTACTGACACGAACAGCTCGACCATGAAGCGTCACAATGGTTTCACGGTCGGCACTGATCCAATTGTAATAGCGTTCGCCCGCGACCGTATCGACAAAACCAAGTACCATACCGACACGCGGTTGATCAGCAATACGAACATATTGCAGGTTATGGGGAAAACGCTGAATTTGCCGCTGGGACAACTCGACATCTGGGGTGTCTTTTAAAAACATGCGCCAGGTTTCCAGCACATCGCCGGGAGCTGATGCGCATCCGGCCATGACGATACCCAACAGGGCGGCTAATAGTAGTCTCATGCAGCGTTCCATCTCATTGTTATTGTTTCCCACTACGGGGGGCTTACCACGCACTAAACCTGATAAAACTCGCGATACCATCGGACAACCGCGTCTACCCCCTGTTGCAGAGGCGTATTCGGCCGATAGCCTAAATCATGCTCAAGCGCACTGACGTCAGCAAAGGTGGCAGGGACATCCCCTGGTTGCATCGGCAGTAATTTTTTTTCGATTCTAAATCCAACGGCAAGTTCAATTGCAGCAATAAAATCAAGTAATTGCACTGGCTGGCTGTTACCAATATTGTACAATCGATACGCCGCCGACGAGCTCGACGGATCCGGAGCTTGCCCACGCCATGCTGGATCTGGCTCGGCCGGTTTGTCCAACACCCGTAAAATCCCAGCTACAATGTCATCAACATAGGTAAAGTCGCGCGCCATCTCACCATAGTTATAGACGTTAATCGGCTCACCCGCGAGTGCTGCGCGCGTAAATAGCATGGGTGCCATATCTGGCCTTCCCCACGGTCCATAAACGGTGAAGAATCGCAGGCCCGTCGTCCGAATGCCATACAAATGTGCATAGGTATGGGCCATCAGCTCATTGGCCTTTTTCGTCGCTGCATACAAACTAATTGGATGGTCGACATTATCCCGGGTTGAAAACGGCATCACCTCGTTCAAACCATAGACAGACGAGCTAGAGGCAAAGCATAGGTTATCCACCTGGGCATGGCGGCAACCCTCTAAGATATTCATAAAGCCTGTGATATTAGCGTCAATATAGGCATGCGGATTCTCCATCGAATACCGCACACCCGGCTGCGCCGCCAAATGGCACACCGCATCAAAGGACTCATTTGCAAACAACGCAGCGACTGCCTCTCGGTCAGCTAGCTCAAGCTGCTGAAAACGATATCCCGGATGCATTGTTGACTGGCAGAGTTCACGGTCAGAAACGGCTTCTCGAGCGATACCGGCAGCAGCAAGGCGACCATATTTCAGCTCGACGCTATAATAGTCATTCAGGTTATCAATGCCGACCACTTGATCACCACGAGCTAACAACGCATTGGCAACATGAAAGCCAATGAAGCCCGCGGTTCCGGTGACTAAAACCTTCATACGAAATTCATCTCAGGTCGTTACTCCGATTACCATTAATCACTGTTAAACAAATCACGGGTGTATACCTTCTCCGCAACGTCTTCGAGCTCTGGTGCCATGCGGTTCGACACAATAACATCAGCTTCGGCTTTGAACGCTTCTAAATCGCGGATGACACGTGACTTATAAAATGAATCCTCTTTCAGCACTGGCTCATAAACGATGACCTCAATCCCTTTCGCCTTAATGCGCTTCATGACGCCTTGAATGGCCGACGCGCGAAAATTATCGGATCCGGTTTTCATGACCAAGCGGTAAACCCCAACGACTTTCGGATTTTTCCGAATGATCGACTCGGCGACAAAGTCTTTGCGTGTGCGGTTTGCTTCAACGACCGCTTGAATTAAGTTTTGCGGCACATCATTGTAGTTCGCTAACAACTGCTTCGTGTCTTTCGGTAAACAATAACCACCGTAACCAAAACTGGGATTGTTGTAGTGGTTACCAATCCGCGGATCTAACCCAACACCTTCAATAATCTGCTTGGTATCAAGTTGATGCAATTCGGCATAGGTATCAAGCTCATTAAAGTAAGCAACACGTAAAGCTAAATAAGTATTCGAAAACAACTTAATCGCTTCGGCTTCCGTGCTGTCGGTAAATAACACCGGCACATCTTTTTTCAGTGCACCCTGCAACAATAATTCTGCAAACACTTGCGCCCGCTCAGACCGTTCGCCAATAATAATTCGCGAGGGATATAAGTTGTCATACAGTGCTTTGCCTTCCCGTAAAAATTCCGGTGAAAAGACAATATTCTCACTTTCAAAACGCTGACGGGCGTCCGCGGTAAAACCGACAGGTACAGTCGATTTAATCACCATCATGGCATTTGGATTAATCGCCATCACCTGTTGAATCACGGCTTCAACTGAAGAGGTGTTGAAAAAATTCGACACCGGATCGTAGTCGGTTGGCGTGGCAATGATGACAATCTCAGCATCTTGATAAGCATCATTGGCATCCAGCGTCGCCTTAAACGTGAGTGACTTCTCGCGTAAAAATGTTTCAATTTCCTGATCTTCAATCGGCGACTCAGCGCGATTCAACATCGCGACTTTTTCCGGCACGATATCCACTGCGGTCACTTCATTGTGTTGGGCAAGCAGCATCGCATTCGATAAGCCAACATACCCTGTTCCTGCTACTGCAATTTTCATCAAACGATTCTCTTTTCAGAATATCCTAATCATGACCAACTCTCTGCTGGCCAGTCCATAAATCACATTATACCCGGCGCCATACAAGCGACAAGGTTAAATAATAAAGCACAAATAAACTTAAAAACCCGATAAACATGGCGACTTCAGACACCAACAATATATCACTCAACACACCAATAACCGCGCAGAAAAAAGCCGCGGTAACGATCAATAACATCGCCTGAAATTGACTGCAGCCGCAGCGAATAAGCAAGTGATGCAAATGCTCGCGATCAGCCTTGAATGGATTCCGTCCAGCGGCGATTCGACGAATAATAACCGCGACAGTGTCCATAAGCGGAATGGCCACAAGCCATAAGGCGGTCACCGGCCTAATCACAGATTCGTTCATCGCTGCTGCGGTACCATTCGCGACCGCCTCTGCTAATGCATCGGTTTGGCTTGCTAGGACTAATAGCCAAGCCACGGTTAAACCGATAAACAACGCACCGGCATCACCCATAAAGACCTTCTTACAGCCCAGTCGTTGCGGTACGAGGTTACAAAGCAAAAAGGGAACCAAGCCGGCGACAACCAGCAAAGCTGTACTTGCGATAATCATTGCGCCGTCTATCCACGCTAACCAAGCTAAGCTGGTCAGCGACACTAACGCTAAACCACCGAGCAAACCATCAATACCGTCTACCATGTTAAAGGCATTGACGATACCCAACATGGCAATCAAAGTAAAAATAAGGGAAAAGATGCCCAGCTCCACAGCACCAAATGCTTCGCCAAAAAGCAGACCGAGGTCGCTCAACTGATTACCTGACCCCACCACCAATAATAATATCAGCAGTGCTTGAAATACAATCCGTAAACGGACACTGAGATCACGTCGGTCGTCATAGACACCGACGACCACAGTCAAGGTAGCGACCAGCCAAAAAAAGAGTTCGTCCACAGCAATACTTTGACGCATTAATAGCCAGAGCGAGAAGCCACACACTGCGCCGAGGTAAATGGAAATTCCACCAATAAGAGGCACATGACCTTCGTGGAGCTTGCGACGGTTGGGAAGATCAATAAGGTGCAGACGAGCAGCATGCGGTGCGAGCAATCGCAGCACCAAAAAGGTGGTCAACACGACGGTGATAAACAACCAGAAGAGTGGTAATAAAGACGAAGTCACAATGTCATCTTGACCTTATATTCAATGGATAGAAATCCATTTTCGCGTAATCGAATGGCTATTTGACGGTTCCATTGTTTCACAACCTACCGAATGCCGCAATCGACAACAAGATAAAAAAAAACGCTCCCGGAGGAGCGTTTTCGTTTGCTTATCTGAACAACATCAATTAACGGATGTTGTACTGGTGAGCACGGTTGTAACCTTTAACCTGACGCACTTCGATAGAATCGTTGTGTACAGGAACGGTGTCACCGTCAGCACCTACGTATGAAGAGTGAACTTGAACGTCTTGATCAGCTGCCAAGATGAACAATTCAACGTGTGCACCTTCTGACTCAAGGTCAAGAGCTGCCAACGCATCAGTCAAGTAAGGACCAATGTTCTTCACGCCTTGAGCTACGTTAGTGCCCAATGCGAAGTAGTGAGTACCGTTAACCATTACGAATACGTCACCGTAACCGTAGCCGCTAGCAGCGTCACGTACAGTTGGGCTACGCTGGTCGATGAAACCAAGAGCGCCCTGACGTGGCCAATCTACCCAGCCAGAATCAGCACGTAGAGAAACACGTACGTCTAATTCACGGTCAAGTGGTAAGTAAGGGATAGTAATCAAAGTACCGTCTTCGATGCGCCATTCGCCTAAGTCAACTGGTGCAAAGTTAAACATTTGACCACGGTTCACAACACCAGCAGTACCGTTTACACGGTAAGCGTTACCACGGTGTAGGTTGTACTGAACTGAAGAGTTAACGGCGAAAGTAGACTCTGGCAAGAAGTTGATTGCGCCAGCTGCAATTGCGCCGCCCATATCAAGTTCGATGCTTGCGCTGCCTAAACCCCAGCAGTTGAAGCTAATTGAAGATGCAGATACAGAAACTGCTTCAGCATTACCTGGGCGTTGACCAGCGAAGTGATCTTGGTCATTGTCACAAGATACGCTCAGGAAGTCGCTCCACAGACCGTTTGGCGTAGCGTGCCAAGCAGCTAACCAGCCAAACTCACCAGAAACAACATGGCGCGCGTAGCGAGTCATTGCATAGTAAGCATTGCCTTCTGGGCTGTTCACAACGTCGCCGCCGTGGTTAGCAAATGCACCAGGGCCAGCGCCTTGAGCAGTCCAAGTCGCCACAACAGTGTCGTTCTCGCCACCGATTGGGTTGAAGCCAAAGCTTTGACGATCGTTGTAGACAGAAATAGTACGTGAAGCGTCAGTGTCTAAAACAAAACGAACACCAGTGCTAGTCGCTGCGTTCCAAGCGTACTGAGAGGTTGAGTTGAACAAACGGCCTGAATCAAGGCTATTTTCCAGCTCGTCACCTGCAGCTAATTACACGCATAGTAACTTCAGCGTCTAAATCAGCAACAGAGAAACGCATACCTTGACCGAAGTTTACAGTCGCGCCAATGGTTGTTTTGTCGATGTTTTGAGCGTCATCGATGTTAGTAACACGGTAACGAATTGTGCGAGTTTCGTTGTTACGTGAGATTACACCTAAAGTAAACGCTTTAAGGTCAGCATCGCCTTCAAAGGTACGAGTACCAAAAGCTGCCAAACCTGTTTGTGGAAGTTTGCTGAAAGTGATTTCTACGATATCACCAGCAGACAATTCGTTTTGGAACGTGTAACCGAACTCGTTAGCACGCACAGAGTTGAACTCGGTGCCGTCAACGACGTTCTTGTATTCGCTAGAAACGAATACAGGCGAAGTCGAAACGTCCGCGAATGCTGTTGCAGACATGCCCGCTAAAGCAGCAGCAACTAGCGTTTTCTTAAACATGTTGTTCATGCTTATCTCCAATTTCATGAAATTAAGATTCAGGGCATCATGCCCTTTACTTATTGTTTTCGAAAGACCTGTTACGTAAACAGTCTTACCGATTATCAAAAATCATTAACATTATGTCAATGGTTGTGAACTTTAATTTTAATAACTCTAACGAATTGTTGTCCACACCGTTTAATTTTCGCCACCAAACGCCAACCATTTGATTATATTTTATACTATTATGACGATTTGATGGTGCTTCTCCCTAGATGTCATTTTCAGACTTCCTAAATGTAGCATTAAACAACAACAATGCAACATGCACACTATATCCTTTACAATAAGGTTTTGTATAGCATTTGTTTATTCTTCAGCGATTTTTATCGTCGTTAAGCCCTGAGAAATGGTATGACGAATATGATCCCACTCATTCAAATCCTCGATAATTCTTGGCGTGATAAAAATCACAAGCTCAGTTTTTTCGCGCTGGCGACTTTCACCTTCAAATAAACGACCAAGCAAAGGGACTCGTTGTACCCAAGGAACTGACGACGTATTTTCTGAACTATTCTCAGAAATCAGGCCCCCAAGGAGAATCGTTTGACCGCTGCGCGCAATCACCTCAGTTTGCACTGTGCGCTCAAAGATACTCGGCGAACCGGCAAGCGTCGGGCCACTCGACGACGTATTGGAAATTTGCTGGTTAATCTGCATCACCACCAAACCTTGGGCATTCACCGTCGGTGTCACAGTTAAGTTCACCCCAGTGCGACGATAAACGATATTCGTCGTCTGACTTTCAAAGTTAGGGTTGGTCGTGGTCGAGCCGACGGTCGGAATATCGTTGCCCACATTAATACTGGCGGAAACGCCATCGCGTACGACTAAAGTAGGATTCGACAAGACATTCACCAAGCTGGATGTTGCCGATAGTCGCGCTAACAAATTGGAGACGCCGTCCGTCCAGTTTAAGCGCAACCCCCCCATTTCGGAGACACCAAGGGCATTCGTGGTACCACCGGTTAAGCGACCACTACGAAACGCGAATTCAAAACCTTGCGCGAACTCATCGGTCATTGTTACTTCAGCAATTGTTGCATCAAGCATAATCTGCTTCGGCATAACATCGAGGCGGCGAATAATCGGAAGCAAAGACTGAAAGGTTTCGCCTTGAGTGTAAAAGAGAATACTGTTAGAACGCTCGTCGACCGTCATTCGTATGCCTTCCGCTTCACTACTAATCACCGCACTGCGCTGTTGCGAACCTTGCGCACTTTGTGTGTCGCGTGTGCTGTCACCGCCCTGCTGGCCGGCAAACGAACTGCCGCCAATCAACGGAGCAATCGACTGACCCAGATCTTGGGCGCGGGCATAGCGCGGATGATAAATGTAGTAGCGCATTTCCGCGCCGCGTGACGGTCGATCGATCTGCTGGGCCCAATACTCTGCGCGGTCAAGAACAAACTCGTCCCCGGCAAAAATAGCCACCGCACCAATTTGCGGAATAGGTACCATGATTAAAGCCGCACCTGTTGCTCCCCGCGATCCTGACTGAATACCCTCAGCTTCCAGTAGCTCCTGCATTTTTGTCATGTACTCTTCAGGACTAATATAAACGAGTTCTTGCAAACCAATAAAGCGCCCACGTGTCGACGGCACATCGAGGATGTTAACGAGATCGATCACCCGCAATATTTGTGTACGCGAACCGCGCACAAAAATCACATTCTGTTGAATATCAAAGTTAAGCTCAGCCGTTGAAAGACTGTTCAACGTGCGCTCTAAACTAATATTGATCCCGTGCCGCAATGGCACAACTTGGAGAACTTGCTGAACCGTGTCGGGCACATCGGCGTATTGGCGACCAATGCCGATGGCAGTCATTTGTTCGCTCGCAGAATCAACACCATGGATATAAAACGTACCTTCGCGCTCCACCACACCTAAGCGACGCTCAGCTAAAAGATTTTCCGTCAAGCGAAAAAGACGTCGAGATGAGACCGGTTCAGAAATGTTCAATGTCACCGGCGACACTGGCGGCAAATCATCGGCAAGGAGATAATTTACCCCCAGCTGCTCACCAAATACCAACTGCACAAATTCGGGAATACTCAGATTATTAGCGGCGACTTGCTGCCGATCAGAGTCTGGAAAGCGTTGCGCTAATTGTTCACCATGACGTAATTCAGCTCGACTTCTCGATAACGGCGTCAAGCGCTGCATGCGAAACTCTTCGACACCAGAAACTTGCACATCGGCGTCATCCTCAGCATATACTCGTTCATCCGTCATCAGACGATGTGGATTAACTTCGAGTTGCTTGGGTGACTGTGCACACCCGCTGACTACCAGTACCATCATTACCACCGGCGCCAGCTGCGCCACCGATTTTGTCGCCATGACTTTTGCCTTACTTTGGTTAAAATTTAGATTCATCAAATTCACCTGGGTCTAACTGTCGCGGTTGTTGCCGATTTGGCGCTATCGCTTCCGGCTGCCATGCGAAGACAGAAATTTCATACTGGTTCTCGCCGCTATCCGTGAGACGAACACGCGCCGCTTCAACGTCGGCAACCACAAATTCATTCAGCGCGTCACCAACCACCACTCGCTTTAAAGTCGGTTCAGCGTCGCCGTCGACTAATACCTCGATCAGGGCGACACGGACTTGCCGTTCGGCACTCAAAAACGTTCCTCGCACCCGCACTTGCATCGCACCAAGCCGTTCGGCACCATAAAGTTGAGGAGATTCTTGTTCTTCCGGTTCGTCCTCGGTAGCTACTTCATTCGTACGGCGCTGCGCCTGCAACCATGCGTCAATCGTTGTCGTGCCAACCGAGCGTGGAACCGGATCAAAGGTAGCCACCGAACTGTCGCGGAAATTCGTGTCATGCTCAACGGGAACGTAGACACGCTGCCAGAAATCGACCAGCCCCCAAAGCAGGGCAAGCGCGCACGTTACTATCACGGCCGGATGCTTCAACATCATCAAATAATTCTTCACAATGCCTCCGCTACCAATATATTTGCACGCAAGGCAAGAGTTATCCGATAATTCTGCTGTCCCGGCCGACCACCAGAGGTGGTTTGCATCTCAAAATTCTCTATCGACACGAACAGCAAACGCTCTTGCAAGCCACGCTGAAAGGCCGCGAGCTGTGGTAATGAGCCTTGAATAACCACTCGTGCATGTAATTCACTTAATTTATCGTCAACGAGATTGCGCTGCTGCGTCCAGTCAAAGAGGCTAATTTGGGTGCTGTTCTCACGGGCCAATCCTTCGATCGTTTGCTGCAATTGAACACGTGCGGTCGAGCGGTCACGCATCACCGGCAAGAATGATCCGACTTCTTGATTGACGGCTTGCACCCGTTCCAGCTCAGCCGTCAGCTGCTCAGCGTTCTCGAGTAATACTTCCGCTCGCCCTAACTGGTCCGAGACCATGCGCAACTGGACTTGTTTATCGGCTTGCCCTTCAAAGACGGGAATCAGCACAAAACGAATGATCGCCAAAATCGCTATGAGGACCAACAAGGTCATTTTATTCTTCAGCATTGAGTCGTTCTCCATCAAGCTGAATGTCAAGCGTGAATCGTTCCGCCCGCTGTGGCGACTGCCTTACCGGCGCCGAAAATTCAGCTTGGCGCACATAAGGTAGGGCTTGAATCGCAACCAAGGCTTGCGTCGCAGACTGTGCATCCGCAACGATGCTAACGCGTTGTTCGCGCCCTCTTAACGACTGCACTCGCGCACCGGCTTTCTCCAGTTCAATCACCAATAGCCAATATAACTGTGATTCCCGTTGGTCCGGCACACTCGCGCGAATGGCGTGATGTAATTCGATCTCGCGGTCAAGCGTCTGTCGCACCGAAAGCACCTGTTGTAGCTGGTTTGACCGCTCATTGAGTTGCGCTTGACGACTTTTCGTTGCAGCGTCAATGTACCAAGAGCTCGCTAGTCCATACACGGTCATTAATGCAATTAGCACACTGACCATAGCAAGCCATGGGAGCGATCTGCCACCCTCTGCTTGCACAGGTTTCCACGCTGCAATGGCATCATTGAATTTTAGAGACTGCGTTGCAGCGAGTAATCGAGTTGGGAACGCCGTTGAGTCAATTTCTCGGGTCGCCGCAGCAACGGCGCCGCCCATTGACAGTAGAGCAGTCTGCGCATCACGAACAACCGCCGATCGGCGAACGCTCACCCACTCACCCTGCGGGCGCGGTAACAAATAATAGACACCATCAGGACTATGAATCACATCCAAGGTCGTTTCATCAGTTGCCGCACGGGCAAACAACAATGACTCTGGAACAACCCACCAGGCCCTAGCAACGACCGCATCCAAACTGGCCGCAATACGAATGGTTAAGACACGCCGATGTCCTTGATGAAAAGGACCAATAAAATGTAATTGCAACTGCTCACTTGGACGATTACGTAAGACCTTCTTCAAAGCACGCTCGCTTTGAATCGGAAATTGCTCCCACTGTTCTTGATAACACGATCGCGAAAGCACCAAAATCGGCATTCGACTCGGTACTTCGTTAGTTTCGTGCCACTTAAACTGCCCCTGATCGGCTTGTTGCAACGACAAAACCTTGCCAGATTTCTGTACAAAGCACAGGCCGCGGCTTAGATAGCGCGAAAACCAAGCTGACGGTATTTTGTTCTGCTGATGTTCATTCATACAACGCGAACACCCTCTGTAACTGTAGGCTCAATGCCTTCATTATTATTCTAATCATTAATAATTCTTCGCAGTGGTTGCCGATTATGTGGGCGAATTTCGACGAGTCGCTGGAGACGCACATCACCTTGCTCGAGGCTAATACGCTGAACTCGCCGCGGCACTTGATCAAGCGCAACTTGTCCGATGCCATCAATCGGTCCAGTCCGTTGCTGTTCTCGCCATGCAGCGACTATATCAGCTTGTGTCGCCGGTAACAAAGCATTCACAATCAGCTCGGGGGCATGGGCAAGGTTCAAGTCTTGGCCGTGAAATGTCACAACGTTCCGCAAGCGCAACATATCATCCTCAGTCCAGCCCGGCACTGAGGTTAATTCAGACCAGTGGATGAGTTCAGCGAAAGCGCTTTGTCCCGCTTGCACACGCGAACGATTCGCCGAATTGTAGCGCAACTGCCAAAGTTGCAAGGATCGATACAAGGCGCTTACTCGCTCTTCAGCAATACCTGAGGCGACAGCAATACGCCGAAAACTGTCTTCATCCGGGTCGCGTAAATCCAGTAAACTCCGTTGATTTTGTATGGTTACCCATGCTTCAGAGTTAATTGCAGAAAACACTCGCCGTTCCGGCAGTGAAATCAATTGCGGTTGCCCATGAAAGTTAATTTGCCAACGTTGGGCTACTGAATTTTGGCCGCTCCAAGGTTGGGTGGCGAGCTCAAATTCAATCAAGTTCATCGTCGAATAAAGCGCGAGCTGCTTACTGACCGAGTGTTGTAGGTCATCACTCTGCTGAGTAGCACGCAACGCATACTGCATGACCAATATCATCAAAATGCTAATAATACTGACCATAATTAGCACTTGAAAAAGCGCGAAACCGTTTTGCCGGTGCCACGACATTAGCGAAACTCCCAGCGCGCCCGTTGCGCACTCACCGAGTCTTGTAAAGGCCAAACAATAGTTTCTTCGTCCATGCGCAAACGCAAGCGAAATGGATGCTCGCCAGTTTCAAGGCCATCAAATTGATCAAACCAACGCGGCATACCCTCACGCTGAGCCGCCGAGTCAAGGCTAATCAATTGACTACGCTGGCGATGGCTAAAGCTAGGATAGGCGAAATAGTCAAACTCTATCTGCTCCAAGCCTTGCCTTAAAACCCGCCGGAGATTGAAAGGTAATTCGGCACTCGCGTAGGAAAGACCGACGTTCGCCAGCGGTGCTTCTTCGTACACCAGTTGCCAAAGCTCCGGCTCATCCGGATCGGGTTCGCGAAACAGACGGAATACAGAAGGTTGCTCTGGATCTTGCACGCTCATGTAGGACACACCGGTGAAGCCATTGTCACGGCCTAAGAAATAAAACCCATAAGGTGGCACTGATTGTGCGCCGAAATACTGAAATGGATCGTCAGCGTACACCATTCGCGGATACGTGTTACGCACCACACGACTCATTTGCCGCCAGTCCATGTGCGCATTGACTGCATTTTGATAGGCCGTTTGCTGTCGCTGCCAATTCTGGTTGACGTAATCATAGACAAGACCTGCCGTCAGGATCAACAGCATCAATAAAGCCATGGCCAGTAAGACTTCGATTAAGGTAAAGCCTAATTGCGAGCGCGATTTCGCCATACCAACTCCAAATATTCGAAATCTCGCCGGGCGCGATCTTGCGCAAGCGTTAATTCAACGCGATATAAGATAAATTCGCGCCGCTCGTTAACGCGTTCAGACTCCAAGGTTGCGGTAGCCTCGCTTGGATTGCGTCGTTCATCGATCACCGCCCGCCATTGATAATCCACAGCCAACACCCGCCCCTCACCAGTGAACTCATTGGCTGCGTCTTGGAGCACGCGTTGCTGCAAATCACCGCGAATATGAGCAACAATATCGTCCACCGGCGTCAATAGTGTCACTGCACGTGCGGCACGCTCAGTACTTTGCATGCTGTTTTGAAAGGCCAACATGCTCGTCGCTACTGCTGCGAACAAGATGGTCATCGCAATGAGAATCTCAATCAAGGTAAAGCCACGTTGGTGTTTGTTCATCGACCAACCTCGCGACTATTTGCAGAGGAGAATTCGAGTTCAGCATCCGCAGCAATTGAACGAAGACGTTGCGATCGTTCTTGGTCGGCCTCTTGCCACAAAACTGTCCCATAGCTCCAATAACCATGCACGTTCACCGTGATTCGCTGCTCGGGGAAGGTTAAGCGCTCGAACGCGATCGTACGCTCCGGGTCCTGCCGTTGGCCACGCCAGATGATAATTTCGTCGTCACGCAGCACAAACGTTAATGGCTGTCTTTTGTTGAATGCGTCAAAGCGCGCTGCTTCCAATAAGCGATAGAGTTGTTCACGTTCTTCGATGGCGCGCACACGCTCATACTGTTGAAAACCAACTGGCCCGACTAAACTGGCCAGCAAGCCAACGATGGCTAAAACCACCAAAAGTTCAATCAGAGTGAAGCCGCGCCCGACGGTCATAGTGCAATGTCCGTACCTGCCGAAATACTCAGCATCATAATGACCACAACACTACCGACAATACCACCCATGACAAGGATTAACAGTGGCTCAAGTAGACTGGTAAATTTCGTCACCCAGGCATAAAAAGTTCGCCGTGAACGCTCAGCCATTTCACCGAAGACCTGTGCCAGCTCGCCACTTTCTTCGCCAATCGCCAAAAGCGCCGCATAATAATCAGGATATAATCGGGTTTCACTGAGGCTTACCGCTAACCCCTGACCCCGTTTCACGTTCTCGGTCGCCAACCGCACTTCATTGCGCAATGAAGCAGTGCGCAATGTATTTAAAGCAAGTTTAAGTGCGCGATCGATTGCAATGCCAGACGCTAACATGGTGGCCAGTCCGGCATTAAAACGAATGCGTTCAACCAACAAATTGGCCCGCTTAACAATCGGTAGAGATTCCCGCATCCAGCTAAAACCGTCGACAACATTGGGGTGATTACGCAACTGGTAAACGGCAATTGCGCCTGCGATAGCGCCAAACAATAAATACCATTGCCATTGCAACATAAAGTAGCTAACGCCCATCAAGGCTCTTGTGTAGGCTGGCAGGTCGTCTTGACCAGCAAATAAATCAGCAAGATTCGGCACAACGAAATTAAAAATAAAAATCAACGCACCCAAACACACGGTGAGAATAACGGCGGGATACACTAATGCTTGGCGGATCTTGTCACGTAAGTCGAGTTGATACTTAATCTCACTCGAAAGTCGACTAAACACGCCGGTTAAGTCACCCGTTTCTTCACCGATTTTGACTAAGCCGATATAAAGTTCACTAAATGCGGGATGTTCAGCCAACGCCGACGAGAGGGTTTCCCCCTGCTTGAGTTGATTGAGTACTTTTTGTAAAAACTCACGCAGTGCTGGTTTACTGACATTTTTAATTAAAATCGCCAAGCCTTTGTCGACTTTTAAACCTGCCGTCAATAACAAAGCAAGTTCCGAAGTAATAAACTCGATATCACTTAAACTCAGCTGGTTACTATTAAACAAACTAAGTGACTGTCCCTCGACCGCGGCAGTCAACTCTTCTAACAATAAGCCGTCATCAAGCAGCCGTTGTCGAGCCTGTTGCTCGCTGTCAGCCTCGACTACACCGTCTTGGCGAACACCACTTTGGTTATAGGCTTTATATCGAAAGCGAGCCATTAACCAGCCACCCGCATCACTTCCGCGACCGAGGTTTCACTGCGCATCGCTTTTAACATGCCATCTTCAAGCAATGACCGCGAGCCACGTTGGCGATTCAACTTTGCCGCCGCTTGCAGAAAATCGGGCTTGCCCAACAAGGCGGTGAGTTCATCGTCACACTTTAAGTACTCAATGATCGCTACCCGGCCAAGATAACCTGTGTGTCCGCAGTGGTCGCAGCCGACCGCTTTGTGATAATTGGGCGACACATTAAAGGTGTCACAGAGCCACTGTAAATTAAGTTTTCCTGCGGTTTTTGCCGCATCGGTATCAGGCACCTTACAGTGCGGGCAGAGTTTACGCGCTAAGCGCTGTGCCAATACAACTTTTACCGCAGCACTCAATAAAAACTCTTCCACTCCTAAGTCGAGCAAACGCGTATAGGCGCTCGCAGCATCATTGGTATGCAGGGTACTAAAAACTAAGTGACCGGTGAGCGCAGATTGTAACGCAATGCTTGCCGTTTCATGGTCACGGATCTCACCGACCATTATGATATCTGGATCTTGACGAACGACCGTTCGCAACGCTTTCGCAAACGTGTAGCCAATATCGGCCTGTACTTGCACCTGATTAATACCATCGAGCTGATATTCTACCGGATCTTCAATGGTAATAATCTTGACACCGGGTTCATTGCGGCGGGTTAAAAACGAATACAAGCTCGTTGTTTTACCTGAGCCAGTAGGGCCCGTCATCAACACCACACCCGACGTTGACTGAATATCATCCATCAACTTCGCTTCAATATCCGGCTCAATACCCAGCGCACCGACGTCATACGATAACGAGTCTTGCAGCAGAAAACGCATAACCACGCTTTCGCCCTCACCGACCGGCATCGCTGAAACACGGATATCAACGTTGCGGCCATCGACACGAATATCAATTTTACCATCCTGCGGTCGCCGCTTTTCCGCGATATCCATATTGGCGAGCAATTTGAGTCGGGTGACGACCGGTAGCAGCATCCGCGCCGGAATTAAATCCGCATCATGCAACACTCCATCCACACGGTAGCGCACTCGGCCTTTCCCCTTCCATGGTTCGAGATGCATGTCCGAGGCGCGTCGACGTAAACCTTTGGCAATCAGATTATTGAGTAAATTAACCGTCGGCGCTTCACTCGCAAGCTCGCGTAAGCGATCTTCTTCAAGCAAGCTTAAATCAACACCCGTGTCATTATTGACGTCCAATTTACTCGCTTGCTCGACCAGCGCCATTTGTTCTTCAGTACAGATACGCAATTCAATTGGCCGTTCGTCATAGCTCGCAAGCACATCCATGGCCCCTACATCGGTCGGGTTTAGGCACGCTAACGTCATAGCGGCATCGTTCGACGCCAGCAGTTGCTGTGGATTAATCGGATATAAGCCGACGCGCTGCCATGTTTGCCGTAGTTGCTCAGGCACCGCCTCTTGTAAAATCTGGACAAAGTCATCGCGCTCGGTCACCACTGCCAGTTCGTCTGCACTAATCAGCGGCACTGCAAACACTTGTGTGTAATACTGCGGCAGCAACTCGGAAGAAAGTGCGCCCATGCGCACTAAAATTTGTTCAAGGCGACCACCATGACGCTGTTGGTACAACGACGCTTTTTGCACTTCTTCGGGTGACACATGTAATTCTTGCGTCAGTAACGTCTCAACATCGACCATGAATGCGTATTCCTGCTTCCGTCTTATAAATTGAATAAATTCGAACTAGTTCAACACAATTTCTGCGTCAATCCCTTCGCCACCTGGCTGCCCATTGCGGCCTAAAGACTTTAAAATATAAGGCTTGCCGTCTGGGCCCGGACGTTCATATACATACGCGTTGCCCCACGGGTCTAAAGGAATCTCCTGAGGAAAATAAGGTCCATCCCAACCGCGACGATCACTTTGGCGTAACTCCTGGAGATTCTGTGGAAAGTCACCGACGTCCAAACGGAAGGTGTTAATCGAAGTCTGCAACATGCGCATTTGCGCTTCTGCGGTACGCACTTGTGAAGAATCGACCTTGCCGAACATTTGTGGACCAATAATCGATGCCAAGAGACCGACAATGACAATGACAATGAGTAACTCAACTAACGTAAAACCGCGAACTGCGTGCCGCTTCATTAGCTTACATTGACGCTGTGAGCATTGCACTTTTGAAATACCTTGCATGTTGTTTTCCTACTTCGTTAGTAACCTGTTGATATTATCAGTCCACTGAACCCGACACAACACAGTTTCAGAACCGTTTCACCCGCTGCACGAAGCGTCTCACCTGAGTTTTTAGCGACTGCCGCCAGCGTTGCACGGTGCTGCGCTGTTGCCACGTCTGACGGGCCTCGACTAACTCGAACAGCACTTGCTCTACCGTCGCAAAATAGCCGGTTTTGCGACTTAAATAGGTCGGATACAGCAATAAAGTGCCGGCGACTAGCTCAGCAAGCGTCAATACTCGCTGTCGTCTCGTTGGCGGAATCATGTCCGTCGTCAACCCCCAGCCAGCATAAAATGGTTGGCCATAACAAACCACGTGGATTCCGCGCAGCAATGCCTCAAAGCCACTCAATGACGTCAAGGTATGGACCGCATCCACGTGTTCGAAAAGGTGAGCGATATCCTGATCGATGACCACTTCGTCAACATAGTCGAGCGCTTGCTGCTCAGCACTACCCGGTACGCGCAAACCGGCCTGCACGTCGGGGTGAGGTTTATACAGCAAATACGCATCCGCATGCAGTTTACGAACCTGCTGAATTAACTCTAAATTTGTTTTGTACTTCGGCGAGCCTAATTGGATTGACGCATCCGACTCCACTTGTCCCGGAATCAAAATAACCTGTTGCTCGGTCTGCGGTCGCCGCCAGCTTGCTTCGCCAACATTGTATTTACTGACTCGCGTCGCAACTAATTGAGTTTGAACCTGAGTTGCTCGTTGAAGTTCAGCGTGGCTAAACTCATGAGTTAATAACAGCTGCTCTAAATCCGATGGCCGCGTCGCATCGTAGTACATACCGAGACGATCAAACACCCAAGACTGCGGCATAATCAAGTCGGCACCGAGCCCAACCGAACGAATGAAGCCATCTTCAACTCGGATATCAGTCGTTGCCGACGCACTCCAACCGACACTCGGTAGCTGTGCTTGATTCGGCACACCTTTGGCGGCGAAGGACAATTCACTACCACGCATAAAACGCCTGAGTATCGGTCGCTTCCAGCGCGGCCAGCGGCCAGCCCAAAGCCGCGGCGGAAAACGCTCTTGCTGTTGTCGCTGCAAGGCAAACCAAGGCAAAAGAGCTTCAATCTGACACGACTGTTGCTGCTCTGGATGGACATAACAGGGATACTCAATCAAGGCAGCATGCACCAGCTTAGCCAAAGTCGGCGTTCCCTGCCGGCGCTCGGGCGCGCTCAGTGCATCGTGAGTTAGCCCCCAACCTGCATAAAACGGCATGCCAAAGGTGTAAACCGGCTTACCCCACAAGAGTGCTTCAAAGCCCATTTGCGACGTCACGCAAAACACTGCATCGGCACGCTCAAGCAATGCCGGCGGATGAATATTGTCTGCTAAGAAATGGCACTCGGGGTGACTGTCTGGGGAAAAATGGGCGCGTTTGCTCCCCGCCAATACATCAGGATGGGTCTTGACGACCACTCGGTGATGAGGGAATTGCGTTTGCGCGGCGACGAGCATTTGCTGAAACCGTTCAGCGTCAGCTAAGCCATACGTAATCGACGCATCGCCATAGGTTTGGTCGACCACTAAAACAAAAGGTGACTCAGCCAACCACTCTGGCAGATATTCGCGTGCTGAATTGTATTTCGATACCCGCGCTTGGCGCCAATGTTCAATCAATGCATGGGCGCGTGCTTCATTACTTGTGACATCTGCAGCAGCCCACGGTGTGGTAATTAGCTGTTCGAGTCGAGACGCTTGACGCGCGTCATAGTAGATTCCAAGGTCATCCACAACGACGCTCAACGGTGGCGACTGATGACCAAGTTCAATCGAACGTAAAAACCCATCTTCGCAACGCCACAACGTGAGATCATGAGTTTGCGCGAATTGCTCTGCAGCTGCAGCGGTCGCTTTGCGGCCCCAAGCGATAACAATGAGATCATTATATTGAGCCCGCAACTGGCGCAAACGACGAGATGTTCGGCAAAACTCAACCGGCGCACCGAGCAAAAGCGATAACTCGGCAATCGCTGCAATGCCTTTCGAAGTGGTGAGAAAACAATCCGGGCGTGCGAGTCGTTGCAACTTGTTCTTTCCTTTCGTTAAAGATCCCTTACAATGATACGTAGATTTCGACCCAACGTGCAGCTAAGAATAACAAGGAGCATCGGTTGAGCCTTCGTATCGCATTCGTTGCCCACACCAACCACCCAGAAAAATTCTTGCAGGACCCCGCATTTATCTATCGTTGTGAGAATCCAGCACTTGCGCTCCGGGAACTTGGGCATCAGGTTGAATTGCTGCACTATACACAATTCCCCGGTATTTTTCACAGTCAACTCGCGCGGCAGAAGCGCTATGATTTAGTGGTTTTTCACCGCCCTCGATGGCGCTTCGGCTTTAATTGGCTGATCAAAGGGTTACAACGTCAAGGTTGTGTTTGCGTCGCTGATTTTGACGACCTTGTATTCGACACCGATTATGCCCAATTTAGCCCCGGTGTCATGAATCAACTTGTCAGCCTGAAGCAAACCAAGCAAAACTTTTTGCGCCATCAACGTGCCTTATTGAGCTTCGAGGCCAACGGCTGTGCCATTTCCGTATCAACTGAGCCTTTACTTGCTAAAGTCTCGGCGTTATTCAGCAAGAATCAACGCCAAGCCCCGCCACTCCAGCTGATTTATAACAGTGTTCATTGGCGTTGGCGTCAGACTGATGTTCACGACAAGTCGCAGCCGCGACGACTAACCTATTTCCCTGGCACCCGCAGCCACGACCGAGATTTTAGTCTAATTTTGCCGGCGATAGCTCAAGTTCTTGCCGACTTTCCGGACTGGCAATTGCATATCACCGGCGTCTTACATCAAGACACCACCGCAGCGCTACTGAGTCAATTGCACCAATTTGGTGCATCCGACGCGCAACTGCGAATTACCGATAAAGTGCCATTTATGCAATACCGTGACCAAGTGGCCGCCAGTTCAGTCAATCTAGCGCCACTCGAAGATCACCCATTTAACCATCATAAGTCAGCACTCAAAGCGATTGAAGCATCTCATTTTGGCGCGATGACAGTCGCGACCGCCATTCCTGATATGCAACGTCTTGATGGCGAGGCACTCAAGCTGGTTCCTTTGCACCAAAATGAGTCAGTAAGCATTTGGTATGAAACAATAAAAGCTGCTATTCTAGAAACATTGCAAGGAAAAACTACAGCAAAGCATCAAGCTGCCTTTCAAGTAGAGCAGCATGCAGAACAATTATTGACGATTGCAACTCAAGGACATCGTGCATGAAGTCATTTCGACGCGAACTTAAATTAGCCATGCGAGCAGGTGATTATCGGCCTGAGCTTTTGCGTGACTGGCGTCGACTTTATGCCCATAGCAAACTACCGTTAGACTATCTGCACACCGTGAGTTTCCAACGCGCATTGGGTATTCCTCCGTCCTCGCGTCAACAACAGCAGCTGGCAAAATTACGCCAATTACCGTTCTTATATCGTACCTGCATCGGCTTGCACCGTTATCAAGTGCGGCAAATCGACAATTTACTCCAACATCGCCAAAGTCATACCGAACCAGCTGTTGAGCCGCAATATCGCAATCAAATCCGCCAATGGCGAAGTTATCAAGCCGATTGGTTCCAAACACTGACCGAGCAAATCCAGCGTGCGCAACGGATCGCTGTAGTCGGCAATAGCCCCGAACTCAAACAGAGCAACTTAGGCGCCGAAATCGACACGGCGGATCTCGTCATTCGTTTTAATCACTTCGCCAGCGAGCATACACGCAGTGAGGACATCGGTCACAAGACAAACGTTTGGGTCGTAGCGCCTGGCTACGATGGTCCATTCCCTGAACAGTTTGACAGCATCCTCTTAAGTGGTCCCGACATGCTATGGTGGCAACAGAATTGGGCGCATCTAGGACATTTACTCCTCGACGAATCGAACCGTCATATTGAGCCAGAACAGCAAACACCAGTGATCAGTATCCCTTTGCAGTTCTGGCAACCTTTAGTCAAAAATTTATCGGCACCACCGAGCGCTGGTTTGTTGGTGCTCGAATTAATCCGTCAACTTCTCAGTCAAGACGACAATGCAAATAAATTGAAAAAACTGAAAATTTACGGTTTCAACTTTGCTTCTCAGCACGGCAGTCAGTATCATCACGCAAACCCACAGCACCGAGCGGTCAGTCGGCACAATTGGGCAGCAGAGTCTCAATATCTAAGGACACATTTTTCCTCGTATGCTTAAAAGCATGATTCGAATTGATCTGAAAGGTTGGCGCTGGCGACAAGAATACACGCAACCAGAACGGATAAAATTAAGCGCTAAGTCACCTGCCTCGCCAGGTTGGTATTGCGTGAAACTGCGGGCAAAAAATGCGGCGGCCATCGAGTTTATTCGCCGCAAACAAAGCGTCCGCATCACCCAAAATAGTAATCACCACGGTGCTGAATTATTGATCGACAATGATCGCACGTTGTCCTTGGTATTTTTCCGTCACACCCCACTTCGCCACGTCAGCTTGCACTTTACCACCAGTAGTAACAAACAAATCGAATTCTCAGTGTCACTCGGGGCAATTAGCGCACCACGCGCTTGGCAAAAAATGTTGGCGACCGTATCGCGTCGTGACCGCGCTAACCAACAGCCGTGGGACTATATCTATCGCCTCACCCGCGCCCGCTATAAACGCGCTGGGCGGGAAGCTGCTCTGACGAAATTGATTGCCACCTATCAGCCGCTCTTAAGCTATCAAACCGTCAGTAGCGATCCTTATGAATATTGGTGCGATCAGCAAGAGCAGGCCATTTTTGCCAAACAAATAAGCCCTGCGGCTGCGCCTCAATCGCTAGCGCTTCGCCTAGTGGTCAAGGACAGTAAAGTAACCAGCGGCCAAAGGCGAACTGAGCGAAGTATCAAACAGCTCAAACAAAGCTATCCCGACGTTGAGCCTATGCCGTGGCAACGCTTTGTTGAAAACGATGGCAATGTCGATCCTCAGCATTGGTACTTGTTTATCGAGGCGGGCGATATCGTCTCGGCGCGCGCTGGCGAGCTACTCGCGCAAACCATACAACAGAATCCGAAAGCGCGGGCGATCTACAGCGACCACGACAAAATTGCCGACGGTAAATTCCGCATCGCGCCAAAGTTTAAGCCGCAATGGAATACTGACTTTCTCTTTAATCAGAATTATTTTGGTCGGGCACTGTGGTTGCACGGTAGTGTGGTCAATGAGCTTAAAAACAATAAGTTACTGCACAAGCTCGATCATGTGCGCAATTTGAATGCTATCAGTTTATTACTCACAGACTTCAATGCACGCTCGCAAGCACCAGCTCACGAGCTTGACACCATCGTGCATATTCCGCTTATTCTGTTACATCAACACGATCAGTCGAAAATTCGTTACAGTGAGAGCGAAAAATTCGTCATCGAAGCAGCGGTGCAACGCTATGCCGAGCAGACCGGCGATCACGTCGACACCATTCAATGGCGGTCAAGTAAGCTACTGAAAGTAAACTTTAAGCTTCCTGAAGAACCGCCTTTAGTTAGCCTCATTATTCCAACACGAGACGCGTTAGCGATCACGAAACTGTGTGTGAATAGTATTCTCGAGCGCACCAGTTATCCAAATTATGAAATCATCATTGTCGATAACCAAAGTCGTCAGCCGGAGACGCTCGCTTGGTTTAAAGTACTTTCGCATAATCCACGAATTCGTGTCGTAACCTACGACGAGCCATTTAACTACTCCTCCATCAACAATTTTGCTGTTGAGCAAGCACGTGGCGAGATCATCGGCTTAGTCAATAACGACACGGAAGTAATTAATCGCGACTGGTTAACCGAAATGGTGCGACATAGTGTGCGCAAAGAAGTGGGTTGTGTTGGTGCTAAGCTATATTATTTCGACAATACAGTGCAACACGCTGGCGTTATTCTCGGCATTTGGGGCTTAGCGGGACATAGTCATAAGCACTATCATCGCAATGAGCCGGGCCATCAGCAGCGTCTACGCACAGTGCAAAATCTCAGCGCGGTCACAGCCGCCTGTTTACTCGTGCGCAAATCCATTTATCAAGAGGTCGGTGGACTCGAAGAGGACCTGCAAGTGGCCTTCAACGACGTCGATTTTTGTTTAAAGGTCCTGCAACATGGCTATCGCAATGTCTTTACCCCTGACGCTGAACTCTATCATTACGAGTCGAAGTCACGTGGTAAAGAAGACACGCCGAGTAAAAAAGCACGTGAGCAGCGTGAAATTCAATATATGCGGCAAAAGTGGCCAGCGATAATCGCCCAGGACCCATGTTACAACCCAAATTTGAGCCGATTACGCGAAGACTTTAGCTTGGACATTGACGAAGCGCTGCCTTAAACAACAGCGCTTCGCTGACGATGATTCTTATTGAGGAACCAGTCCCGCAAGGTACGCAGCAACCGAATCGGCCGCCGCATAGCGTTCGATCTCGCTGCGCCTTTCTTCTTGTTCCGTTAGGGACAGAGCGCCCCACTTTGCCGCCACATCAGCCGCCAAATCGTAGTCACAACGCGGTGCGACAACCGTGAAACGACCGTTGGTTTGCGCCACGCACACGTCCGGAGCTAAAGCTTTTACCACCTGCTGGTCGATATTTCCGGCGCTATGAACGAGTGTCACTCGAGCGAATACTCTGCCAATATAATCGAGCATGGTATAAGCCGACGATGAACCGAAAACCAGTAAGTGTTTATTTACCATCGCGTCCACATTCACCAGCGTAAGACAGCGGCCAAAGTTTTGCAGGCCGTTATCAAAGTGAAGCCATTCTTGATATCGCCGACCCACTAAAAATAGCTCGCGATGCTTTTCTACCGGGTATAGTTTATTACCTAAGTCGCCACCCACTTCGCGTTCTCGGTATTCATCGTCGGCAAAATTCGCTGCGGCCTGTGCCACAGGCATATCCAGTTGACGCAGCAGTGCCAAGGTCGCCAACATAGCGCCGTACTGCGTCCAATGCGTATCTTTGCGGCGAAAGGTCGGATAGTCCGGTGATTGCGCGAGCTCAGCGGTCGGATAGACCAGCGGAAACGACCCCGGTGCTAACGACTGCAATTGTTCCATAATGGTAATTTGACTGCGCGGAAACGGGTGAAACTGCGCATAAACTGCCTCTTTAGCCGGAGCAACTAGTAAACTAAACGCGCATTCTTGCGCCTGCGCTAGAGCAGCAAAATCAGCGAAGTACTGTTGCCACTGAGCCTGTTACTCCTCGGCCATGAGCAAGTCACCGGTATGTTGCGCGACGCTTTTATTGGTATCATTGTCGAGAAATAGCCAGCCGTCAGCGCCCCGCAAAATAGCAAATGGGCCCTTCACCTGATACGTAGTTAAATCAAACATCTGACCATCAAGCGCCACGCCAACCACGAAGCTTTCGTGTTCAACCTCCACAGTGTGGCGAAAGCCACAGAGCAGAAAATCTTCATTCAGTGCAAATGTTTTTACTACATCCGGTCGGCGGACATTTAACGGCAAGCGCTGTTGCTGCTCGCCTTGCTTGACCACAATTTCCACGCGCGACATAGCGTCAAGGTCGGCAAGGAGTACCCAACCATGCAGGCTGATACCTTGCTCCAGCTCAACAGCAGAAACCGCTTTTTCATCTTCAGGAAAATCAACACACCAACGATGAATGATCTCGGCGCACACAGGATCTTGACGAAAATTAATATTATTTTTATACAGGGTATATGACGACACTTAAAATTATCCAATCCAACCGGTAATACAACGTTGTAAGTTCGTTTGTAGCTGTGTGTAACGATACGCGTGCGCCCGTGCCCGTGCTTGAACCGCTTTCTGTGCATACGCCTGCGGTTCGAGACAGCGGAGCACCGCAGGACGCAGTTGATCGCACGCTCGGTACGGCACCAGAGTACCGCAGTCTTCATCAACCAAATCAGCCAAGGCACCAAAATCGTAACACACGACCGGACGACCTGCGGCCATCGCTTCAAGTACGCTACGACCAAAACTCTCAGCGAAATGCGAGAGGTTCACGACCAAATCAAGCTGACCCATAATCGCCCAAGTGCGCTCGACATAGCCAGTCATCTTTAAGTTTGTCGGTAGCGCACCAAAACGTTGCTCCCAAGCCTCGATAGCAACCGTTAAGTCCTTCGACTTTGGACCAACTAACCAACAATCAACATCATCAGCGGCGAGTTCTGCGGCCATTTCAATAAAGTCGGCAATTCCCTTTTTGGCTAAATTGCTACTGAACATACCGACCCGGCGACGGCGTTTTGTACCACCAAGGCTACGGGTGTTCGCATAGGGAATTTGAAACCAGGATTCATCTACACTATTCGGTAAAAGCGTAGTGCGAGTGGGCGCATTAATGTAACGAGCCACCATGGGCGAGTTGGCGACGAAGTAATCGGTCGCCGTGATAATATGCTCACGAATCCCTGCTGGCGTTGCGCCCAAAGCTGCGCACAAACCCTCGTCTTCTTCAGGTAACTCGCGCACGTGCATGACACTCGCTATACCTTTCGAACGCGCTGCCAATAGCGGCTGCCACAACGTCAGGGTATTCACATACACAAGTTGTGGCTTCACCACGTCAAGTAATTGACTAAATGCTTGCACGCCCTTGCGCACTACTTCATCACTGAGTCGCTGTGAGCCATGCCACCACTGATAGGGAAAAACCACCACATGCGTCGCTTGCTGTTGTACTTTTGCAAGATAATCGGCATCAGCTGGACTCGGCAATACCACCAGCACGCGCCAGCTAGGCTTCAGCATTCTCAGTAAATCGAGCAAGCTTCGTTCAGCACCAAAAAGCTCCGCGCTCGCGGCATGACCAACGAGGATGATATCGCAAACCGGCAGTTCACCGTGCACCGCATAACTAAATCGTCGGCGACTCACAGCACCGATGTGAGCGGCCAACTCACCGGCTCGGGAAAACATCGGTCCCGGCTCTCGTCCTTCATGACGACCATGATCATAATAGTGTTGTGCTGCATTTAAGCCACTTTTAGCAACATCAGGGTAGCGTGCGAAATACCAGTCCGCGTCAAACCAACCACTCGCCATCAGCTCGTCGATGCCTTGCTGCCGCGCCAACTCATCATGTCCACGAATCATTAACGTTGGCGCTTTGAACTTGCGCTCAGTTGGCTGCGCCGGAATGTATAAGTTGTCTGCCGCCGCATGCCAAGCACGCGCTGCTTCCATATAGTCTCGACGCACACCAACAAATTGCGTGCGTAGGTGCGTTGCCTGAGTTTGCGTGAGCGACTCGCAGCGCTCGCGTCCAAGCGCCAGGACAACACCGGGTTGCACATCGATGATCGCGTCCTTGCCATAGGTGCGCTCGAGCCGATACATATATTCCGTATCGGCATTACAGTTGACTAAATCCCAATAGCCGATGCGCTCGACGACATCGCGGCGACACATCAGCGACGAGATATTGCGATAGATCCAGGACGACTCGGTGCGCCAGCGTGAGTATTCCAATTGATCGTTTGTTCGCACCCAATGAGACAGACTGGCTTGCGCCTGTGGCGCAGCAAGTAAAGCCCGTACCTGCCGTTCGATTTTTTGCGGATGCGACCAATCATCGGCATCATGACAGGTGAAAAAAGCACCTCGAGCTATCTGTAAGCCCCGATTACGGGCAGAATAGGCGCCACGATTCGTTTGCGAGGTAAATAAGCGAATGCGTTTATCACGTTTTTGCCAGTTTTTGACGACAGACACGGTCTGATCGGTTGAAGCGTCGTCAACCACAATCACTTCAATTGCCGCCCAGGTTTGCGTCAGTAAGCTATTTAACGCTGTGGCAATCGTCGCTTCAGCATTAAAACAAGGCACAATAATAGAAACCAAGTGTCGTTTCTGCAGCCGAGCACGAAGGCGAGTCGGCAACAACTTTGCCGTCATTGAGCGCGGAACGTCTGCGTGTAATCGGTCAAACTTTAAGGCGGCCTGTTGCGGCGACGACGCTTGGCTTAGACTCAACTCGGTGTCGCTAGGCATCGCCTTCACCGGCAAATCTTTATTCAGCATCGCTTGAGCAAGATGACGATCATTGACAAATGCGGTTTGGTTATTCGTCGCCAATTGTTGCCAAACTTCGTCTTGATACAAGGTATCAAGGCTCGCTTTAGAATCAAGTTGCCCGCGACTGACCAACTGCCACAAAGCGTTAAAACGCAGTAGCCAAGGTCCCGGATGACGAATTAGCGAAGCGAACAATTGCCGAAACGGCAAATCACGCTGGGCAAGAAAGTGAGTATAAGCAATGACCGTCTCAGCGTATTCAGCCAAACCAAAACTTGCGTACCAGCGCCCTAGTACCCAGCCCGCACAAGCCGCATTAAGTTGCTCAGACAGGTCGGTCGAGCTCGATTGAAAGTCATTCTCAAGCGCATGCAAGGTGTCTTGCAAACGGGTTTGCAGCGACTCAGACGCAACTTCCGCCACAACGGGGCGTAAAACGTCGTCACTCAGATCGGGCGCAGACGCGGGAATCTCCCACAGCGCAGCTTCCAAAGTGAGTGCGGGCAAGGAACACGGTAAACGCTGTTCAGCATAGCCATGGTGAATAAAGTGATGCCAAGGGTCGACCTTGGCATCAGCAACATCCGGGTACGCTTGTAAATACCATGCGGGATCAAATATGAGTTGCAAGGCATGACGTTGGTTTTCACCCATGAATGAACAACTTCCTTAACTCAGTCCCGTGTTGATCTGCTTCTGAACTCAGCAGCGATTTAACCTGACCGACATGCTCGAAATTCGGCAGTGCATCGAGCGGATCACGCACATGCGCTTTGTTGATGACGAGAATCTGTTCTACCGCAACCGGATCACCAAACACGACAGGCATCACTTGCTCATGATACACCGCAGCACAATACTCATCGCTCGGCTCAGCACTTTCCGCACCGAACGTTGGCCAATGGAAGACACCGACACGTTCACCCTGCGCCGCCAGCACTTTCGCCTTCGCTAACAAAATGCGTGTATGTTTGGCGTCAGCAAAATCACCAACTAAAAGCGTATCAAGAGTTAGTGTCGCGCCAGAACGGTCGACCATACTGACCGGTGCCGCAAAGGGCCGCTCGTCAGCCACATGCAATTGGTCATGCGTACGGTGCCACCATTTCCCGACAGCCCGATAAATATGCCGAAGCCCAAAGTAAACGGTACGTACATGGGTCGCTTTGGTTCGTGTTAGCGAGCCTTCGTCATCAAGAGCAAAAGCAAAAGGAATTTCCGGATGTAACTTCGCCACCGCATCTTTGCCATAACGTGCTTCAACGCGCCAAATAAACTCAGTATCACCGCCGATGCGCACTTCATCCCACTGACCGATATCGCTTACCACCTGTTTACGGAACATAAACGACGACTGACTCCAATGAATCAACTCTTTGTTCGGACGCCAGTTTTGGGTGAAAATCATTTGCTCAGTCGCGCGCACCCAGTGCAATGCAACCCCCATCAGTTCAGGATTCGCTTGCAAGGCCAACACTTGGGTTTCAAGCTTTTGCGGATGCGACCAGTCATCACTGTCATGCGTGGTGATATAGTCACCCGTCGCGACCATTAACCCGCGGTTCCTGGCTCGATAGGCCCCGCCATTCTGCTCTTGTGCAACAGGTACAACACGGCTATCTCGTTCAGCGACTGCGCGTACAATATCCAGCGTGCGATCATCCGAGCAATCGTCAACAACAATGATTTCAATATTTCGCCACGTTTGGTTCAGCAATGAATTCAACACCACTTCAATGCGACTTTCCGCATTAAACGCAGGAATAATAATACTTACTTTTTCTGCCTGGAATGGGATATCAGCAACCGGCTGGTCACCATGCAGGTTATGCAGCGTCAGTGGCGCGTCGTCAGTCCATTTACTCAAGGTGTGCAAGTCATAATGCCGATACAAATCATTGATCAGCTGTAACCGCTCATTCTCGGTTACCGCAGCATTGGCCCGCACTAACTGAATATCAGGATCAAACCCGTATCCCGCTACGTAATCCTCAATTAGGGGAATACCAGCCTCGACTTGCCCAAGGAGTTGATAACAACAAGCGACCAGCAATACGCGTTCTTTACGCAATCGCCGCGACGGGTCAACATGGTCCATCTGAATCGCTAACTCCAGTGCGCGCTGATGCTCACCATCAAAAAACGCCCAGCGAGCCAAATGCCATAATGCATTCCAACGTTCTCCCGGGCTATAAATGCGCTCGGCTTTGACCATTTTCTCTAAATGCTGTAACGCGGTTTTTGAATGACCTTGCCATAAGGCTTCAATCCAAGACTGAAATCCGTTTGGCCGCGCATCGCGGCCTTCACTTTGGCCATAAAGCACCCAATGAACGAGAGGATTCAAGCCACTTTTAGCGACATCCGGATAGGCTTTCAAGTAATGACTCGTGGAAAATCGTTTACAAGGATCTCGACCCAAACGTGCACCAATCTGCAAATAGTGTTCAATCGGATCCATGCCTAATAAGGCGACATCAGGATATTGTTCGAGGTACCACTTACTGTTGACCCATTTTGATTCTTTTAAGATGCCATAGTCGTCCATTATCTATCCTTAGACCTAAAATAACTAAATGCTGAACTCACACGCAGAAAATAAAAGCCGCACACTGGCTATGACAAGTTCTTGATCGTGAGGCTGCAGATCGAGTACTACACAATCGCCGAGTTGCTGGACTTGGGGCAGTCCATCAGGAATCAACTTAAGGAGTTGATGTTCAGCAATCACAACGTCGGCCTCAGCAAGTTTAAGCCCAACATGAGCAAAGGACAAATCGTGACGCTGCATAAACATAAAAACATCATCGGCAATTGGTTCTAACGCCGCTTCTGGCGTAGCGGGCCAGTGCAATAATGCCGGTCGATGACCAAGATTCAAATACTTTGCCTTCAACAACTGCAGCTGAGCTTTCAGACGGGGGTTAAGTGCGGTTGCGTCAAAAGCAAAAATCAACTCAGGTTCATGGTCGTGTGCTTTTAAAACTCCCAAAGGTGCTGGGAAATTGCGTTTCCCATGCGCTACTGTTGCAGCTAGACCTTGCTCCACTTGCCGATGCCACCAATCCGAGGCCTCACGATACAATCGGCGCGCGCCAAAATAAATGGTTCGCACATGAGTGGTTCCCTGCTGCGTCAATGACTCCGGGTGCACCAACGAAAACGAGAGTGGTATATCAACGTCAATATGCTGCACTGCTTCCTCACCGAAATGGCGCTGTAATCGCCACAAGAATTCTGAGTCCGCTGACACCCGCACTTCATCCCACAGCCCGACCTCTGACAACACCGAACGGCGAATCAATGCGGACGAGTGGTTACGCTCAACAAAACGCCCACCGACCATCCACAAGCCTAAGAAATTCAATGTCGGGCTGACTCGAACCCAACTACTAACGGTTGCCACGAGATTCGTGTCGGCTAAAAGCGCCTTCATCTGCCGTTCAATTTTTTCTGGATGCGACCAGTCATCAGCATCATGCACCGTCACAAAGTCGCCAGTGGCATGTGTCATGCCCAAATTTCGTGTCGGATAAGCCCCTTGATTCCGTTCACTACAAACCACCTGCACGCATGGATGCACTTGTGCTAGCTCATGAGCAACCGTAACCGTTCCATCTTGACTAGCGTCGTCGACGAGCAAAATTTCAATGTTCGGCCACGTTTGCTGCACCAAACTGCGCACAACCTGTGGCAGATAGTTTTCAGCATTGAAACACGGGACAACCACCGAAACCAGCGGCAAGTCGGGTTGATTAATCAGCTCCCGTGACTGTTCAGGCGCAGCTACTTGCGCACCCTCCAAGTTCTGCAAAGACAGTGGCTGTTCGAGTTCCCTTAATTTAACCTCCATCAGGCCAAATTCACGAAGCATCGAATTAATAATCCGTAACCGCTCTTCTTTTTGGCGTTCGTCATCGCCGTAACTATTGGCCTTCAGCATCGCTAATTCATGTCGCGGTAAGGTGGCAAACCGGTTGTTCGCAAGTAATGAATGAATCACCTGAGGGCGACCGAGCGCTTGCTCACAAATGGCAATAGCAACGACAACTTTCGCTTCTGGATAACGTTCAATGCGGGTGATTTCATAAAAGAAATCAAGTGCCAGCTGGAATTGTCCCTGACTGGCATACCAACGACCCAGCACCCAATTCGCGCGGCGACGAATATTATCAACTGGCGACAGGCGCAATTGCAATAAAACCGTAATGGCCTGTTCCGATAAACCCCGCCAAAGCGCATCATGCCAAAGGTTAATGGCGTCGGTTTGCACGCCTTCAGGTGCTTGGTGCAGTTCTCTAGCCATGACTTACCCCACCAACCTGAACCCACGCACCAAGCTCGAGCGGCTCACCGAGTTCGACGGACCGCCCCTCCAATACCGAGCCACTATATAAATCAAATTCGCGAATCGCGCCATACAAAGCGGAAGAGCCGTCTTCTCGCGCAAACAATGTAATTGGCGCTGTTGTCATTGCCGGCTCAAATTGACGTTTAAACTCCCCTTCGGCAATGAGTGTGCCGTCCGCATAAATATGGGACAGGCCATCCATACGGCGAATAAAAATTAATTCATGCCAGTGGCCGAGGGACAGATACTCCCCCGGATTCCATTTAATCGCATTAAACTCACCCGAACCATCGCCATAGCCCCAGCGCCCTTCCTCACTACCCTTGATACGAATCAAAAACTCATGAGACAAATGCGACTGAAATTTCGCACACAAATAAGTCCATTCATCAGGCCAAACGTCAATTCGAACTTGCATTCGAATCGCCATATCGCCGTTTAACCAAAAACGCGGCTGCGACGGTAACAGCAGAAAAGCCGGCGCGTCTGCCGAAAATTCGACATACTCAGCCATGGCTTTGCTCCTGCTCCGGCTTCGGTAAACAGCCTTGTTTTTCGCCATCAAGCAAATAATGTATCAGCGGGTTCGCACCTGAACGTTTAACATCCGGGTACTGCAATAAATACCAGCCCGAATCAAAATGAGGACTTGGCTGTCGACTCTCGAAGCCACCATGCCGCAAATAATGCTCGGCGGGGTCGACGCCGGCCTTAGCGACATCCGGATAAGTCTGCTTATACCAGTCGGCATCAAATAGCGGGCTTTGTTTCAGTAACTTCAAGTCTTCTTTTAATTGCAACGAACCATTCGCTGGTCGCTCTTTCGACCCAGCCAAACTTGCCCCGGCAAGTCGCTGCTCTGCGGACAACAACCAACGGGTTAACTTAGCAATCTCAACCGCTTGTTGATCGCGCTGTTCACGCAACTGGGCTTGCTCTTGCAATGCACTCGTTCGACTTTCACGCAAACGTTGTAAGTGCGCTTCAAACTGCTGTTTCTCAGCAAGTAGTTGCTCTCGCTCTTGAATGATCTGCTCGACCATTCGTGTTAAGCCTTCAGCTTGTTCTCGCTTCGTTAGCGAGTCACTAGTCACTTCTGCAAGTTCTAGTTTTAAAGCGCTAAATTCCTCGCTTCGCTGCTTAAACTCTTTCAGCAAGGTGTCATGCTCACGCGTCAGTAGGCGAAACGCTTCACTTGAACGAGCATACGACTCCTGTAATTGACTGAGTTCACGCAAAAGCTCATCGCTGTATTCAGCTTTCTGCGCCGCCTTGTCACTGCGCGCTTTGGCTGCGTCCAAGTCAGTTAATAATTGCTCGGACGCGCGCTTAACGCTTTCCAATTCCTCGCGCTGACGAATCGTCAGTTTAACTTGGCGTGCAAGTTGTTGTAAAAGTGCCTCGTGGGATTCTGCCGTTGTTTTAATAGTCATTAATAGTTACCTAATCTCATCCGGAGCCACAGAATGATAAGTTTCGTGTAATCCGCGCCAGGCTTTCCTCAGCTCTTCGAAAATTTTTGATTCCAGTTCAGATTTGGCATTTTTTTTGTAATAAAAGTATCGTTTAGCCATCCGATCATAGCCGTTCGCACCATTGTTCGCAGCAACATCTGCATAACGACGATAAAGCCGATCAGAAACCATCGGCAATGCTTAAACCTGCGCAAGCGACATATCCCATAACAACGTCTGTAATGAATAGTTCTGCAAATCTGCCGGCTTCTCGTTGGCGTTTCCGCTCGCAAGTCGTTGTTCTGAGTTCAAGAAAAGCTGGTCCATCGCCGAAACAAATGGACGTTTAAGCCGAAACATCCGTTTGTGCATATCGCCAGGTGAAAACGTGTACTCGCCAAACGCAGGCCCTTTATCGGTATCATACATGTCAATTCGCACAAAAGGAGAATCAGTTTTCAGTGAGAGCTCTCGTGCCCACCATAAGTGCTCGAGAATATGCTTCGGTAATATATGATTACCTTGCTGCACATTTGGACTCGGACATAAGTAATCCTCGTCGACAATAAATGGCTTTAAATTGCCGTCATAAATCGCAATTCGCGGCGGTGACGCGTTTCTATCCACCGAGATAATAAAGCCGATAATGCCTTGGAATGTGTAAATTTTATAGTCGTAGGGAATTTCGGCATTCGACAGCGCACCGCGATGAAATTCCTCAATTAACCAATATGGATTCTCGTGTTTATAGTACTTCAACACTTGCGCTTGAGCCTTGCGTAACCCGTCAAGAGTAAAGACTTGTAAGCTTTTTTGGTCAAGATAACGCCCTTTGCCGACGCGCTCGAGCAAATAAACCCCTTTAGCAGACCAGCCTTTCCCATACTTAAATGCACAGCGGTCACCAAGAAGCTCTTCGTTTAATTCATTTAAGTCGCGGATCAAATGTTTTCGGGCTGCACTGCGTAACCCCCACCCAGCGACTAAATCAGGCGCATTTGCTTTATCCGACATCAGACGTCGAAGATCACTGCCACGCTTATAGAATTCCTCAGAAACAAAATTCAAAAAGGGGGATTCAGTATTGTCTTTATCAAATTCCATGGTGCTTCCAAGTTCTTACGATATGCGTCTCAATACAGCGATTAATATAACAAGTTCACTGTGAGAATGCCACTGCGAACACGCAAGAAAACTGACCGCTCAACAAAAAAGCGGGAGCTATACAGCTCCCGCTTATGACCAACCTTGCCGGTTCAATTACTGGTTATGTTCATCATTGGCAATGATCATGATAATCAATGAACGACGACGATTCCCGTCATTGAAGGTCACCCGCAATGAGCAGTCTTCCAGCAATGGTCCGGTCGTGTAAGTGCCGTTAGTCCATTCGCCAGCAGGACACGTACCACCAACAAACGAGCCGAGCTTAGCCCCCGCATCTGGCGTTGCGCTAAAGCTTACACGCTGACCCCACGCAACGACTTGCGTTTGCGGCGTGTCTATGCTGCCACTACCAACGATGTTGATAGTGACGGTCACGTCAGTGTCGAGATCTGGGTCAACCAAATCGAATTGTGCAGTCGCAACCATGTCTTCGGTGACATTATTAATGTTGCGATCCCAACCCGTGAACTCATAAGCAGGATTCACTAAGAACGATGGTGGCACAGCTGCCTCGCCACGAGTAACACGTTGTTGTAACTCACCGCTTTGGTAAACCGCTAAATGGGTCAGGTTAAAGGTGACATCAAACGACTCGAGACGGAAGCCAGCAATCACATTACAGCTACCTGTCAATGGCGCAGTAGTGTAGACATTACCCGCCAACGAACCACCACAACCAGTCACATTACCAATTTCCCAACCTGCACTCGGCGTTAACGTAAAGCTTACTTGCTCGCCATGTAAAGCTTGCTGAGTTTCTGGGCTGACCGAGCCACCCTCAGTCACTAGAGCGTTGACTGTATAGGTATTCAAGTCAAAGGTCGCACTGATAGTACAAGCACTGGTAATTTCACCTGTGGTATACACATTACCCGCTAATTCACCGTCACAACCGTCAATTGTCGTCAGGTGGTATCCGGTTTCCGCGTTCACTTCAAACGAAGCCGCGGAGCCATGGGCGACATCTTTAAACTCGGGTGAGAAACTACCGCCAACTGAAGCGACTGTGTCCACGCGATAAGTGTTAATCGCAAACACAGCAGTCACTTGAGTTAATTCGTCCAAGGTCACAACACAGCTCGTGTTGCCTGAACATGCACCTTGCCACTCAGCCAAGTGCCAGTTGTCCGCAGCGTGCGCGACCAATTCAACCACTTCGCCTTGAGCGAATGATGCTTTACACACCGCATCCGGACAATCAATCGCAGCTGGTGAACTCGTTACTGAACCTTCGCCGGTCACATTGACTTCGAGGCCGCGACGTGGCGCGCCAGTCCACTGCACATTATCAAGCCAAGCAGTACCGCTCACACCGTTTAGTGACCGGAAGTAGCGCCAAACCAAGACGTGTTCACCTTCGCCAACTTCATAGCTGGCCGAATCCACTGTCCGACCGGTTGACCAGATACGACGCTCATCACCGATGCGGAACTCAAAGTAACCCGCTAAATCTTCGGTAATAATTTCCCAACCAAAGCTGATTACACCGGGACCAACAACCGTCGTACGCACCCAGCTGTCCTCGCCTTGTCCAACTGAGCCAGCACGTGCAGCTGAATCATTCACTGCACCTGAACGTAAACGGCCTGTCCAGTCAGCAAATCCACCCGTAGTGAAATACAGATCTGCATTGTCCAAGGCTTCAGAGAAATCAATAACCGCTAAAGTCGTTACCGTCACTGCGTCGGAGTAATCACTATTTAATTCAACTTTCGAGCCTTTTGCGGCAACCCGAGCAAAGTATTCGGTATTGACAGCTAAACCTGTGACCAATAACTCGGTTGCATCTTCGATAACAGCATCCGCATACCCTGAAACCAATTGGGTAAAGTCTTCGTCACGAGCGACTTGGACGATGTAGTCATCAGCGCCAGCAACCGCTGACCAACTGAGTTTAAAGCTGGCACCGCCGACGTCACTCGCTTGCACACCGACAGGCGTCGGTAACATCGAGTTTTCAATCAATAAATCAACCGCTGCCGCACAGTCTAAACGCGGCTTGACAACACCATTACGCGGGTCTGTGACCTCAACACCTGAATTGCGTAGCGCTGACTCAATTAGAGAAACCGGAGCCGATGGCACCACTTCACGCATGATCGCAACACACGCAGAAACATGCGGCGCTGCCATTGATGTACCACTAACCGTCACTGTGGTGTTATTTGGACCAAAAGTTGAAATCGCGTGCCCAGGCGCCCACATATCAAGAAAAGACGCTGAGTTTGAGAAACAGCTAACAGAATCGGTGGTGTCACCGTTGCCACAGCTACCATTGCTGGTATCTTTTGCCAAGGTACTACCAACACTAAAGACCGAGCTGATACATGCTGGAGCTGCTAATGCATCGGTGTAACCATCATTACCTGCAGCCGCAATCGTCATCACTCCTTGACCACGTAATGTGTCAATCGCGGTTTTGCGCGCATTAAAGGTCGTATCACAGGCAGAGACAGTCGGGTTATAACCACCACCGAGACTTAAATTCACAGCCGTTGTTTTCAAGCTGCTTTGATTTTCAACCAGATATTCAAATGCACGAAGCTGGTCACTGGTAAACGAGCGCAAACAGGTCTCCGCACCGCCACAAATTGTGGTGTCTTCGATCCGAACAAATACCTGAATCGAAGTAATGTTAACGTCAGGCGCTACACCTGAACGGTTATCATTCCAACCACCAATAATGCCGGCGACATAGGTACCGTGACCACAGTCTGGGCCGGTACAGTAACCGCTTGCTCCCGCACCCGTTGCCGAACTAGCATTCGCTTCACACAAGGAGAAAATCCCGCTTGCAGGATCGTGTGTTGAGAAACAAGCTTCAGCATTAACGCGCCCGCCAAAGAAAGATTCGTTTGCATTGAGCCCCGAATCAATCACAGCAACGGATTGCCCCTGACCCGTGTAACCGGATTCCCAAAGTGAATCAGCACCAATAAGTTGAGTGCTATCCGCCAACAAAGGTTCACTTAGATAATCCAGTTCAATTGAAGCAACCAGCGGATGCGCGGCTAACTCACCAAGCTCACGCGCATCGACTTTCGTCGCAACGAACGGTAAAACCGCATAACTGTGCGCAGTTTGCGCCCGCAGCGGGCTCAAAATTGATAATACTTCAGATTGTGCTTGGGCTAACTCAACACCAGTTTGTTGCCCCCCCTGCATAACGGATTGCGCCGGCCCCGCGTGAAGGCCAATCACAACGCGTATTTCACCTTCAGCCTTCGCTAAAGACTCGAGTTGCGCAATCGACGTCACAGGCTCGGCAACTAAACCAGATTGCGGATTGAAGCTTTGCATCGCAGCGGCATGACCCGCCATTAACAATGCACCTGCAGTGGCCAAACTTAAGAGCGTTTTCTTAAAGGGCAACTGCGCCGTATTTTTCCCCACGACAGGCTCGCTAACTTTTATCGTATTCACAATGGGAGTCTCCTTGACCCAAGCACCTGAAAAAACTTTTTAGACTTCAAATGAATTTTACAGTTGATTCAAATTGTATTATGCCTAATCTCAGTCAGTCTAATATATTTTGTTAACAACTTCGACGGAAAATAACAAATTATTGACGATTTACTAAGCAGTCGTTCGCTTTACCAGAAAAATACATCCTCAAACCTTGACTTGACTGGGCTAAGCGGCAAAGATCACTCGGTCAATCAACGAGGGAATTCATCGAACTATATGGAAAAATTGTTTTTTATCCACATTCCTAAAACCGCAGGAACAAGTCTGCGTGTTTCTCTGCAAAACGCCCTCGGTGAAACATCAATTCATGCAGACTACGGTCTCGATGCACCGCAAACGAGCGAAGCAGTGAAAACGTGGTTGTTAAGCGAGCAAGCTGATCCCTATCGCTTTCTGCAAGTGCCGAATTTAAAAATTCTGACCGGCCACGTCAGTGCACGCAAATATGCGTCAATGTTTGCGATCAGTAACATTTTCACATTAGTGCGTGAGCCAATCGAACGAGTCATCTCCGAATACCATCATTTTCAACGCCACCATGATTTTCAGGGCACTTTGCTCGATTTTGCCCAACAATCACACAAGCAAAATACCTTACAGCGCTACCTTCGCGGCGTGCCTTGGCAAGCGATGGGCTATGTCGGCACTTCGACCAATTTTCAGCAAGTCACCGACGATTTAGCGCATATCTATAACCTCGCGTTAGAGCCACAAGTGCTGAATGCAAAGCCAAAAGATCAAAACGAATGCGTGCCGGAAGAAGTGATGAGTAAGCTCATCGAGTTGAACGAAAATGATATCGAATTATACAAACGAATCGATGAGGCGATGCGGTGGCGGCAACATTGTAAAGACCAGCGTCTTGAGTATGTGCATGGCCGAACACGTTTTAATCGCGAGAAAAAGACCCTCTCCGGTTTTGCATTTTACCATCCTTGCGAAAACATTGAGTCCGCGGTTCAGCTGAGCTTGCGATTGCTCGACAGCGAAGGCGCTATGATCGATACGATTGAGCTCAATGCCTGTAAATTTGAGCAGCCTTTGTCACCATTTAATCCGCCGCGCAGAGGCTACGTTGGATTTCAAATTGATTTAAGTAAACATGCAGCCGCCAAGGCCAGTGAACGCGCCGAAGTGGTCGCTGTCAGCAGTGGTCAGAAAATCGGGAGCCATCGAATTTAATCCCAATCGACATTCGCCACAGACGACTGTGGCGAATAATCGAATTAATAACCTTCTGGGTTCTGTGACTGCCAACGCCACGTGTCAGCACACATGGCATCCACGTCACGTTGCGCTCGCCAACCTAATTTCTCATACGCCAACTGCGGATCCGCATAACAAGCGGCTACGTCCCCTGGACGACGTTCAACAAGTTCATAAGGAATCGGCTGACCACTGACCCGAGCAAAACTTGCGACCATTTCGAGCACAGAAACACCTCGCCCAGTCCCTAAATTCACCGCTAATATCTCAGCGTCATCACGCGCTAATAGATAATTCAGCGCCGATAAATGCCCTTCCGCCAAATCGACTACGTGAATATAATCACGCACACCGGTACCATCGACCGTGTTGTAATCACTGCCAAACACACTGAGGCACTTGCGACGGCCAACCGCGACTTGGCTAATAAACGGCATTAAGTTATTTGGAATGCCGTTCGGATCTTCGCCAATCAGGCCACTTTCATGCGCACCAACAGGATTAAAATAGCGCAAGCTAACGATTTTCCACGGCGCAGAGTTCGCCGCAGCTAAGTCTTCCAGCATCTGTTCAATGACTAACTTGGTACGACCGTACGGGTTGGTCGTAAAACGCTTGCTGCTTTCGACAATCGGTAACTGCTCGGGATCGCCATACACAGTTGCGGACGATGAAAAAACAAAATGATACACACCGAACTCAGCCATCGCTTCCAGTAAGTTAGCGGTACCCGCCACATTATTCTGGTAATACCGCAGCGGCTCTACGACTGATTCCCCAACCGCTTTAAGTCCAGCAAAATGAATTACGGCCTGAATATCGCGCTCTGCGAATACAGCCCGCAGAGCGGCAGAATCACAAATATCCCCTTGAATAAACTCAATGGTTTTCCCAGTGATCTTCTCCACCCGCAACAAAGCTTCACGGTGACTGTTACTCAAATTATCGAACACGGTCAATTCAAACCCAGCGTTCAATAAAACGACACAGGTATGCGAGCCAATATAACCTGCTCCCCCAGTGACTAAAATCCTCACATCACACTCCATTTATTCGCATTCATTTTTGTAATCATTCGGTCGATACTCGACCAATAGCTGTTGTATTAACGCATTAAATTCCGGCACCTGTGCGGGCACCTCATGGATACGATCCAGCCAACGTTGCACCTCGTCGGCATAGCCTTCTGCCGCCAAACAACGACTAAAATAGTCGATCCCCCTTTGACGCTGTTGCTCACGATGCTGTTGAGCATCCGCGGCGGTTAAATAGCGCGCTAACGTATCGACAAGGCTCTCTTCATTCACGGGAACTAACGCCTTAGCAGCAAAAAAATCTGCTAACGCCGGCGTTTCCGTTGCTAAGACAATTAGACCCGACGCCAACGCGTCAGTGAGCTTGGCCGGTACCTGATACTGCGCTACCGGCGAGGTGACGTCCTGCAAGTTAATGGCAATATCGCCAAGCGCAACAACTTGCGGTATTTGTGCAAATGGTTGATTGCCAAAAAACTTAACGGTTACGCCGCTAATTAGCGCTAATTGTTCTAATTCGGCCTGAAATTCAGGCTCTGGAAAACTCCCAACAATCACATACACGACGCGCGAATCATTCAGTTGAGCTAACGCCTGAATGGTCTCGCGCAAACCTTTGTGCGCTCGGGGTGTACCAAAAAACAACACCACTTTCGCAGTTTCGGCAAGGCCAAAGTGAGCGCGTGCATCACGACGAAGTTTGTCCATGTCACTGAAGTCGCTGGCACGTCGCACATGAGGAATAATTTGACCGCCATAACGCTGCTGTAGGGCTGGATTCGATACCGTGACCAGCGGGAACTGTGATACCAAGCCGACACTGAAAAACGTCCATTGCTTGCGGGTTAAGCCGGCTAAGTGTGGTAGTTTCGCATGCTGCTCGAGCCACGCAGAAACGCCCGCATCAAGTTCGTCGATTCGACGCCGCTGATTAAAAAAGGCCAATTCTTCATCGTCGACATCTTGAATCAATTGCGCTTGCCATATCCACTGATACAACAAGGCAAATACCAAATTAGGGCCACGCGGTTTAACTAAATGAACAAGATCAAACGGATGTTGCAGCACAAACTCGACCGCCTGTGGCCAAAAGTCCGAAACACATGATTCCCAACTTGTATCGTCCCAATGCTCTTCAATGTGCAACAAATGGCAGGGCAAATCGATGTCCGCAAGCGGCGCCCAAAGCGAACGCCCCCAGCGTGGAAACAGACAACCCGCTAGATGGGTATCCGCAGCTGAACGGTACAGCTCAGCAATCGCCACCGCGCGACCTGCAGGATTATGCGACATTTCCCAACAAACAACAGCGACACGAGGCCTGTCCGCCAGCCGCCGTTCTTGCTTAAAGCGCCGTTGGGCTAAACGCAAACCAAATTGAAACACATGGCGAATTTCCGGGAAGCGCAACATCAAACGGGCATGCGCGACAATAGCTTCTTGCCAACACGCGTCCGCAAGTAGCCGGTTAGCATGTTGAATTTGTTCCTCTCGACTTAAGGCATCCATGCTTTTCTCCCATTCACCTATTTGCTGTCGAAAACCTAACGCATGAATATACTATATCTTTGCAAAACAGCATACCGGCTTCGGCACGGGTGCAAAATAAAACCCGCCGAAGCGGGTTTCATCATCCGAGCAGGTAAGAAAACTACTGTTCTTGAGGCTGACTGCTACGACGTTTACGCAGAATCATTAACAGCGTGCCCATATCCACGTCCGGCTCCAAATCTACCTCGGCAATGGCTGCAATCGCGGCTCCGCAGTCAATACGCGGCTTAGCAATACCATTACGAGGATCAGTAATCATCACACCGGTTTCTTTCATAACCGACAGCACATCGTCTACACTGCCATTAGGTAATGCTTGGCGTAGTACCGCAAAACAACCTGCGACATGAGGTGCCGCCATTGAGGTACCGGCTTTATAGCTATACGAGTTGTCTAAATCAGGTGCGAAAATGAAATGACCTGGTGCGAGTAGATCCAAAAACTCTGCTGAGTTTGAGAAACAGCTCACCGCGTCTACATCATTACCATTGCCACAAGTATTCGACTGACCCGGAGTTGACATAGTACTGCCCACACTCACACCAGAAGAAATACATGCCGGACCACCCAAAGAGTCCGAGTATCCTGAGTTACCCGACGCAATTGCTGTTGCAATCCCCACACCACGTAACAAGTCGATCGCTGATTTTACTCCGGCATTATTATTGTCACACGAGGCTTGGTCATAGTAACGACCACCGCCTAAACTCATATTAACCGAGGCAATATTTAATTGATTGCGCAACGAGTAAACGTACTCAAGGCCTGCGATTTGGTCACTATTATACGAGCGAACACACGGCTGACTTGAGTCACATTGATGCGATGGGAAACGACTGAATACTTGAATACCAATTAGGTTGGCATTTTTAGCGACACCTTGCACGAGCGTTCCCGACTCATCCAGAGAAGAACCCGTTGTGGTAATACTCTCGCCTAGCACAGTACCAGAAACGTGAGTTCCATGCCCACATCCTGACGCACCAGTACAGTCTTCTGCTGCACCAGGGCCGGTCTGGCCACGTTGACCACTCGGACACATAGTCGTCGATTGGCCAGATGTCGTGGAGTAACACGCTTCAGCAACAATACGCCCATTAAAATGAGGATGTTGCGTCGCGACGCCCGTATCGAGTACAGCGACCGACCAACCCGTGCCGTCATAACCTGCAGCCCACGCACTCGGTGCATTAATGATCTCATTACTGCGTGGCATCTGCGGATCGCTTAGACGGTCAGGCTCAATACTGCTAATTTGATTTGAATTTAACAGCGTGTTCAGTTCCGACTCGCTGACTTCAATGGCCATAAAAGGCACGTATTGATATTGGTGGCCTGCACGCAGCGACTCTTCGCTAATCAGACTTGCGACTTCTGCTTGTGCAGCACGCAACAATGATTGAAATTGCGGCATTGTCTCATCATTCAGCTCTCCAGCCGGCAAGCTCGGAACTGGTACACCGACGATCACGCGAACACGACTTTGCTCAGCAAACATAGACCGAATTTCATTGACCGACTGCAACTGGTGATCCGGTGCAGTACTTAAAAAACCACTGGTCTGCGCTTGAGCTGCCCCCATAGAAGCCAAAGCGAGAGCGCAAGCTAAGGGCAATGCCTTACAAAAAAATGAGGTAGGTGTCTTAACTTTCATTCAAATCTCCCTGTACTTGCATCGCTACACCCCGAGTTAAGCAATTAGCTGCTCACTCGTACGTCTGCAGAAGAAGTACACAATATTAATCAATTTCAGGATCTTTACGTTCACCGACTTCTCTTGGTTCAAAGCGTGAACGTGCCTGACGTGCAACCCAAGCCTCTGGGTCAGGAATAACTTCACCAATGTTAACCGGGGTCGCATTTCGCGCTTGTGTTGTATACTGCAACGGATCCAGAATGGTTTCACCAAGGTTGACCGGCTCGCTATTACGAGATTCCGACACATAATGGTCGGGATCAATATACTCGCCAATTGAACGTGGCTCACCGCGGGATTCCGAGATGTAGGTGTCGGGGTCGATGTATTCGCCAATCTCACCTGAATAACCTTCGGCTGCAACTAATGTCCCTGACGGTCCCATACGCGCTGAAAGTTGCTCGATAAAATCGTTCGAATTCGGTTCGACGTTGTGCCCCGCTTCAGCTGTCGCTTCGCGTTGCATCTTCACTGTCGATTCGCCAGAATAATCAGACTCGCCAGCTAACAAAAAGTAACCGACTGCCATTAACACTGCCAAAAACAAACCAACGACGACTTTCATCCAACCTCCCCCAAATCAACCGTCAAAACGAACAAAGCCCCGCACAGGCAGGGCTTTAAAATCAACGCTACCGAACAAAGAAAACCTTAACGGTAATCGAAACGAACTGCCATGCAATGACCGTTGTGCTTACGAGTCGTATCAACGTCAACACGGATTTCGCGGCCAGTTAAGTAAGCAATTTGAGCAGACTCGAACATACGCAGTGCAGCATCTTCGTCGTTCAACTCACCCGTACATGAAAACGAGATCCAGTTTGAACATGCGCCACCAGATTTGCTAGCTAAGCTGTCGCCAGCCATCATCGCCAAGCAACCACCAAAATTTGTTTCGTGAATAAGCAGGCGCTCAACTTTCGCCCAATCCGATTGAACGACATCGGCAGATGCAGCAGCAGATGTGAGTAATGCAGCCCCTGCGATTGTTGCGAGCAGTTTAAATTTTGCTCTCATATTTTATTCTCCTTGATTACATTCTAAGCCGCTGGGCAACCCGATAATCGCCAAGCAAATTCTTGTGAAACTGTTGGTTTGTGAATCACAAAAATGATTGTAAGACATGATTTTCACTTTTACAACATTAAATTAACAGAGCATCAAAAATTGTTAACCCAGTGTAAAAGGTGCCTTTTCCGCCGCCAGTTTACGCTGATTAAGGTATTCATCGCGTATAGCTGCCAATTGTTCCGCATCAACGATTTTTGGATATACTTGCGCGAATCGTTGCTGAAATAACTTTTTATCCCGAACAGAGAAATTCGCGGCTTCACTTTCGTCTTGCTTAAAGTCTTTGCGCCGATCATCCTCGAGTAGAACCGACTTCGCTGTGTAAGCAAATTGGTTGCTGGCTCGGGCTAAAACGGTCACCTCATTATCAGCACGATGCGATTTATATTCATCAAACAGGACCTTGTCAGCATAGAGCTTAGCGACCCAGTCCTTACGAACCATACCGAAAGCGGCGACACGGCCATGCCATTTGCCGCAGTTAAATGCCAGTAAAGACTTATTCTTTGACTCAAGCGTATCAAATGCAATCTTCAACCAATCTTCGCCAGGGAAAGCATCTTCCGCTAAATACACCACGTACCGAGCACGACTGCACTGAGCAGCCTGATTTAAGGTTTTAATAAAGCCTTGCCTGAGACTGTCGTTCACAACAACAAAGTCAGCTGCGATACCCGCACGCTGCTGTAAAAACTGCGCTGAGCGCAGTCCCTTTTGCACGTCAATACAAGGCATCACGACACAAATGTTTTGTTGAAACTGAATCTGACCAGCATTTAAATCCTGCACATCGACAAGAAATAAACTCGACTGATCGACCATTTCTGTATTTGCCAGATTCGGATTCATATTCGCCACTAATAAACGGGCTTTCATCGTTACGCGCTTATATCGCCGCAACCGCTGACCAAGCTGCCGCCACCACGCACCAGCGTCAGTGGAAGGTTCAAGCTTAGCAGTGACAGCAGCGAGTTCCTGCTGCAAAAACTGGGTTTCCGCAAACACATACTCCGCTGCCTCAGCCGCTACTTTTAGGTCAAATTGCTGACCGGTATTTGCAAAAATAAAAGGATGCGAATCGGTTGCTATTCCCTCATGACCAAACTCCAGCCAGTTCCGACAAGGAAATGCCCACTCGTCTGCAAGCATTACGTATTTGCCTCGCAATGAGGCCACAGTCTTCTCCATTGCTTCCGCGAAACGCTCACGAACCAACACAATAAAAACTACGATGGGGTGATCGGCGCGCTTTACAAACAAGCGCGCGGCATCAAGCGCGCGTTGCGGCTCAGTTCCTTGCAGCACTACCGCGACCGTTTCATCACCAAATCGCTGCAGTAACCGAGACTGATTTGGGTCGATAAAATAAATGTGCTGATCCACATCGAAACGGCCAAAATCGTCCGTCTTCAGCGCCCTATCACTATGAGAAAGATCAAAGTTATGAGTACGCTGAATTGGCAAAAAAGCCGTTGGTGCCGACATCGTTTTTTGATAAAAACGTTCGAACCATTGACGAAAACGCTCCGCGACTGGGTAGACCGCATGTTTCAATTGACTGGCCCGATGCGCCGCAAGTAAAAAGTTCGCGCGCGCAGCGCGATAACCAAACTGCCGCTCATACAAGCGTCGCCCCGCTGCCGCCATTGCACGCGTTTCATCAGGGTTCGCAAATAGCGCTTGGACACACTCGGTCATCTGTTGCCAGTCGCCAAATGGCACTAAGCGCAAGTAGCCTTGGCGCCCTAAATCACCCAAGTCGGAAATGTCATTGGCAATGACTGGCGTGTTCATTGCAAATGCATCCGTTGCTTTATATGGGAATTGATAATGGCTCGCTGCAACATTTGGATTCAGCCATAAAATAACTAAGTCGGCCGCCAAATTAATCCGTGCCATACCCTCGCGATCTTGCGGCGGTAAAAATACAATCCGATCACCAAAGCGATCGGCGATAGCTTTCTGATCTGGCGTTAAACGCGAACCGACGAAAAGTAACTTATAACGGGGGTCGTTGAGGCGTTCGACCAATTCTACCAATTCATAAATACCTTTATGACGACGAATCAAGCCGCCAAAAAGAATCACCCGGTCCTCAGCTGTGAACCCGAGCTCTTCCCTTACCGCTGCACGATCATAATTCGCTGGGTCATAGACACGTTCGTCTTTTAAGTTACGCATATACAAAGTGCTGGAACCATAATGACGATCAAGTCCTTGATTGTGCGTAACAATAATAGGGCTAGCTTGTGCTAATGGGTCGAAAATTTGCGACCAGCGCTCAGAATAAGGATTCAGTAACTCCGGCTCGTCCAATCGCACGGCACGAAGATCGACGTCCGAATGCAGATCTTTGGTGGTTGGCGAATCGACAACCGTTTCTAAATCATTAATTTCCAAAACATAAGGAATCGCCCGAGTGGCATTGACCAACATGGCAATACCTAAGCTTGGCAAACGAGGTTTCACCACATACATGATATCACCCGTGACAGCTTCAGCAGCCGCTTTCATTGCCGCGAAGAAATTCGGAAAATCCGAGCCGGCAAAGTACTTCGTGGTAAAGTTCGGTTCGACGTCCTTTAACGGCGCAAAAACACCCTCGCCAAAGAAATCAAAAGCGATCAATTCAACTTCATAAATTTCTGATAACGCCTCGGCCACCGCAAACGGCTTAGAGAAGTGGTTTCGACAATGATCCCAAACAATAATCGAGACTTTTTGAACGGGCACCGAGCCAACAGCCGGCAATCCCTCAGCAAAATAACGTTTTATTTTCTGATTAATCAAATCAACCGGCGTGCGATCTCGGCCGTGGAGGCGCGTAATCTGCTCAAGTGCATCGTTGCGTTGGTAAAGCGCAGCACTGATAGGTACGTGATAAGGGTCACGTAACCAAGTGTATTTTAGAATTAAATCATAGTCTTGACGTCGAATTAACGCCTGATCAAAGCCACCAAAAAGGTCGTATAGTTCACGCCGATGAGCGAACGTGTTTAGATCGATAAACGGACGCTCAATCAATTGCTCGTGGTTGAATGGCGGACGCTCAGTGGAGCGAATACTTAAAGAGCCATCCCGACGCAAATGAAAGTCAATGAAGTCGAAATAAACGCTGGACCGTCCAGGCATTCGTGTGAACGCAGCGACGACTAACTCGAGATACGCTGGGTGCCAATAATTATCAGAGTCTAAATAAGCGATAATATCGCCTTTAGCCCGCTGCAACGCCGTATTACGAGCCGCTGCCGCGCCCTGGTTTTCTTGACGTACATAGATTACACGCGGATCATCGATGGCCGCGATCAAGGCTTCGGTGTCATCTTCACTACCATCATCACAGATAATCAATTCAAAATGCGAATAACTTTGCGCGAGCGCGCTGTCGATGCTATCCCGGACGATCTCACCACGATTATAAGTCGGCATGATGATCGAAACGAGTGGCTGAGAAGCATCATCAAGGCCTTCAAAGTCGCCCAAAAAGTCCAAAATGTGTTGCTCGTTGCGCTGGTGAAAGCGCTCTAACGCTCCGTTATCATTGCGTTTAGCCAGTAAACTTGTGAGTTTTAGGCTGTAACGACTCCCGCAATACTGTTCAAAGCCCTTGTAAACCGGTCCAAAACCATAAAAGCGGAGCAGACGTTTACGCAGCACCGGATCCGTCGTTGACTCAAGAGCTCGCTCACGAAGCGCATCGAAGTCGATACTCGGATCACGGGTCTGAATTAAGTCAAAGTTAAAGCGAACATGAGGTTCAAGCTCGAGGTTCTGTAAATACGCCTTCAAAAAAGCAACCGCGGCTTTGCGATACTCCTCATTTAGAAACGCTTGCCGTCCGATTTCCATTTGATTCAATGTATTCTGCGCACTCATGTTGCAACCCTATTTTCTTGTAATTTTATCTTCGACGTCTCGACTATGATCATTTCTTTGGTAACTTTGCGTGAATAAACTGCAAACATAAACGCCTATAGGCCATCTCATCGGCAGCTGAATAATCAACAACGCGGCGCACGTCACTATAATCACCGTTCAACTCCACTGGCTCATCGTTCATCGACCATTGAACATTATACTGTTCAGCCAGCACCTTAATTTGCTGACGATGGCGAAAACGAATGAATTGCGCGACATTTGCCGACAATTTCGGCCGCTCTTGTAAGTCAATCGCCGCCTCTAGCTTAGGTAAACGTTTCAATAAAGCAATCGTCGCAGGATCGAATACATTATCTTGATCGGCATAAAACTGCTGGCGAAAGTCTTGAAGCAAGGCCATCGATGCCGCCGAAAGTGATTCATTTGAAGCCCGCCGATGTCGTGTCGGTACCGTTAATTGAACACCAACAACTTTTTCGACGAAGGCTAAATAGTCATCGACAATGTCGCTCCCTACTAGCCGACGACGATCAAACTCACGTACCGACAAACTTGTCGTCAATCCTTCCCAATGCTCAAGAATACGCAAATAGCCAAACTGAAAGGTTCGTGGGTCACTGAACGTTGACGATGCTTTCAAGCGCTGTTGAATTTGCGACAGATATAAAGAAACTGGCTCCCGAAAATACACCAGTGTATGAATTTCAGTAATACCCAATTGACGCAGAATAGTTACAAACGCTTTTGCTTCTTGGGCATTAAACCCACAGAAATACTCGCCAGAAAGCAAGACGGTCTGCTGCTCGGCAATGTCGCTGACAAAGGCAGAGCGCACAGAAGCAACATAGTTTTGGTAGTCCTGGTTATCTTGCGGATAACGAGAACGAATATCACGGCGGATTCGCTCATGGGGCATCACCAAGGTACAAAGCTCATTATGATGATGTTTACCCAACAGCCGCGGATAACACACTGGGCCCAGCGCATTGTTTTTGTGGGCAAAGTACAGTCCCTCTTGCAACGCTGTAGAACCGGTTTTTCCGGTGCCAATATGCAGTACTAGCTTCTTCAATCCTGCTTCCTCGTGTCCAGATTATTGTGTTCGTTGTAGTTTTGCAGGTAGTCCATTTTGTATTACAAATTGCTTTACTTCACCATTGTCACGCAACGTCAATACCATCGCCTTACCATTTTCATCTTGGCGATGTTCAACCGACTCAATAGTGAGACCTTTCTCCTCAGGCAACAAAATCACCCAGAACAATCCTGATTTAGCGCTTACCGGAAAGCGTAAGCGTCGGTGTTTGACCACATAATGGTCATCATAAGCTTTTGGGTTTTCGCGTATTTCAGAATTTGCCTTGCGCGGGCGACGCGTAAAGAAATGTAAACTCAAAACCGGTGTTTGTTGCTCGACATCGTTTAAAACAAAGCGACTGCGCAGCCAGTCTGACTGAATAACCTCCGCTTTCTGTTGCGCTAAATCAAGCTGCACCGGAGTATGTAAAAGCCATTCAAAATCGTGCTTCTCATCGTCACCGATCGTTATAAAGTCACGAATAACAACGACAGGAGTACTTGTATTCACCACCCAAATACTTCGGGACGCCGATTTGAGCGGATTATAATTTTCAACGTTAAATGCTTTTCGAGCGTCTCCACGCACAAAAGTGGAGACTTCATTTGTGGCGTATTCTTTGAAAACCCCAGAGGTTGAAGCACTGCCGCCGCATAAAGCCATGCCTTTACCGTCAATCAAAATACTTTGGTGCGAACTACTTTGCGAAAATGAGTCAGACAGCTTTTTATTACATGGCCCGGTATCAATAATTACAGGCCGCCCATCTAACGCGAGCGTGAATGAATTATGATCCGACTGCTGATGAATCCGCTGTACCCCTAACCCGCAGGAAAACGTCAATGCAAACGCATTCGGCTGCCAAGAGTCACGATAGACAAAGTAACCTTTTTCCGCAAAGTATCGTGAATTTGGCAAGGTTAAATCTGTCATGGCAGAGTCTGTTCGTGCACCAAACATAACCGACTCAAACACACTACTCCGCCATAACTTCTGATCAAAACCATAAGTTTGGTTGCCCTGATCGCCGAGCAATTGTTGCCACACCGGCGCGGCAATCGCCTGTTGTCCCGACAATTCTGCCGCCGTCCAATAGCCATTCAGCGCCAACAGCGGGTTCATGTAAGAATCATTGTAATTCCACAGCGTTGATCCTTCCGGTACCACTTCATAGGCGAGGTATTCGGTATAACGCTGCAAGCGCTCCAGTAAAGTTTGATCCAGTTCACCGTTGACAATTGCTTCTTGGTAAACACATGGCATAACCGCTTTTAACGTCATACCCGCGTATGCCAAGCCTTCTCGATTGACACCACATTCGGTCAGACCATACAACAAAAACGCGAGCGACTTATCTCGCCCGAGCTGATACCACTCTTGAACTTGTGTGCGTTCATGAGGCGTCAAATTGAGTTGACTGTGCAAACGGCTAAAGCCACCAAAATAAAGGGCGGCATAGCCAACAATGGAATGGTTCCACATCAAGCGCGCGGGTTTGCTGTCACCCCAAGCCGACTCGCGGCGACTCGTATCAATGCGTTGGCAATAGGACTCTATTAACGTATGGCATAGAGTGATTTCATCGGCATTCAGTTGGTCGCCAAAGGTTTGCAAAACGATGCCCAAGGCCACCACCAGCAAACCTGGGCCATGTGGCGGATATTTGCTAAAGAGATGATAACCAAGATCCTCAAACTGCGCTAAAGCATGCAGATCTGTAAAGGCCTTAGCGCGATAACGCGGATCGCCAGTTAACTCAGAGGCTAGACACATCTCCAACGGGTAGTTGTGCCAAATAAAAATACGCGGCCACGGCCCAACTTTACAAAGCTGCGCAAAGCTCTTATTTAAATAAACATCGGCAGACTGCAGCAGTGCATCGCGCATTGCTGGATCTGCGTGACGTTGCGCTTCACCTGCCCGCTCTCGCCAAGACGGCACTGCCAATGCGACAGGTATGCCACTAAACTCTCGTATAAATGCCATTACTTCTTCAACAAACCTAACAAATATTCACCATACTGCGTCTTCTGCAATGACTCGCCATGGGAAAGAAGCTGAGCATCATCGATCCAGCCGTTCTTCCAGCTAATTTCTTCCAAACAAGCAACCTTCAGCCCTTGTCGGTGTTCAATCGTTTGCACATACGCACTGGCTTCGAGTAATGAATCGTGGGTGCCGGTATCGAGCCAAGCAAAACCGCGGCCGAGACGCTCAACGTTTAAGTCGCCGCGCGCTAAATAAGCATTGTTCACACTGGTTATTTCCAATTCACCGCGTGCAGAAGGTTTCACTTGTTTGGCAATATTTACTACGTCATTGTCATAAAAATATAGACCCGTTACCGCGTAACTCGACCGCGGCTTCGTCGGCTTTTCTTCAATCGACAGCGCGCGGAAATTATCATCAAATTCAACGACGCCAAAACGCTCCGGATCTTTCACCATATAACCGAACACGGTCGCACCGGTTTGCCGCGAAGCAGCTCGTTTTAATTGATCGGAGAAATGTTGACCATGAAAAATGTTATCACCCAACACCAAGCAGACCGGCGAGTCGCCAATAAATGATTCACCAATTAAAAAGGCCTGCGCCAGCCCATCAGGGCTAGGTTGCACCGCATATTCAAACTTCAAACCCAATTCCGAACCATCACCCAACAGCTTCTCGTATTGCGGCAAGTCGTCCGGGGTGGAAATAATTAAAATCTCCCGAATCCCAGCCAACATCAGCACCGAAATCGGATAATAAATCATCGGCTTGTCGTAAATGGGCAGCAACTGCTTCGACACCCCTCGCGTAATCGGATGTAGCCGCGTACCTGATCCACCTGCTAAAATAATACCTTTATAAGCCATACGTTGCCTTCATTCTGCGACAGGTTATGTCGCAACTATTGCTTGTCCAAATACTCTGCCAATGTCAGCGCCAGCTCACTTTGCCACGAGGGCATGTCTGTCATTACGGCGTTCTCTAAAGCGCTCACGTCTAACCGTGAGTTCAACGGTCGTTGTGCCGCTGTCGGATAATCTTGGCTCGCAATGCCATGCACATTCTCAGGCGTAATTGCCAAAGGAACCCCAGCTGCTAGCGCTTGACGGAAAATCTCTTGCGCAAACCCCTGCCAAGACGTTTCGCCGCGCGGAGCAACATGATACACGCCACTACTGGCCATATTTTCTGCTAACAAAAGCACCGACAACGCGAGTAAACGCGCAGGTGTCGGCGCACCAATTTGGTCATTGACGATGTTTAGTTCACTTTTCGACGCGCCCAGTCGTAACATGGTTTTCATAAAATTATTGCCGCGCGCACTATAAACCCAGCTGGTACGCAAAATGTACCACACATTATCACGTGACGCTTTGGCTACGGCTTGGTCACCAGCCATCTTTGACCGACCGTAAAAATTAATCGGCCGCGTGCTTTCGTGCTCATGGCGAAAATGCTCGCCAGCACCCGAATACACGTAATCTGAGGAAAAATGCACGAATGCTGCATCGTTTGCACTGCAATATTTTGCCAATAATTCCGGCAACTTTACATTCAACTGCCAGCAAACCGTTTGATCTGTTTCTGCGCGGTCGACTGCCGTGTAAGCTGCCGCATTTAAGACCAGCGTCGGCTGCACTTCATCCAAATACGCTTCGACTGCAGCAAGATCACTTAAATCAAGTTCAGCACGTGTTGGTGCATAAACATCACCAATCAAATTAAAATGCCGAGCCAGCTCAAAGCCAACCTGTCCCTTGCCGCCGGTGAGGAAAATTTTTATGCGTTCCATTGCTGCTCCCTATATGTTCCATCAAGCACACGTTGCCACCAATTCGTATTTTGCAAATACCATTGCACTGTTTTGCGTAAGCCAGTTTCAAAGCTTTCTTGCGGTGTCCAGCCTAATTCGGCTGCAATCTTGCTGGCGTCAATCGCGTAACGCACATCATGACCAGGGCGGTCGGTCACATAAGTAATCAAATCTTCATAACGCGCAACACCTTCCGGCTTGTTCGGCGCAAGCTCTTCTAGTAACGCGCAAATAGTACGCACCACTTCAATATTTTGCTTTTCGTTATGACCACCAATGTTATAGGTTTCCCCAACTGCACCTGTGATTGCGACATGAATCAGCGCCCTTGCATGGTCTTCCACATAAAGCCAATCGCGAATTTGCTGACCGTTACCGTATACTGGCAGCGGTTTGCCGTGTAAGGCATTTAAAATCATCAACGGAATGAGCTTTTCTGGAAAATGGAACGGGCCATAGTTATTTGAACAATTGGTCACGACTGTGGGTAAACCATAAGTGCGCTGCCATGCTCGTACTAAATGGTCCGAACAAGCTTTACTCGCCGAATAAGGTGAGCTCGGCGCATAAGGTGTTGTCTCAGTAAATAAGTCATCCGTGCCATGCAAATCACCATACACTTCGTCCGTTGAAATATGATGAAAACGAAACGTCGACTGCTGTTCAGGTGACAAGCCAGACCAATACACTCGAGCCGCTTCTAATAACGTATAAGTACCGACAATATTGGTTTGGACAAACTCTGCCGGCCCGTCAATGGAGCGATCCACGTGACTTTCCGCCGCAAGGTGCATCACCACATCAGGCTGATAGGTCTCGAATACCTTGGCCATTGCCGCGGCGTCACAAATATCGGCGTGAACGAACTGGTAACGCGGCGAATCTGCAATAGACGCAAGCGATTCCAAATTTCCGGCATAGGTCAATTTATCGACATTGATGACCTTACAATCCGCTCGAGAAATTAGCTCACGCACCACTGCTGAGCCTATGAATCCTGCACCACCGGTGACTAAAAATGTTTGCATGAAAATATTCCAAATTTTTTATTACTGACGACGTTACACGTTTATTAACCAATCACCAAATTTAACGCCATTGCTTTGCCATTCGTCGGCTCAGACGTGCTTCTGCGGCGAGGTAGTGCGTGCCGAGGTATTGATCGAACTCATCAGAGAAGTTATCAAACTGACCTGGGCGTGGAGTAAACTCCCCCAACACAAACCGGCTTTCAGTCACCAAAAAGTCAATACGCATAAAAGGTACAGGAATTTCCTTACTAAACGCGGCAACCCGTTCAATCTGTTCCGTCGTCACACCTTGACCAATAAATGACTGCTTTGCGTAGCGCCCAGTCGAAGCCAAACTGCCATCAGGTAGCCACTCACAATATTTGGTTTCATCCTTGCGCTCGACCTCAAGGATCATGGCGACCTTGCCGTAAAAACAATAAAACTTTAAGTCCCGCGCAGGTAAAACTTCGCCACCACGAATCTCGCCAATTAACTCTTCACAAATCCAAGAATTAATCTTGACTCGACCGCTGGTCAATAACGCATTGAGCTCATTTCGCAAAGCACTATAACTTGTAAGACGAGCTCCGGTTCTCACGTCGCGAATATCATGTTCTGAAATCACCAAATAAGTGCCAATAGCCGACTTACCTCTTGACGGCTTAATAACCGACATGGGTTTGAATTCAATCTTGTCGAGCGGTTCGTCTTGATAATACTTCTTAGGCGTATCTACACCCAAGCGAGCTGCATAGCTTTGAGCCGCATTTTTATTATTCAAAAACCATTCGATTTTATGACCTGACAGATTTCTCCGTCGCGTTGCAACCCCCATTAATAGTCGAAAAGAACTAACACGACCTAGCTTAACACCATTCACTGAAGCTTGATCAATCAGCAGCTTTAAATACCAGTCAGGGGGGGTCAGATCACAAACTCGTTGAAGATACTCACGCTTTCTTGACTCCGAATCAGAACTTTTCGCTATTTTTCTCTGCAGAGCCGATAACTGCTCCCGTATCGACTGCGTTTCCTTTTCTAAATGAGTCAACTGCTCATCAAAAGCTAGCTCAGCACTGGCTGATTTTTTCGGCATAAAAATTTACCTTTCAAGCTCAATTTCAACCCCAAAAATTGAGACGCAAACAAACGATTCAGGTTCTTTTAGATAAGATGCAGTGCAAATCCAGCATGTAAACAACAAACCGTTGCTCTAAAGTGATGCGCGAGCGACTTTGCAGCAATGAACTCTTTCTCGGCACGTTCGATCAGTGAAGTGTCAAACCATTCACAGGTTTTTAGCTCTTCTTTAATTGAGTCGAAGTCCAGTTTTAGTCTTTCTATGATTTGTTGCCTAGTCACTTTTTTAGCTCCGGGCACTAAATCAGAAGACCTCAACTCAGCTTCATCGAAATAAGTCGACTTCCTTTTTAAATTAAACTCTGCTGGAGTGACAAACAAGCTGTTGTCGATATCCTTTTGTGTAATGTCTTTCGCGCTATCACTATACGGAAACTGTGCTAGCCTGTGATCGAGTGCTATTAACAAAGTTGACTTGAAAACTTCAAAAGAATGACCGTCTTGAATAGCCTTAAGTGCGGCTTTAATGAGACTCGTTTTCATTAGCGGTGCATGAACAAACCCGAGCTGGTTTAGTTGCCTCGACCAACGCCGCCCTGAGTGAAAACGTGAACGATAAAACAAATAGAGTAATGCTTTCGCTTGTTCAGTACTGAAACCATTTTGCTCCAAATTACTTCGATGATTCCTTAGCTCTTGAGAAACTTCTTGTTGGATATCTGAATTTTTTATGCTTTTCTTTAACCGATTGATATGTGTATCAAACGATTGCCCATAGAATGAACTCGAAATACAAATATCGCCTTTAATTTGGATGCCAAAATTTGGGTTTGCATATTGGCCACAATAAATTGGGGTGTAAGAGCCTAGGGAAGCTCGTTTCCAGTTCCCATAGACATCATCTAGCTGCGCAAAACTACGTTTTTTCAGTTTGAAGTCGTTTACGTGATAGCCGTACGCTGCAGCGATCGATTCTGCTACCTTTAGTTCGTCTCTACTTTGCTTGTTCGATTGCACGCTAACTTGGGCATCGTCCAAATCTAACTTCGTCAACATTCCAAATGTAGTACGCGAGTCCCGACCACCACTCAGTTGACAGATCAAGTGAAAGTCTGGAGATATGTTTGTGAAGGAATAGAGTGAGTTCACTGCATCATTCAGCCCCTTTTCAATAAGGTCACGGCAGGTTAAGTCCGAGTCCCACTGAAATATATCGCTGAGCTGCTGAGTTTCGATTGTAAGGGCCGACGAGGCTTTGGATATCAACACAAACTGATTAGAGAACATCAGCTTTACTTCATTAAACACTGTTCGATTGGTTGTTGGCTGAGCATTCCAAGCTTTATCACCAAGAAAACTTAACCCAACAATGTCCGATGTAAGTTGCCAGCCAACTTCTCGTACCATATTTCTCAGATCATACAGTGAGTTTGAGACACACCAATTATCGTCACATTGATACACATACAGAAGTTCCTGTCCGGCTATATCTGTACGAATCAACCAACTTCCACCAATGTCAAAACACCCAATATACGCACCGTCATGCCACTCAGTCACATCGAGTGTCGACTTTTTCCCTAGAGCAGAGCGATACAACTGTAACCCTTGATTCTGAATAATCAGACTATCTGACAATTCAACGTAGCCTAACAACCGCTCTTCAATTAACTCATGCTCTCTAGACGATAACAAAAACTTTGTGTTTTCCATGTAATCCTACTCGTTAGTACTGCGCGAGCGCTTATTTAGGCAAAATTGAATCAACACCGAAGTGCAGCGCATATGCATTCATTATCGAGCCGAACGCCATGAGTCGCTTACTATTAGTTAACTCTTTATGGGCTCGGTCCACCATATCGTGCTCGAAACCGATGTCCTGCGCAAACGAGCGCAAACGCGGAAACAGTTGCGATAAATGCTGTTTCACCTTAGCCGGCTTCGCGTCACCCAATGAAAACAGTTGCTCTAACTCGTGACGACTCGGTTCAATAGCCTCCAAGTCAAAGTAACAATTCAAGTCATCCACTTCCCCCACTTCAGGGTACTCACTCAGCCAACGCCGAGCACTTACCTTATTCGGATCATCATAGGGTATGGCACTGAGTTGTGGTGTCAACATTTGAATCAAATCATGCGGTACACCGTTCGCCATAAGATACTCACGATCCACCACACGAGGCAGTTGCAGCAACAATGGATCCATACAAGGATGAATTTCGATACTCTGAATTGCAGTGCGCCAAGCACAGCCATAGTGCAGTCGACTGCGAAAATGTGCATAGTGATAAAACATTGCAAATGGGTCATCAAGTGCTACATCAAGATCCATCAAAGCATGGGTAATTTCATTAGCGACAAACTCCCCACGTTCGCCCTCTTGTTGGAGCATTGTTAAACGCTCTTTGACCGAGAGCCTCATGGAAACTGGGCCAATCAGGCTGCCACCGACAAAGTTGATTCGTCGCCAAAAATTAAAGCCTTGAACCGGTGCAAAACGGTTATATACACCTGCGTTGGAATACAGCCCCAAACGAATACTGTCTGTTGTACCCAGACGCATTCTGTCGCGCGAAGGAACGTCTTCCAGCTCTTGCCGTCGCGACGTCAATGGTGCCCCTGTCACGGCACATAACTGCTGGGCAATCTGCAAGTCCTGCGGCACATGTGCGTGGGAATAACAACGATACTCAACGTCAGACGACTGCAGCAATGACTTACTCACTCGACTATCAACACCACCCGACAAGGAAATAGAAATTGACCGCTGCAACTGCGACATTGCACGAATACGCTGCCGCCACTGACCACCAAAGGTCATGAGAAACTCTTGGTAATTAGACGGTTCAGCACAGGCATTCACCGCAACAATCGTCAATGAAGTCTGAGTGTCGTTGTGGTTTAGAACAACCATTTGGGTCATCGGTAGTAATTTACAGTGCTGTATCGGTGTTTCATGGCTGACAATTTGGCCACCGACAATACCACCGCCCCCAACAAAAAAGGCATCGAGACTGGGCTGATAAAGCTCGACACGAACGCCATGCTGCTTAAGGGTCTCACTAAGCAACAGTAAACTATTACTCACGGCCCAGACTTCACCATATTTGTACACAAAAAGAGCATCTTGGCCGCTCGGATCCGATCGAATATAGGTTCGCTGACCGACGTGCTCAATCAGCGAGAAACGTCCAAAGGTAACTTCTTCAAACAAGTGACCATTGGCCTGCTGATATTTCTTTAAACCCGCGGTTTGAAAGACCATTGCGGTTGCAGTAAACGCATAGCCATTCAGCATTTCCGCCGGACGCTGACGATCAAAGCTGGTGTGCACAAACAGACCAAAGGCCTGAGTATTCATAGACATTACTTCCTTATCGCGAAACGCATCGGCTATCCGTAGTATTGCTGAACTCGCTCGTTAAAGGTAGCAAGCTCTGCAGCTGGCAAAGCATTACCCCCCGCCGCACCAGCCCGCCCGCCACCGGTTGGAAACGATGCACAAATATCGCCGGCACCCTGTAAATTATTCTTCGGTGCGCGCAAACTAATGGTTAAGGTCGCCGGCTCATCGTCTTTTGCGACATTTTGTGTCGCAATGACAATGGCTTTATTCGGATTTCCCGCTGCCAATAAATTACCAAAAGTCCCACTAATCCGCCGTGACCAGGGCGCATTGGTAAGCTGAATCGCTATCAAGGTGTCGTTTTCAACCAATACATCACTTTGCTCAGCTAGCGCTAAATCACTGTCATATCCTGCTTTTAACGTTGTGTAGGGAGAATTTGCATCCGCCACCACAGCAAACGGCGAGTCATATTGCTGTAGGCGTTGGTACAATTCATCCGGGGCAAAGTGTAAATCGGCGACTTGAGTACCGTAGCCGTTATAGTTCACTAAAATACCAAGTTCACGTAACTGCGCTTTCTGCTCCGCAGACAAGCCCAATGCATCGGCTTCGGTCGCGGCAACCTTGTCTAACCCGTCGCCATAGGCGGCAGCGATCGCCCATAGCGACAGTTTGTGTCGCAAGTCATCGCTCATTTCCGCATTCGCAATCAAATAGTCACGTAACAATAGGCCCGTACATTTATCCGCAGCATAGTCCAACCGACACGTCAGCTTGGGATGCTCAAATAATGTCTTCGCTTGGTGATGATCCACATACAACACTGACTCTGCCTGCTTGAGAACCCGAGCAAGCTCATCCGTATTTTTATCAAATGAAATGTCTAGAATGGAAAGGTGCGCGCCTTCCGCCTCTTGCGACGTAATTTGTCGCACAAGCGCATTATCTCGCTTCACGCCAGTGACCAAGCGGCTTTCTTGCGGCCACACTTTGCGCAACTGAATTAAAGAAAAAATACCGTCGGCATCGCCATTAAATACATCTATATACTTCATCTTTCTCATCTGTTCCTTGTGCATCACACATTAAATCACGTTACGTAGTCACAACACCTTGTGAGCGTAAATAAGCAACTACTTGGTCGGCGGCGCCTTCAATACTCAGTTCAGCAGTTCGCAGATGAATCTCAGGGCTTTCCGGCGCTTCGTATGGGGAGGAAATACCAGTAAAGTGCGGGATGTCGCCAGCTCGCGCCTTCTTATACAAGCCTTTCGGATCGCGCTGCTCACAAATTTCAAGTGGAGTGTCGACAAATACTTCAACGAAGCGGCGACCTGCCAATGTCCGAGCATGCGCTCGATCCGCCAGAAACGGCGAAATAAAAGCAGTGCCGACAATTAAGCCAGCATCTAAAAATAAGTTGGCCACTTCGGTAATACGACGAATATTCTCAACGCGCGAGGTGTCATCAAAACCTAGGTCTTTGTTCAAACCATGGCGGACATTATCGCCATCCAATACATAAGTATGGCAGCCAAGCTCAAACAATTTGCGATCCACAGCGTTGGCAATGGTCGATTTACCCGAACCACTTAACCCCGTATACCAAAGTAAAATCGGTTGATGGCGTTTCTGAGCAACACGCTCATCATGGTTCACCGACGCTTGGTGCCAAACTACATTCTCGTTCATATTTTACCCAACTGTTTGCCCAAAAAAGAAAAACTCATGGGCCGTTGCTAAGACCCATGAGTTTATAACTTGAGTAGACAGAATTCAACCGCTGTTTGTTTCGCAGAATGACTACCCATGATCTGACTAGAAAGGAAACACGCGCGGAATCAAAAATACACACAGGCTGATATAAGTGATGGCCACTGGCACACCGGTGAGCAGGAAGTGCTTGAGTTGGTAGCTGCTGGCGTTGAACACCATCAGGTTGGTTTGATAGCCGTAAGGGGTCAAGAAGCTCGCTGAAGCGGCAAAGGCCACTCCCATCACCATCGGGAAGGGGTCAACGCCCATACCGAGTGACAAGCTATAGGCGATAGGAAACATCAATGCCGCGGCTGCGTTATTGGTAATCAACTCAGTGAGCAAATAGGTGAGTAAGAAAATGCCAATAAAGGTCACAATCGGCGCATGACCGCTCAACGACGTGCCCGCAAACGTGCTTATCCAGTCCGCCATTCCTGTGCTCGCCATCGCTGAGGCTATACACAAGGCGCTGGTTACAATCAGCCAAATCTCGACGGGGAAACGGCGCTTAATTTCGTTCACGGTCAGGCAACCGGTAAACAACAACGCGCCGAGTAAAAACAAACTTCCGACAAATAATGACGCACCGGTCGCGACGGTTGCTGTGATCATACCGAGAAAACCCCAAATGGTCAGTTTCTCGCGCCAGCCTGCGAGCATATCGTCGGGCGTTACGCCACTGAGCACATAGAAGTTCTTGGCGATGTTTGGACGCGCTGCGAAATCGGGGCCCGTCGCTAGCAAGAGGAAGTCACCAGGTTGCAGACGTACTTCACCGAGCTTGCCACTGATTCGTGCACCATCTCGCCGCAATGCAACCACGGCGGCGTCGAAACGCGCGCGAAAACCAGTCGATTTTAATGTTCGGCCCACGAGCACCGAATCTTCTTTCACAATCACTTCGGTCAACGACTGCGTCGCTAAGCCATTTTCGTCAGCAAACAGTATCAAGCCGGGAAACTGCTTCAGCACCATCACTTTCTCGACGTTACCGGAAAACACCAGCTTGTCGCCTGCTTGCAGCACGTCATAACGGGCTACCGGCCGAATGATGACTTGCTCACGAATAATTTCGGCCAAAAACAAGTCGTCGAGATGACGTAAACCAGCCGCTTCCACCGACTTACCAATCAGGGGGGAGTCCGCTGTAATTTCTGCCTCGACAAAATATTCGTTAACGGTACTCTTTTCCGTGGGCACAGACGGCAGAAACCAAGTCACGACGAACAACACCAGCATGCCGCCCGCTAAAACACCTAACCCCACCAGCGTAAAATCAAAAAATCGAAAGCCAGCATGTCCCGTTTCGGTAAACATCGAATTGACAATCAAGTTCGTTGACGTGCCAATCAGCGTCAGTGTGCCGCCCATAATTGCTGCGTAAGACAAAGGAATGAGCAGTTTGGTCGGCGCCACAAACTTATTTGAACGCACCGCGTTCAGCAACGCAGCAACAACCGCCGTATTGTTTAAAACCGAGGAGGCTAAAGCAGAAAAGCCCATGACTCGCCAGGTTGAACCGGCGACCGATGGGCTAAACAGTGCACTTGAAATTCGACGTAAAACCGAGGTTTTTTCTAAAGCAATTGAGATCAACACGAGCATGACCAGTGTCATCAGTCCCGAGTTTGACGCATTACGCAACATCGTCTCGGTTGACACCCAACCTACCGCAATGGTGACCAACATGGCGCCACCAAAAATAGCCGTCGCTCGCTCTTGGTGACGAATCAATGCCACCACCATCAATACCAGCAAGCCTAACAACGCAATCATTGGCAGCGTCATACTCGGATCCCTTTCCGAAAAAACGAACTAAGACTTCAATAAGTCCTTCGCACCCCAATGCGGGAAGTGCTTGCGAACCAGTGCATTGAGTTCAATTTCGAACTCACTGTAGTCATGTTTTTCCGCCGCGGCTTCGTGAGACTTCAAGGCTTGGTCAATCATGCCAGCCCCCACCGTCACATTGGTCAAGCGGTCAATGACAATGAAGCCACCGGTTTGCTTGTTCACTTGGTAAGCATCAAATGCAACCGGCTCATTCACTTTCACATCCACCAAGCCAATCTCATTCAATTCTAACTTGCCGGCGTCCACTTCCTCGAGCGTATTCACATCAATACGATGATGAACCTTTTCAATTTCACCTGAAGTCAGCTTACAGGTGAATTTTAAATAGTACTCACGATGGGGCTCCATCGCTTTTTCATGCATCCACACCATTTTCGCCCGCAGACGCGACGACACATGCGGTAGCTCGTCTTTGCGAACAATCATATTGCCGCGCGACACATCCACTTCATCACTCAAGGTTAATGTCACCGCCATCGGTGCACGCGCTTCGTCTAGCTCGCCGTCAAAAGTGACAATTGATTTTACCGTGGTAATCGTCCCCGACGGCAATACCCGAACCGTGTCGCCAACACGAATTGCGCCAGACGCAATCGTGCCTTGGAAACCACGAAAATCCGAATTGGGCCGCGAGACTAATTGCACCGGAAAACGAAAATCTTGATTGTCCGTGTCGGCAGCAACTTCAATGTTTTCTAAATATTCCATCAGGGTCGAACCACGGAACCAGCTCAAATGCTCCGACGGATTCACCACATTGTCACCGCGCAAGGCAGAAATAGGCACGAAGCGAATATCAGGAATATCCAATGCACCCGCAAGCTCTAAGTATTCAGTTTGAATTTCTTTGTAGCGCTCTTGCGAATAATCGACCAGATCCATTTTGTTCACCGCGACAATAACGTGCTTAATGCCGAGCAGTGAACAAATAAAGCTATGGCGACGGGTCTGTACTTGCACGCCGTGCCGCGCATCGACAAGAATAATCGCAAGGTCACAGGTCGACGCACCGGTCGCCATGTTACGCGTGTATTGCTCGTGTCCCGGGGTATCGGCAATGATAAATTTGCGTTTGTCCGTCGAGAAATAACGATACGCAACATCAATGGTGATGCCCTGCTCTCGCTCAGACTGTAAACCGTCAACAAGCAACGCCAAGTCCACTTCGTCGCCTTGGATCCCAGACTTTTTCGAGTCTTCGGTAATGGCCGCCAGCTGATCTTCAAAAATCATTTTACTGTCATGCAACAAACGGCCGATCAGGGTACTTTTACCGTCATCGACGCTACCGCAGGTAATAAAGCGCAACAGCTGCTTACTTTCATGCTGTTTCAAATAGGCAAGAATGTCTTGTTCGATTAAAGGAGATGCATGACTCATGTTAGAAATACCCTTCCATTTTCTTCTTCTCCATGGATCCGGCGCTATCGCGGTCAATCACCCGACCTTGGCGTTCAGATGTCTTGGTGAGTAACATTTCTTGAATAATTTCCGGCAAGGTCGCCGCCGAAGACTCCACCGCACCCGTTAACGGATAACAACCTAATGTGCGGAATCGCACCAACCGCATTTCCGGGGTCTCGCCTGGCTCTAATGGCATGCGCTCATCGTCAACCATAATCAAGGTGCCGTCACGCTCAACCACAGGACGCTCTTTCGCTAGGTACAGGTCAGGAATTTGGATATTTTCTAAATAGATGTACTGCCAAATATCGAGCTCGGTCCAGTTCGACAAAGGAAACACACGAATGCTCTCACCCTTGTCAACTTTGCCGTTAAAAATGTTCCACAGCTCAGGACGTTGATTCTTCGGGTCCCAACGATGATTTTTATCACGGAATGAATAAACCCGTTCTTTTGCCCGCGACTTTTCTTCGTTGCGGCGGGCGCCACCAAACGCAGCATCAAACTTGTATTTATTCAAAGCTTGCTTTAACGCTTGCGTCTTCATCACGTCGGTATGCTTCGCCGAACCATGGGTAAACGGGCCGATCCCCTGCTCAATGCCCTCAGGATTGATATATTCAATCAATTCAAAACCCATTTCTTTGGCCATACGATCACGAAACGCAATCATTTCGCGGAACTTCCAGGTGGTGTTCACATGCATCAATGGAAATGGAATTTTCCCCGGATAGAAGGCTTTGCGCGCGAGGTGCAACAGCACGGACGAATCTTTCCCTACAGAATACAACATCACAGGGTTTTCAAATTCAGCCGCCACTTCGCGGAAAATCTGAATCGACTCGTTCTCGAGCGCTTTCAAATGGGTCATACGATCATTAACGTCCATGGAATTACTCGTCGTTTAAGTTGAACGGGTGGAAATTTGTCAGCAAGAATAACAAAATCAGGGCACAGAAGCGACAAGGCATCTGCCTATTTTTAACCTGCTTAAAAAGCCGAATACAAACGTGCCGGTACTCACGTGAACTGAACAAATTGCGCACTGGGCCAGTGCTTGCGAATATAATCTTCACCAAAGTAAATCATTGCTGCACGAATGTCGTCGACAAAATACTGGGCGAAGTGTTCCCGCTCTGCCTCAGTTAACTCATAGTTAGACGACGACGCATTAGCACGGCTAGTAAAATCTGCCGGCACATAATCAATCTCTAAGTAGTCAGTGAGTTGGCGCAATGACTCTTCGCGAAAAAGATCTTCAAAAACCAGGACCAGCCTTTCCATCTTAAAGGCATCAAATAGCGTCGTCAGGGTCCGAATATAACTGGATTTCGCTTGCACTGAGTTTCGTTCAACTAAATCTTCCATCCGACGCATTTCGTCAACAGGTCGCAGCGGTTCGCTGCCACGCGATACATGCGCTGCGTGCGACTTTAAACGGTCAACCGGATCGCGCATGATATAAAGTGGCTTCAGGCGAAAACCGTAACGCTTCAGCAGACGCTTAATCGCTAATAAGTTGTCCACCGACAAACCACTGTAACTCGGCGTAATATCGCCAACCACCCGCACCTGCTCCGCCGTAGCGAGACTTTGAAAGTAGGCACCATACAAATTCGGGTTTAACGCCATCGCCAAACGGGTCAGTGTCGCCCGCTGACGGCCCCCCTTCAGTTGCCCGGAGTCGGCGATTTCTGCAAGGGTGTTAAGTTCACCCTTCAGAGGCGAGACATCCGCATCGAGATACAAGGTATCAAAGACGTGAAACTCTTTAATAAAACCCATATTCGCCTGAGGGTGCTCGGCAAGGTAGTCATGGACCCACGTCGTGCCGCATTTCATGGCACCAAGGCCCAATAAAAAATTCTTTGTCATCTTTTACTGTCCCTTATTATCTGACGCTTCGACAAACGCGACAAAGTCAGACCAGCGACTTAATACCGCGAGATCATCAGCAAACGCTTGATCGAACGCAGACTTAAACCGCACGTCGTTTAGCACAGCGAAAACGGCGGCATTGTCTATTTTCTTGCGCGCAATTTCCGGGCTTGTGTTTAGCAGAATCCCGATGTCTTGGCCAATATCCTGATTAAACCTGTCAATTTGTTCGCGGTAACGCCGTGTGGCCAATTTCGCCTCTGGCTTCGAATACTTTGCGGTCATCGCCCGTCCGATGGGCACATGTTTCGCCACTAATTGGTCCGCCAGTTGACGTCCTTTGCCCTCGTGTTCAATTGCTTTTAAAAAACGTTCGAAAGAAGCCACTAAGCTCGCCTCTTCTTGCGTCAATGATCGGTTGACTTGCGCAACCTGAACAAAGTCGTCGCAGTTAACACCGATAAATGCACAAAAAGGGGCTAACACATTGTCTTGATGTTGGTCATAACTGACAAGTTTATAGGGGAACCCTGAGTGCTTTAAATTGAAGCTCTCGGTAATAAACGAAATCCGCTTCGTTCGTTGCAGAAAGCTTAAAAAGTCGCCGGTGAAATTATGTCGTTTGACGCGTTGTAAATACCGAGAGTGCAGCCATGAAAATGGATCCCGTACATACGCCAAAAACTCAATATCCAGCTGAAATGCTTGCACTAATGCACGCACTTTATCAATCGCGTCTGGTGTTAAACGAATCCGCTCACTCGAAATTAACGTGATCGTTGAGGGATCAGAAAACTTGTACAAACGATCAACCTCATCGAAAGTCCGCCGACCGCCTAAGTAATCGATCAACACTTGGCCGTTACCACTGGAAATCAAATGATCACCATCAATTGACCGCAGCGGATAAATTCGATTGGTTTCCGCAAGTAGCCATCGGTTTTCATGCAACCATGCCTGCACAGCGGACGACCCTGTTTTCGCATAGCCGATGTGGATGAGTACTTTTTTCTTCATTGATTTTCTTTAAATTTATGGATGTTACGCTTCAACAGAAACTCGAGGTCATATCAGTCATGTTTGTTTAACACCACATCAAACCATGCCTCAAAACGCAATGCCCAACTGTTATCACTAACGAAGCGTTGGAACACAGCGTGTTCATAGTTTGCCTTGTTACCCAGCGTTTCACCTATCGCGGAGACAAAATCATCATGTGAGGTAGTACGTCGGATGTATTCGTGTGCAACAAGATTAGGAACTGCAGTAGCGACAACCGGGATATGATGCGACAAGTACATATAGGCCTTTAACGGGTTCATATTCACCGTCAAGTCGGTCGTCAAGTGTGGCACCAGCCCCACGTCTACAAATTCAAGAACAGCGTTGGCTTCAGCGTATGGCAGCACACCCGTAAAACGCACATTCGGAAGATTTTGCAGTGCTAATACATCTGTGTTGGCATGAGTTGAACCAATCAGTAAAACCAGAGCGTCAGAATATGTCGCAGCAACTCTTTCCAGTAAGGGTACATCAATTTTCGACTCTAAGTTTCCGACATAGGCAAGCACCGGCCCTTCATATTCGCGAAGCTCAGCGAGAATATCCGCGTTCAACCAAGATGCTGCGACCGGAGGCGCACTATCACAACCATTTGGAATCACCTTAATGCGATCATGAAATTCCAACATCGAAATTTTCACCGGCAAACAATTCGTGATCACATACTCACTGGCTCCCAAAATCTCGCGATAATGCGCCGTAAGCATGGCTTTACGTTGGTCAGTGAGATCTGGCCAAGCACGGTGATCATCAACAACATCGGTCACCACGCGCCACGGTTTAAAGTGTTCAATTATCCGCTCGCCGCCACGAACCCGAGGGTACAGGATAAATAGTGCTTGGCTTGGATCAATCTCAAGATCAGCAAGCTCATCGGCGATAAACTGCTGATAAAACTGGAAACCACCGAACTGTTTGTCATACACACCAGTTCGTAAATTCAATTTATTGTCGGCCTCAGAAAAAGCAGGGTCGGGCTTGGTATCAAGCATACGTTGCAAGGTTCTGACATAGACATGACGGGTTTGATTAAACCAATTATCACCGGGTTCCGCCAAGAATCTTTGAAGCTGTATAGGGGCATCAAATACCAAAACGCGACGGACATCGTCGCGAGTTGCAAGATACCGCACCAACATGTCTGAGCGCCGGCCATAAAGTCCTGTATCGTTTTGCTTCCAAAACACCACCACGTCGCGCGGGCCTGAATTTACGGTGGTAGACTCAGTTTTATTGACTTGCCCATTAGTCGCATTAAGGTTTAGCGCTGGAATATGTTGAAGTTGCAGCAGTATTTCATTGAAAACGAGCGTTTCACACTGATCAATTACCTGAGCTTGAAAGCGCTGCAGGTAATCCGCCAATACCCGATCAAGGGCCTGTGTTGCTTCACCAAACACGAGAATATGCGTAAAGGGGAGACTCGACCGCAAATTGCCTTTCAGTTCAATAAACGGAATTTGCTTTTGGCGCCAATGCCTCGGAATAACAGACTGCCAGCCGGCGAAAACTAGCGGTATGTCCTGTGCATGCAACACAGACACCGCTGCTGCAGCTTTCCCTGCAACACTCGCTGTCGCTTCTGATGCTGATGAACTGGAAACTAACACTAAAACGATTGGGCGTTGCATGCATCTCTCAAATCAAAAGTAACAGAATTATTCACAGCAACTTCAAGTTCATTGCAAACGTTTTAGCGCTTTCTGGTTTTTAAGCAGTAAATTAGTTAGATAGGGCTCGATGATTGCTAAATAATCATGACCTTGTTCGACCTGCTCACCACGATAATGTGCTTGCTCGCCTGTAGCCCAACAATAATTTACATACAGTTGGCGAGCGTATTCTTCCTGATACAAATAATGACGCTGCAGAATAGAAAGGTCGTCTTGTTGTACTAGAATTTCATCAATGAGCTCATTTAACGTTGCTCGGGCATTAATTGCATCTTTCATGCGTTTAAGTGGTTCTACCATACTGTCTGCAAAAAACACACGCTCGATAAACTCAACACGCGCTTGATTAAATAAAATGTAACCTCGCCACATCGGATCAGAAGAAGACAAGTTCGATGCTCTATCGAACGCTTCTTTTGCATGCGACAAATAGCGTCGTAGCCTTTCACGATCGGCACCATGCATATTTCGACTGACCTCACCCCAATGTTTCAGCGACTGCAGGTCTGCTCTATCCTCCGGGGCAATCAAACGCATCGCGCACTTACGATAGTACAAACCTAAGTAATTATGATAGACCGTGGCGCTGACTGGGTTACACAGCATCGTAGCTCGAATCTGCAACAAACCGGTTTGTTCCAAGATACTCTTGGTCGCAACAGCGCGTTGATACTCATAAACTGAAGTAAATAGTTTTACCGCTTCACGTATTTGTATCGAGTTACCTTTACTAATGCTCTGCAACTCGTCTGCACGGTTGTTGATACGACGAATAATCCAATCAATATCTTTGGCATATCGGGTATCTCGAGTCTGGCTTTTGAGATCAATAGCAGGAAATAGAACCAACACATCGATCATGCCTTGCAACGTATCGGCAAAATTCACAGCAGTATTTGAATGCTCCCGCAAATTACGCGTCATCTGCCCCAGTATTGCTTCCCGTAGCGCGATCTCATCGGTTTGTTTATACATCGCAATAAGCTCAGGAATGCACGTCACATAATGTTCGTTATCTAAGATATTACCTTCCATTTTAGTAATACTGTTCACGCTATCAATCGAAATATATGTTTGCAGCGCAACAAAGAGAGCAACGAGAGAAATGACCGCTGAAAGAACGGCAATGGTGAAAGCAGTCAGATCAACTTGCTTTTTCGTTGTATGCAGCCAAATTGCCGCCAGTGTACCGATGATAAGAAGGAACAGAACTGCTGTGACGTAGAGCCATTGCTTGTTGGATATTTTCATTTTTTGTTCTTATGGTTCAAAAGTCTACTTAGTTCGCGTTAGATTGCGTTGATTTAAGAAAGCGAGTTTTACTTCATTATTATTCTTAGAGGTAAAAGGTACCTCCGGCGATGCCAATTTTGTAGCCAATTTCGGCGATTGCTAATACGACCACTCGTAGCTTGATTGCTCTTTCGATCTGCTCGGAAGATAAATACTTTGATTTCACGACGAGATCCCCCTAAGGTATTTTTCATCCTCGATTTCATCGAGTTTATGGATCTTTCTATTGGTGGATCGCCAAAGCATAATCCATTGTGAAAGTTAAAGTTACCCGCGCAAAACAGCCTCGATAAAGGGGTAGTAAAACTCGATGTCAACCGGCAACGACAGTTGAAGAAAAACCGACTGAGGTAATCGAATCTTGAGTGTGGCTAGCATGTCGTTTAAGAGACACAAGACGGCTACCTTCTACATCAAAGTTATCTAGCTTTGATTCTACTGTCCAAGTAATAAATAATATTTAAAGCACTCATTTCCGCTTTATTACTTAAATAAGGGTGATGTTAGTACGAATTTATACTACCGCTTTCTCAAGCAGTTATAGGTTAAGATAATACGCGTAAACGAACAATCCTCGCGGACGTGTTAAAAGCACATCATCGCCACCTATTTCGTCTATAACTTTAAAAACCGAAAATTTAATGTCATTAAATCCGTCTTGCAGATATGCCAAACAAGCAAGATCGAAAACATCCTTTGATTTTTTCAATTTGCCATTCTTGTCAAGAGTTCTAAATGTCGGGGAGCTAGAAGTAAGCCTATAGGAAAGATCATAAGCAGAATTAAAATTGTTACTCTTGAAAACGTTGACAAAAACAGACTGAGCCAAACTGGAAAAAGCTAACCCTTTGATTTCACAATCGAACCTATATAAGCACCAGAAGTAACGAAGTGTGATCTGCGTTTTCCAAATAGCTTCGACTTGACCATTCCTCGGATTATCTGAGCATGGCTTATAGTTCCAGCACAGGCAACCCGTTCGACTAAAGTAAAAACATTCACTAAAAAAACTATTCAGCCTCTCAAGCTTATCGGAAAAGAAATTATCTTCTGTAAAAACTTTACTTGCCCAAAAATGAGCTTCAGCAAGTATAGTTAAGTGATTTAAGGCCTCTACCTCATTATCAAGCAAGCGCACGTAGAAACCTTTGTCTCCTATCTGATTGAAGCAATCATCTATGTCGATCAAGGAGAGCCTTGCAACATGCGATGCTTTAAATGCTAGCTCTTTAATTGTATCGTTCATTGTATTCGATTGAACTAAAAAGCCAAATTTAAGAAGAACAGAAGATACCCTTCCTACATGCGTACTAATTACAGTGTAGCCGCCTTTAGGAAATGGTTTATTAGAGTATTGCCTGTCAGTGCCCCAGGCGCATAGAATCCTTCCACGAAGCGTATCCGTGCGAGAAAGCTCGCGATCATTGTTAATTATAAAGTACCTGATAATTGGAGCCAATAGATTAAGAAAGCGATCTTGATTTGTTCTCTCGTAAGCTAATAAAGCTGATTCGATATAAAAGCACGCATCCCATGCAAAGTATCGACCAAGGCTAGAGTAATGCTTTGTCGCTTCTTCCTCGAAAGACTTTACAAATTGAACTAAACGAAAGTACAAAACGTTCTCGTCAAAAGTACGAACATTCATGTGAGTTATCTCTGCTTGATTGAATTCTTAAGAGCCTGCAGTGATAGATAGTTGTACCGCTCATAATCTACAAAGCAAATATCAGAGACTTTTAGATTAGCTCGACTGCTCGAACTGAACTCCATGCTATCGGCATTGTTTGACGCTTTCGACCATTGACAATCATCTTGACCAATAAAGCTCTTTAGCCAAGCTATATCCTCACTCGAATCATCAAGGATCTGATTATATACAGACGGCATAAGCCTTGGCTTCTCTTTTCCTTCAATCAAATTATCAGCTTGTCGAACCACATCCAATATTTTACGGCCATGAGGACAAACAACATTATCTGAATTAGGCATAAACATACTACGATAGTTCTGTAACAGTAACATTGCCTCAGCAGAAAAACTCTCGTTCTTTCTTTCCGGCTCCTGAACTAAAGCGGAGTCTAATGAGACATTCACAATGTTTAGTAAGTCCGTTACTGTGTCTTTCACTTGCTCCAAGATTCTTACTTGAATTCTCCCCTGGAATAAATTTGAATAGCTTTTAATAACGTTTTTGAATGGTACAGATGAGGGATGTTTAAATGAAGATGAGTATTTTAACCTCTGTTGAATTAACGATAAGTAATGTTCACTTGGGTGCCTTAGGTATAGAATAAACTCAACATTCTCTGATGCGATACCAAGATCCTTCCAAAGCTTCTCCCAATTAAAAAAATCTGCTTTGTCAAAAAAAGCCTCGGACGATAATACTAAAGTGTTTACATGTTTAAACTCTGAGAGTTGTTGCCTAATTGCATGAACATATTCGTCATAAAATTCAAATCTATTAGCCAATTTACTTTTAAGAATTCGGCTCGTTACCATTCTTCCTAATCTGCTTTCTTCAAGAAGCAAACCAGCAGTCAAATCAGTATGGTTTCGCGCAAACCCGATTGAGTCAACAACAGGATATAGCAACCCGTGTTCATCATTGAAATATCTCGAGTTATTATAAAGATAATCCTGTAATGATGTCGTGCCCGTTTTATGAGCTCCAATATGAAAAATCACTCGCATACAAATTCCTTATATAAAATTACTCCGACAAATTAAATGCTTTCTGCCTGATCCAAAATCCATCGTTCCAAAAAAAGCCGATCTGCATTATTGATTTCGGGAATATAAAAGCTCTCATCGCATATATTATCTACAGCTGACAGCTCCATCTCGTCCATTATTTCGACATACCGAGTGTCCCGCATAAACTGACCTTTGAAAAAATCTTTATCTTTTCCTTGGGAGACTTTATGGTTTCCGCCTATATAATGAAAACATTCATCGATTAAACTGCTTTTCTTTACCAAGCTTGCATTAAATAAGCGGTTTGTAAACTCATCCAAATATTCCCAACTGGGATCACAGATCAAATCAGAAGAAGCAAAAACTCTCCCAGACTCGTCATAATTATTTACTACCCATTTAATTCTTTTTGATAGATCTGTAAAATACTCACGCGCGCCTAACTCTATAAATTTAATTCTTTTATCTGGATCCAAATTAAGATCAAATCCGGGAATTCTTTTAGCAAAACTCAAAGCTGCTGCGTATTTATTTTTAATAAGAATTAATATTTTATCTGGTAGCCCTGTAAAGTTTCGATAATACACAGGTCTTTTATCGCCAGAAACGACAATATTTGCATTAAACCGTGACTTGAGAGAGTGAATAATTTTGCTTTTATCGAGTTCGCGAAGATACTCTTTAAAAGCCTCTGAAAAATACGTGCATTCTACATCTCTACCGCATTCTCTGTAAAATGCTTGTTCTTGATGCTTATCTGAAAAAATCTTCCATATCTCCCCCACATGTTGAACGCCATCGTACTGATGAAGAATGCTTCCGACGACAGTGCTACCTGAAAAATTTGGGCATACTATTCCAATATACATTTTAAATCCTCTAATAATTATGACTTTAGCTCGGAAATAACATAATAATAAAATGGTATTTCAGAAGTTAGGTCACCTTTCTCGCGATCTTACTTGGCCGCATATAACTCGATAATCAATAGTTCAAGGCTATAAAATCTCATTTCAACATGCATTTAGGCAATTATTGTTCTGTAATTTAAGCAGTTCGGTTTCAATTCTACATTCATTAAGTTAGTTGACACCTGTTCAGCACTCCGTTTACCTCTTGGAGAAGATACTGTTATCAGGGTTCATTTTTATTAAACTTTCTGACTCATAATTATTAATTTTCGCGTCAACAAGCAATATGAAGTTGTTGTTGCTCCAGCCTCAATATCAGCTTTTAATCGATGACTTATCATTTGAAGTAGAACAACATTTTCGATGATATCTCAATTTCATGAAATATTGCTATTCTTAAGAGCGCTCACAAAGTAAACTCATCTGTTTATGAAAGGCGCAATCTTTTAGAATTGCTTGTAGGATAAATTGTGCTGTTTAATTTTGACTGAATGCCACTAACGGCTCGCGACCGGTTATTTTAAAACCATAGGCTTTTTCACTTGTTATAGTCATCCAGTCATGCTTCAAATTTTAATTTTTTATCTATCAAAGATTCGAAACAGTAGCAGCTCAAATACTCATCATGAAAGCTACCGATTCGTAAAACGATATAAACGATATCTGCTGGATTAACGAAGCGTATGAATATAAGTGGCTTTGTTGACCTAAGCTCAATGAACGGTGGTCTGATCAGCAAATTCGCTGTTATTATCGCAATGCACACTTTTGGGCGCTCTATGCTCCCAATACATTTAAAGCAACGTCGCGACCACATTCTCCGGTCGACACAAAGCTCTATATCGGAGGCTAAACATTCGCGTATGAACGTATCAATGACGGACATGATGCGGAACTTGTTTCCATTTGCAGGTCAATCCGACGAAAAATCCATCACTTCCGCCTCATAAAGCCCCTTCTGTAGCAAATAGTCACATTGGTTTATGCCAACCACGTAACGTTAAGTGGGTCTGGGTCGCAATTTAAGACCCTATCGACGATACTAACCGATGCGATTGATCATTCCTCGCATGAAGAGCTTCGCGTTTCAACATTACATAAACGAGGTTATACTTGTTCTGGCTTGTTTAATCTATGCATTACTATATCGCAGATTCGAACACTAAGGTTGGCTTATAGAAGCAAGCAGTTTGACATATTTCAGTCAACAAAAATACTCATCGCCCTCTTACACAGTAAGATCTGACCAAATGGCTTACCGCCCGACGATGCTGCGGTACACCTAACACTTTAGGGTACTGAAATCGTAAAAGTAATTTTGTCGATCACTAAATCTGCAACATTGTGTCTAAGTTACTCACTATCTACTCGCAGCACCTCAAGGTTACGACCAAGTCTGACTCAAGTCCAGACGACTTTTCTCTATGTGCAGAAAGCGTCCCGTGAGCACCGTTAAGCAAAATGTCTTGGCTTAATAAATAACGGCTTCGTAATACTTGATAGCGGAGTAGACCGGTTTAACAGAGGAACGCAGTGATTTGTTGAACTGGCCCTCGTAAGTCCGTGATCGTGCCCGGACATATCGACCTTGCGTTTCCCTTGATTGGAACCGACCAGGACTCTTTGATCTAATGATAGAAAAATCTTTAATATCTATTATCTACTTAATTTTAAAATCTGAACAGCACCATTGTCGTAAAGTCCGCTTATATAATCCAACAACTCAGTTCGATCTTTTGCGTATTTAAGTACCTCTGCCCAATGCCTACTATAAATCTCATTAGCTATATCATCGCCGAAGTGCTTTATTTTTTCCCTAAAGTCAGACAAAAACTTATCCTTTAATAAAAACATTTCTACTCCATAGACCTTATTATTAACCTCCGATTTTTGGGGAGATAAACTTACATGGATACCTCGCGTAACTGTTGTTAGGAACGTATGGAAGAACCTTAGATTAAATTCCAAGTCCTGATGACGTCGATAAGAAATGTCAAACCCATTAATATAAAACACTGCGTCTCTTTTATAGGTGGCAGTATTAGTATGTAAATAATGGTTCTTATAATCTAACAATAAAATATCCTTAGTCAGATCACCCTCTTTGAATCTGTTATTATCTTCCTCTGTAGAGTTCCAACCTATAAAACCACAATATGTCGCTCCAACATCTACATTGGTCAGTTCCAAAGTCCTAACCGATTCACTTATTCGTCCGGGAAGATAGATATCATCGTCATCTATAAAACAAATATATTCCCCACTGCTTCGTATAACGCCAGAGTTCCTAGCTGCTGCACCGTTTGCGTTCTCTGCGTGTTTTATATACACAATTTTTCTCTCAGGAAAATCTTGAGTTAGCTCTTTTACAATTATCGAAGTCTCATCGGAATACTCGCTGTCGCTACCATTATCGTCTACAATCAATAGCTCGATATCATCATAATCCTGTTTTAAAACACTACAAGCGGCATTCTTTAAAAAATCTGGGCGTTTATATGTTGGCAGAATTACCGATACACGCTTGGGTATTACAGTACCTTTGCAATTGAAAATCTCTTTTAAAATAACTGACGGTTGTTGATCTACAATTAATTTGTGAAGTTCACTGATAAGTGCTTCTTCCCCTATATAAAACCCACTTTGAATCTCGTAATTATAGTCATTAGATAGAGTTATGCCGTCGTAATGCGGAGATATGCAAGAACTTCCCCTTGATTGAGAGTCGAAGTTGTGTACCGGCATCAATCCATTCTTAGTCATTATATAGAAATTTAGATTGACGGGGAAATTCTCTAGCTTATGGTTAGACAAGTATTTAAATGCCGATATATCAGAAGATATAAGTCCAACTTTAGTCTTAAGAAGTGGATAGTTAAAATCATTCACAAACCACTTTACTCGATTAGAGTGTTCATATTGATTACGTCCACCACGAATTACGCTAGACGAAACGTCGGGCATAACTAAATTAGGAAAAGCAACAAAACATTTGCCTAAATGCCTCTCATATAGAACTCCCAACGGAAGGTTCTCAAAAGGAGCTTCTCTGTATGTCTGCTCTTCTAAAATCTCATCAAATATTCGATGATCAAAAGCTATCGCAAACGACCCTTTAGTGTCATGAATTCGCGGTAAATAATAACTACATTTTAGACTACTCTCCATATTAAATGAAGACCAACCGTATTGAGAGGCTCCTAGTAACAATATTCTCCAATCAGCTTCTATTGAGTTTATAAATTTCTTTAACCTTGCTTTAAAGTTGTGACATAATACAATATCATCTTCAAAAATAAGGATGCGTTTATATCCTTTTGATTTAGCATCTTTTATAATATTACAATAGGTTTCTATGTAGCCAACTGCACCTGGTGATTCAATTAGTTTACTACCTTTCGAAAGTTCGTAATCATTAAATTCCACAAAGTGTTTGAGCTTACCAACTTCCTGCTTAGCATATTCCCTATACCAATCAACAAATGGCTTGTTATATCCATTAACTGCAGAGAACCATTCCGATTCAAGCCCTACTGCGTCGAGTATTGATTTTGTTCTCAATCTCTTTTCTATATCTGAGTCCAGACTTACAAGATAGATTTTATCGAAATAGCTATTTAAATCGGTTGCGTAGTTATCTTCCCGATTCTGAGCATCCTTGCATTGCTTGTAATGAAGAAAATCAATCTTACTCTTTGATGAAACAACCTCGTGACAAAAACGAGTCACTTCATCACAGAATTGAATAATCGCCGAAGCTCGAGACTTAGCTCTTAAACTTGAATCTAGTGCAGCGCTTTTATTCCCAGAGTAGAGCCGGAAAACCGATGATACTTTGCACCATTCTCGCCCACCAATATCTTCCTTTTCAATCGTGAATTCCTTCCAAGGATATTCTTTTATCCATTCGTCCCAAACTCCAGCCACACCTAATCTTTTTAAAAGGTCTACCTTCGGCTGATTTCCGTAAACTCGTTTATCATCGAATCTTAACAGTGATGTTTTTTTAAAAGCTATTTGAGGCTCTTCATTTGCAAAAGAAGATGTTTGATATGCTAAGTTAGGGTGATTTGAAGTGCATCTCTCCATAGGGATAACCAAATAATCTACACGCGCACTCACTCTGTCCACTGAGTGACAAAGTTCTAACAATTGAGGTTTAGAAAAAAAGCAATTACCATCCAGCGGGAAAACCCAATCGTAATTCCTGCTAAAACCGAATTCTATTGCAAAATTTCTAGCGCCGTTATTATTCATTAGGTACTTATTTCTCAACTTTCTCTTTGCAACTTCAATGCACAACAATTCCCATGAGTTTGCATTTTTATTCATCCAATAGGATTGATCCGGTAAATCTTGATGATACTCGTCTATATCTCTGTATTCCTCTGGATTGAAAACTATTTCCACAAACTTAGATTTATGTTTTCTTAAAATCGACTTAAGTTGATCTCGCTTTTCACGAGATACGATTCGATTCAGTATAAAAAACTTATCAACGCGCTCGTGGCTTACTTCATTCTCAAGAATGAAGCGGAGATTTTCTATGGCTTGATTGTCAGAATGCAATCCAGGCAGCTCATTCCCAATAATTCTTATTAAACAAATTTTTGAATCTTTAGTTGCATTGGCATTCTCAAAAAGTCGTGTATTCTTAATCTGGCTGTTTAAAGATCTTATTTCCGCATGCGGAAAGCGTGAATTCGGCAATCGTTCTCTGCTCTTTACACGAAGTTTATTTTGACAGATCTTAATATTCAAATCATATAGTTTCGTATCGTAAATAGCAGCAGCTTCTTTATAGCTTTCGAGAGCCTTTTCAAAATCCCCATCTCTAAAAAATACATTTGCTTTTCTGATTAATTTATCCATAGTATTAATTTTTGCGCCATTTTTATTGGTCAATTGAATACGGATATTTCGAGAGTTAATCTCGCGGCATTGGCCGATAGAAATCCGTATTTAAAATGAATCGCTCGACTCCAAATCTCCAATATAATATAGAAAAAAATTCAACATATCGAGAACCAACTTATAAACGGAAAGAACTGTTTAAATCCACTCAGACTTAAAACCTATTACGTTTAAAGGATCCTGAATTCAGATAATATCCGCAACACTCATGTAATGGGATCAGTCGAATGGAGGTCAGCCACCGAGATAAGGTAGTCTTACTTTTCGACCAAAAAAGTGAGTTCCAACATGAGTTTTTGGCCGCTGACCGAGAGAGGACGATACCAGATTTCATTGTTGCACTCAGAGAAATTTTCGCTAAGAATTGCAGAAACATTGGACGTTTCGACAGCTACGATAAGCCGAGAGCTTCGAAGAAGCTCAGTGATATCGGGTTGCTATGAGCCCTGTTATTCTCACAAAGAAGCAAGCCAGAGACGTTCAGAAAGCTACAAGCGAGGCCCCTGTATAAGCACAGTAGTCGCTGTTGAATTGCTTCTCAAATGAGACTGGAGCACAGAGCAAATCTCGGCTGTGTGTAAGCGTGTAGGGCGACCTGCGAGCCATGAATGGATTTACAGTTACATTATTGGAGATTTTAAACACGCTGGTTAGGCACATTATCACTTGCGACACCGACTCAAACGTTAGCGAAAGCGAACACATAAACAGAGCGTGCGTATTGTAGATAGGCGCTCCATTCATGACAGGCCTACTGTTGACGAAACACTTGAGCGTTATGGCGACTGGGAAATTGATACCGTCATCGGGAAAAGGGGAACGGCGCCATCGTGGCAGCCTTGGAACGCAAAAGCCGCTTCTATGTCACGTGCAAAGTGTTCAGTAAAAACGCGACCGAAGTCGCTGATGCATTGATTGAAATGTTAAAACCTTTTCAATCACTTGTACACACCATTACGGCTGATAATGGTTTAGAATTCGCCGAGCATATGCGTGTTGCAGTCGCTTTAGATACGGATGTTTACTTCGCTGACCCGTACGCATCGTACCAGCGTGGCGCTAACGAAAATACCAACGGCCTATTACGGAACTATAGCGGCGTTTTTCAAGCTACTATAAATCTTATCAGCTCGGACCCAATACAAAATTGGGCAGCTAAACATGGCAATACATTCTGTTTGGAACCAGCTTAACCAATTGGATACTATTTAAAGCCTAGAAATGAAAAAAACTAATGCCTAACACTATTATAGAATTGAGCCAAACTAACATGACTATTTATGAACATCCACAATGCGCTCAGAGTATTGTAGCTATTAACAGACCCCACGCTGTTTTGAATCTATTGATCTTGGTTTACTACCCACTCGTATCCATCTTTCTCCAACTTCATAACGCGTTCTGCAAGCGATAATCCTCTTTCTTTGATCATTGAGCTCCAACGTTCCGACGCCAATTTTCCCTCTAAACGATTATAATCATCCATCACGATATGGAGTTCATGTTTCGCTAGATGTTTTAATATTTTAGGAATCGCTGGGTACCGTGCTTGTTCACACGTTGCTCCGGGAGGCCCATCGACAAACACCATAATTTTGGCTATGCGACCCTCGAAAATGTGTTTCAGTTCTTTTAGCTTATCGTCACAGTCATAGTGCAAATAGTCTTTGCCATCGGCTGTCCAGTCGACTAAAGGAGCATGCACTAAATCGACTAAGTGATTCACTTGATGCGCAATTAAACTTTCCGTTGTCTTCTTGTGGTAGGTTTTATTATGTTCAAAAGTGACTACACGCTTTGGTAAGTCATGCTGAGCGAAGTCTCGGTATTCAGAAATTTCATTCGAAGTTTCCTGATTCGCTAGTCGTTTCAACTCACTTAAAGATTTGGTTTCACCGCTTTGTAATTGTTGTATCGCCTTTGCAAACAACACGGTTGACGTTCCGCTACCAAATTCAATAATGACATCGAAGTTCTCTTGCTGAACTTTATTGAGTAGATACATCGCGATGTCACTACTAATTGGCCAACCATGGTAATCAAGACTTGGCTGCCCAGTCGTTAAGAACTGCTGTACTCCCATAAAGGCTTCGAGCTGCTTGGTCGAGTTTACAACCGCAGCTTTGATTGACTGAGTCACTTTCTTCGTCGTGTCATCAGCAATTTTCACTGTGCTTATTTGCAACTTGTCGAGTTTTTCAGTAATCGCTGAAATCTGCTCCACACTCTGTTGCTGAATGGATTGAACTCGCTCCTGCAACTGCGCTACCTGATTTTGCTTCTCTTCAATCTGAGCTTTTGCCTCGTCCAACTGCTTCTGCAAACGCTGCACCAACTCAGCTTGCTTCTGCTTTTCGTCCTGCAGTGCACGTTTCTCAGCCTCAAATTGTTCCTTCTGTGCGTCAAACGCTTTACTCTTGGCTTGTGCTGCTTCTTGCGCTTCCGTTAATTGCTTCTGCAGCTCTTCTTCGTGTGCTTTCTGCTGTGCTGCTACCGCTTGCTTACTTTCGTCCAACTGCTTCTGCAACGTCTTAACTTGGGCTTTCAGCTCTTGGTTCTCATCCGCTAGCGCATCTCGGTAGCCAGCAATGATAGGAAAATCAGGGTCGGTACTTAAGCTGATCTCCGTCGCTTTAAAACCCATATCATTCAGCAGTGCTTGTGTTGCCGGTGTGGTTTTTACACCGTCGAACCACGCGTCTTGGCATGTCACCACTTCAATGTGCTCAAACCGACGATGCAGATCTGCGTTAGCTAAGGCACTCAGCAGTGCATGCTCTTGCCCAGGAACATCAAGCACTAACACATGGTCTTTGCTGTCCGCGTCGTCCAATGCGTTCTTGACCAAGTCGGTGATGGCGGTGGTCGTCACCGGCTCACTCGCCTTGACTTTTAAACTCGGAAACAACTCATATAAACCAGAGGCCTTTAACAAGCCGTCAAATTCCGCCAAATTGTAATGATAGAACGTCGCCAGCTGGCCATCCGCACTCACCCACGCCTGCTTAACGTCAATGGCGTCGCTCGTTGTTAACTGACTAGCGAGTGGCTCTTGCCCTTCCACCAGTACCGTCCGCGACGGCTGAAATCGTTGTTGTAACGCCTTAATCGGCTGTGCACGACCCGCACCAATATAAATCAGTTGACGCGCCATTTTAAGCTCCTGTTACAACAGTTGTCGGCAGCGGCTGTCGGCTTTCTTCTTTGCCGTATTGCAGATAATGCACCAGCGGGTTCATCTCCGCTTCGGCGACATCCGGATTACTGTCCAAATAGAACTGGCTGTCAAAACGCGGGCTTGGGTTGCGCGCTTCAAATCCGCCGTAGCGAATGTAATGCTCAACTGGGTTTGCGTCGTTTTTCAGTACATCTTCAGCGACGTCCGGATAGGTCTGCAAATACCATTGACGGTCAAAGTAACTGGAGTTTTCGACTAAATTAATTTGCTGATCAAGCAGCTCACGTTCCGGATCGGATTGCTTAATCGGCCCGACCTTCCGAAGTCCAAACATGTTCGCTAACTTGCGTTTAGCACGGCGCGAAACGGGTAAAACCGATTTCGGTGCGTCGCTTTGTGTCGTTACTTGCTTGTTTTCTGTGCTTGTCGTGTTTTCTGTGCTTTCTATGCTTTCTTGGCGCTCTGACACTGCTGCGACATTTTGTGACGCAGCAACTTGGCGTTCGTAACCCGCAAGCGTCGCTTTCAGTGCTTCAATTTCAGCCTCATAGCGTGCTTTCTCTTCCTTCCGGCGCTGACTAAAGCTATGTAGCTTCTCATTTTTCACTTCGATCTGACTTTGATACTTGCGCACCAATAAGTCCTGCTCTTGTGAATTCACCGACGTGTTTGCTTTTTGTCGCAGCGCCTCAAGCTCCGTTTTCAGGGCTTGCATTTCTTCGGCTGTTTTCGCCTTGAATGCTTCGGCTTGTGCTCGGAAGTCCGCTTTCAACGACTCGACTCGCTCGTCCGCTTTCGCTTTAAACGCTTCGGCTTGCTGGCGGAAATCAGCTTTCAGTGCTGCCACGGTCGCTTCTTTATCTGCTTTCGCTTGCGCCACTTTACTTGCGTCTTCTTGACGATTGAGCGCTTTTTCTAATTCGGTTTGCGTGGCAAGTAACTGTTGGAGTATGCGGGTATTTTCTTGTTGCAGGTTATTGGCATGCGTCTGCAGTTGCTCTAGTTTTGTTGTGACCTGCGTAACTTGTTGCGTGAGCTTTGCTACTTCTGCGTCTTTTGCTTTTATTTCTCGATCGATGTCTTCATGACTTTCTGCCGCCACAAGCTTCTGGCTCAGCTTTTTATTCTCGATGAAATAATGCTCAAGCTCTTCTTGCACTTGTTGCAGCTGCAATAAAAGCAATTCATTTTCTTCGGTAAGTTCTTTAAGTTGCGTCTGCGCCTCGGTACTCTTGCTGCTCTCGTTGCTCAATGCCTTGATTTGCTTACCTAACTCGCTATTTTCCGACTCGAGTGTCGCCAAACTACTTTGTGCTTGTTGTAACTCTGCTTTTAACGATTTTAATTGCTGTTCACGTTGATGTTTTTCGTCATCAAGTTGCTTATTGCTGAGGAAGTTCGTCTCGAGCTCTTCTTGCACTTGCTGAAGCTGTAACAACAGAAGTTCATTCTCTTCTTTAGCTTCCTTTTGTGCATTATTCAGCTGTCCAATTGTAGCCTGCGCTTGTTGCAACGCCTGCGAATCTTCTTTTAGAGTCGCAACGACACGCGCTAAGTCGACGCCCAAAACATTGCTATCCGCAGTCGACAGTGGCAATGAACACGCTTCCAGCAGCTCGACTTGCTCTCGCAACGTTTCATTTTGTTGCACTGCAGCATGAGCGACCAGTAGAAGCGGATCGTGATGATGCGCCTGTGCTTGAGTTGCATTGCATTCAAGTCCAAGTGGTGCCAGCGCCTGCGTCAACGCTTTAGGTTGCTGGCGCGCTTGATCGATATCGACGAGTCGATAGCCACGGCGATTCTGCTTCTGTTGTTGCAATAAGACATTCAGTGCCTGTAACGCCTGATCTAAAGCTTTTTCGAGTGTTTCCCCGTCTTCCACAGCCGCCACAATAAGGTGCTCCGGGCGTTGATAAAACACCACGTGTGTTTCTTGTCCCTCAAACGTTGGCCAACTCGCCTGATTTTTACGAACGTCGACATGCTCAACCGTCATACCGAACCACGCTGTTAATTCCTCGGCAAACGCTTTACCCGCTGCATTAATTATTTTTGTCATTTGCTCGCATTCCGCCTGTACATTGCTAGACCTTGTCAGTCGTTTAAATTGATTTTGCGGCGGCTTCGAGTCTGTTTTGTCTCTAAAGCCGCCTGATTCTTAATTGTTCGCTTTGCGCCGCCAGTGATTTAACACTCGGCGCAGCAGATTTCGGGCTTTTTGCGACAATTTATGTCGCAGCTTCTGCACACCACTGAGTCGCTGGTCACGCTGCTGTTGGAGGTAATTGACCGCTATTTCGGCGGTCACAAACCGGGCGCTGCACTCATTTGAGTTAATGCCGAACTCATTTGAGTTAGCCGCGCACTCATTTGAGTGCACTGCCGAATAGACTGGATAACGCATGAGTGCCGCTGCGACGAGTTCGGGTAAGGTTCGACTGGCAGTGCGTCGTGCACAGGTTTGCAGATCCTTGGTAAGCCCCCAGCCTGCATAAAAGGGTAAACCATAGCAGGTCACCGGAATACCCCGCAATAGTGCTTCAAACCCACTCAACGAGGTGAGAACGTGTACTTCGTCAATCTGCTCCAACATGTGTGTCAACGACACCGCACCGACTATTTCATCGCAGTAAGCACTTGCCTGCGCTTCGCCTGCTCCCGCCTCGCGAGCTTTCGCCAGCACATCGGGGTGCGGTTTATAAATAACATACGCTTCTGGGTTAGCACTGCGCACGGCCTTTAACAATTCGATATTTCGGCGAATCGCCGGTGCATCTTCCTCAATCGCTGCGCCATATTGAATTGAAGCATCGGATTCAACTTGACCGGGAACTAATATTCGCTTGCGCGAGCTGGCTTCACCACGCGGTTGCCAATCATGCTTGCCGGTATTGTATTTGCTGATCTTAAGTTCGTTCAGCTTTTTAATTAACCGACCGGCTTCCTGCAGCTCGTGTTGACTAAATTCACCTGTATTCAGCAAATGTTCTAAGTCGCTGGCACGGGTTGCATCGAAATAGAGTCCGCGTCGATCGATAACCCAACTTAGGGGTTTGACAAATTCTGCACCGAGTCCCACCGAACGAAGAAAGCCGTCTTCGAGATGAAATAATGTGATGTTGCGGCGCTCTGCTTCTTCTCTTGCTTCGGCGGCGCGTCCCCAAATGACGGCGGTGCTCTGTTCAGGTACGGCTTCAATGCCGTCAACATACTGAATCTGCGCTTGGCTGGGCAGAAACTGCGTAAGAACTGGGCGCCAATACGACTTAAAGCCAATGGCATACACCTGGCCACTGAGCTCTGGTGCCTGTGCATGAGCCCAAGGCGTCATGCTTAGTTCCCCTGTGCGAGAAATGCTTCGCCGTTTTGGTCTTTGGCGCTGAGTGTCGGTTCACCACGAATCTCACTTAACGGCCAAGCAATATTCAAGGTTGGGTCGTCCCAGCGAATGCTTTTTTCGAACTGGGGCGCATAGAACTCGGTCGTTTTGTAAAGAAACTCGGCGTGTTCACTTAATACTAGAAAACCGTGCGCCAACCCTGCGGGCACCCACAGCTGTCTGAAATTTTCCGAGCTAAGCTCGACGCCGACCCACTGGCCATAGCTTGGTGAGTCTTTGCGGATATCGACCGCGACATCAAACACGCGCCCAAGGGTGCAGCGCACAAGCTTTCCTTGCGCTTGCTCGGTTTGAAAATGTAAGCCGCGCAATACGCCATGCTGCGACTTCGAGTGATTATCTTGGACGAATTCGATGTGCTCGCCCACGGCCTCGTCAAAACGCTGTTGGTTGAAGCTTTCCAGAAAGAAGCCTCGTTCGTCTTGAAACACTTTCGGTTCGATGATTAACACATCATGGATTGCGGTGCTGTGTACTTGCATGGTTAGTCTTTATGATCCCGAACAATTGAGCGAACTAAATGGGCGATTGATGCAATGAAAATAGCGAAAATGAAATACAAGGTAATGTTGTAAAGGCGACGCGGCTCGGTGGCAAACTGCGGCATCGTCGGGTGCTGCAACACGGAAATAGTCTTTAGTTTGCGCGCGGCTTCGACGCGGGTACTTTCCAGTGCAATCAAGGTGTTGGAATAGAGTTCGAGGGCAAATTGTGCACGCAGCGCTAGTGTTTCATATTCCGATGACACTCGGTTTAGGCTTTGACCTGTGGCCGAGGCCATTTTTTCTTGTTCAATATCAATTTGCTCTTCGAGCGCCCGAATTTCGCTTTGAAGGCGCACCATTTCTGGTGATGTTTGCGCTTGGAAGCTCGCCATTGCTCGCTTGCGCGCTTCAGCAACGGCTTTTTCTGCTTGCAAACGACTGACTGTTTCAAAGGTTGCTTCGACGGTACCCGTCGGCGACACCAAGCCATATTCGTTTTGGAACTGCAACAAGGCGTCGCGTTCGCGGTATAGGCGTTGCTCCAAGATTTGCGCCTGCTCTTCAATAAAGGCAACTTGCTCGCGGGCAAGACGCTGCTCCATTTCATTCATGTGCTGCTCGCCGTACTGGAGCAACAACTGGGTAATACGTTGCGCCATTTCCGGCGTATACGCCTGCACTTGAACACGCAAAACGCTGGCATAGTCGTCGAATTCGATTTTCATACGTTGTTGCATGTATTTGTAGAAACCTTCAATGGGCGCGTCGGCACTTAGACGTGACCAGTAGTCGATATTGCGGTCGCTATAGTGGCTGCGTAAATCGAGCTCGTCCTGTAAACGCATGAGCATGTCGACTGAAAGCATGTGGTCGCGTAGTAATAGCAGGTCGCCACTGCCCACCGAGCCAGACAGCAAGCTGGAAATATTCATGCCGGTGGGATTAATCTCTGGGCTTTCCATGACAATGTGCGCGGTGGAGACATAACGTTCTGTCGCCATTAGACCCCAATACAGCATGGCACCGAGGATAACCACAAAGGCTATAGCCCAGTGCGGTTGACGTTTTGCGTAACTTGTCACCTGAGTCTTATTCAGTGCCGGTTTGCTAATTTTCATGAAAGTATCTCGGTTTCCGGCTTGGAGCCGCAATGCACTGCATGAATTGCGGCTCCGAGCTCTAATTATAATACAATGAAATTTCTATGATTTTTTATCTGGGGTACGACCGATTGAGGCGTAGTAGGCGTCAATCGCGTCGTCTATACTGTCGTACCAAATGGCTTGGCCTTCATGCAGAAAAATGCCAGCCTGGCATAAGTCACGTAAGATTCCGGTTTGATGCGACACCATAATTAAGCTGGCATTACCCACCCGTTCACGAAACGCATTACGTGCTTTCTCTTTGAAGGTGACGTCACCAACTGCGGTGGCCTCATCACTGATGTAAACGTCGAAGTCGAACGCGAGCGACAGACCGAAGTTCAATCGACTGCGCATACCCGTGGAGTACGTACTGATCGGCTGATCAAACGCACTGCCAATTTCAGCAAATTTCTGTACTCGCTCAATGATGTCGTCAATGTCGTCTCCCCCACCATGGATTCGGGCAACGAATTTGGTATTCTGACGCCCGGTCATCGAGCCCTGCAAACCACCCGATAAACCAATCGGCCATGAAATTCGCGCGTTCTCGAGGACTTTGCCACGATCGGGTGAGTCCATACCTGCAATTAACTTGAGTAACGTTGATTTACCCGCACCATTGCGACCCACAATGCCCACGGACACGCCATAGGGAATCTTAAAATTGAGGCCACGTAACACCCAATCGCCGCCGAATGGTCCGTGATAACGCTTCCATAAATCTTGCACTTCGACAACGAAAGGGCCGGTTTCACGCCGCTTGGCAACATCAACCGTTGGGGTGTTGTCATCCGACTGCGCCGACTTACTTTTTCGTTTCGCTTTTTGCTCGACCTTGTGTTGCTCTGTGAGCGCCGTTCGTTCTTGCGAAACAATGACGTCCGCCGCTTTCGACTGGCGATCACCGCTGTCTTGCTTGTACTGTTTGATTTCGTCTTTTAAACGCTCGCGGTGTGCTGTACTCGCCGCTTCAAATGCGGCATAAGCAGCCTCTTGCACGTCCGCTGGTAATTGCGCAATGCGCAGCTTAAATTGTTGGCGACGCGCCTGCTCGGCACGCTGCAAGATGCGTTGTTCTTCGCTCAGTGGTTGGCTATCTGTTGGAGGATTATCGGCCACGCTCATACCTTGTCACTACTGCGCTATCATTTTGATTTTAAATCGAATTTGTAACATTAAGCCGAACAAAATAGCTACAATGGCAAACTTTTGCACGTAGGCAAGCTCAATACCAGGCACCGAATGATACGTACTAAAGGTGTGAATTCTAATCAGCTCTACCGCATGCAACACCGGGTTGTACATGAGATATTCTCGGATCGCGAGGGGGAACATAAACACCGGAAAAATCACTCCCGACAACATGTACAGCGGGAAGGTGATCAACGTAATTATCTTGCGCATTTCCGGAATTAAGCTGTAAGGCAAACTCAGTACCAAAGCAACACCGAGCCCGAGTAGAGCGATCCATAGCCACACCCAAATCACCTCAAGCGGTTGATAGGGGACAATGTGGAAGTCCACAAAAGTGAACGCAATGATCATCAACACGAAAACGATCGATTGCAAGTAAGTCTCTAATCCAAAACGAACAAAGATTGTATCGGTCGGATGGACTTGGCGATAGGCGTACATGGCACGGTTTGCGTCAATCGCAGCCATGCCTCGGTTCATAATATTGCGAAACAGGAAAAAGGTGACAACGCCCACCACCAACCATGGAATAAATTCCGCACCCGGAATCAATCGGCCGGTACGCCCTAACATCGAACGCACACTCACCATGATCAACACGTGCAGCACAGGTTCGAGCAGCAGCCAAACCGGGCCAAAACGGTCTTGACTCATACGCGCCATGGTCTCACGCATAAACATGGCATACCACACGTGCAGGGTGACCTGCCAAGGTGTGCGCGGTTGATGAGTTTTCATGGCGTTCATGTTTGTCGGTTTACACTCGGTGTTTAGAGGTCGATGGCAATGCGAGTTGCAACAGCCACTTGATAAAGAATCTGGGTAATCGCTGATGCAGTTTGAAGACTCTTCGTTTGTACTTTCGGCAAGACAAGAATCTCGTCACCTGGCCGCAATGCCACTTCGCTCGCGTCACGCACTTCACCGTTCTGGCGCAGGATCAAGATTCGACGCGTGTCAGCTTGTTCGCTAAAACCACCGGCACCGGTAATATAGTCGCGCGCTGATTTGTTCGGCAAATACACTGCTGACTGCGGAATATAGACCTGCCCGCTGACCAAAATTGAGTCAGTACGTTGCGGTAACGTCACAATATCGCCGTCTTGCAGACGAATATCCACCACTTCATCGTTGTAGCTCACGACTAACCGACCGTTTGGCTCGACTTCACGCGCACGTTGCACAAATTGGGTAATCAGCTCGGCTTCGCGAATACGAATGGTCGCTTCTTCCACAGTGCTTGATGAGGCACCTAAATAGGTGGTTTCAAGGCGTCGCAGCGACTCTTCGAGCGCTACTTTCTGCCGCTCTGCCACCGATTCGCGGCGAATTGAAATGGCCTCGTACGCTGTTTCCCGCGGATTGATGGCGATACTATTGAGTAGCTCATGCAAGGTGGCGTCTTTCGGTACAACAAAGTACGACTGGCTGAGATGCGCGCCTTCGAGCTGCACGACAATGCTGTCACCTTGTTGATCGGCCATGAATAAGATCTCATCGCCACTCATAATATTCGCTTCGCGGAAGTCATTGAGTAGCAAATAACGGGAGAACGGGCGCTGATCACGCTTGCCACGAATTAATGCGTGCGAGACACCGGTGCGCAAGTGCGCGAGTTCAGTAATGAGTTCACCCGGGCTGTCATATTCGGTCAGCTCGAAATGATAGGCGCGGGCTACTTCGCCATGTACAGTGACAACCGGTCCACGCCGTTCGACGACGAGTGTGTCACCGTCTTGCAGCTGCGGATGGTCCATGATGCCGCTGTAAATAAACTCATAAAGATCGATATTGGCGATGGTTTCGCCTTGGCGCAGTAGGCGCACGCGGCGGTAGCTACCGGCTTCTTCATCAATGCCTGCGGCTTGTTCTAAGAAATACAGAATTGAGTCACTCGGAACCCCGGCGTAACGCCCCGGCTTTTGCACAAATCCGGTCACAAAGACGGCGACCGGCTGCACGCCCTGTAAGTTGGTATAGACGTTCACATTCTCCGGATAGACTTCGCGCACCGCTGCACGCACGGTCGCGTCAAGCTGGCGGTGGCTCACGCCTTGCACTTTCACTGGGCCGACACTGGGAATAAAGATATTGCCTTGGGCATCAACGGGCAGGACACGATCGACGTCAATTGCCCCCCAAATCCGCAAGGTCACTTGGTCGCCTGGCAGTACGCGGTACTCAGGGTTCAAGCCATCGGCACGCAGTCCACGAAAGCCACCGGTGAAAAGGTCCGCACCGAAAGGTTTAATTTCGTCCTTTTGACGTTGGTTTAGTTCGTCGGGAACTGGGCCGTAGTTTCCGGTACGCCAATTGGTTTGTACCGGCGGCTCTTGCATTTGTTGCGCTTGCGCCGCTTGCATTGCTTGCGCTCGCTGATCTGCCGGTACATCGCCAATGGATTGGGCGTTGACGACGCTGCTCAGACCGAAAATGCTCAATGCCAAGATCAGGGTTTTACCAAGACTGCAGCGACGCTTGCCGGCGCGAATTTTAATAGTCATTAGCAACTACCTCGCGAGCTTGTTGCGCTGGATCGGTTACATTCCGTGTCGCTTGCCATTGGTTTTCGCCATAACGACAAATGACCGCTGTGGTATACGGTGTTTCGCTGCTTTGAATACTGCCACGGTAACAGGGGCGGCCACTGGCTGCGAAATAGCGCTCGGTGAGCGTCACCTGGGTTTGGCTACCCCATGGCGTGGTACCAAGATTGATTTGATCGCCCACGCTTCCGTTCTCGAGCTGCGGTGCGGCTTCCGCTGGCAAGCTCACCGCGCGCGCTTGAGAAAAGGCCCAGTGATGAAATTCGTCGGAAACACTGCTGCTCGGCTGCGGGTTACCGGTGAGGGCACAGCCTGTGAGGGTGAAGGCGAGTAGACCCAGACCCAAAAGTTGTGAAAATGGCTTGTTCACGTTGCAGTTCCTGTAGTTGTAATTTGATGATGTGAATGCGACAGATATTGAAGCAACTGGTGGCTCATTTTTGATTTGCTCGCCAGCTTGCGACAAGTTATGTCGCATGTTGCTTGGAAACATGAGGTTAAGTGCGGTCGCTAGACACGCTACCGCCCGTGAGTTACGGGCCCCAAATTCCCACTGACATCCATTTGTCGATTTATTTGTGTCGTTTTGTCGTTAGGCGGACTGTAAAATCCGCTCTTCTATTTCTATCCGTTGTTGTTTACCTAACATGTCGAGCAAGACCAAACATCGATCGTCGCCGCGCGGTAACTGATAAATCGCTTGCAGTCCGGCGAATGGCCCTTCGGTCACTTCGACGCGCGTGCCAGTTTGATAAAGCCCTTTCGGCTCCGCCATCGACTCGACGTTATCATCGTCGTCCAATTGCTGAAGGTAGCTGATAACCGAGTTCGGGACTTTTGCAGGGACGCCGCCGAAACGCACAAAGCCGTAGACGCCGCGAGTGCTTCGCAAGGCATTGAAGTTGGCTGTGTTTTGATCGAGTTGGACAAATAGATAACCGGGAAACACGGGTTCGCGGACACTCTGGCGTTTACCCGCCAGGCGCTTGGTAACGGTAAGCTGTGGCAAACAAGTGACGTAGTTTTGGTTTTCTACATTCAATTGCGCACGCTGCTCTTGTCTCACTTTACACTGGAGAACGTACCAGTCCGACATAGTGCGATGACCTTGTATTTATTATATTGACGTTAGTCATGTACCCATTGAATCAGGGCATCGGTCGATGCGTCAAATAAAACGTTGCTATTCTCACCTAATTTTTTGTCGAGAACGGCTTTATAGGTGTCTTTTGCAATTTCTTTACCCAGTTCGACGCCCGGTTGGTCAAATGAGTTCAATCCCCACACCACACCTTGGGTGAAAACCTTATGTTCATACGCTGCAATAATAGCACCGAAACTTTCAGGTGTTAGTTCTTTTAGGGCGAAAAGGCTATTCGGGTGACCGCCTGGATAATGATTGGCCGGGTTGTCACTCGACTGTCCGACGGCCATTAAGCGACGATGCGCGAGACAATTGGCTACGGATAAATGCTGCTGGCTTTTCAAGCTGTTGGTCACGCTTTCGCTGAAACGCTTGGTGTCGCGATGCAGAACCACGACGAAATCTGCGGTAAAACTATCATAGCCTTGGTGCAAGTGCTGGAAGAAAGCGTGCTGGCCATTGGGGCCAAAGCCACCCCAAATAATCGGCCCTGTCGGCTGGTTTAGGGCTTGACCGTCGGCGGTGTACTGCTTGCCGTTACTTTCCATATCGAGCTGCTGCAAATAACTGGGTAAGTGACGGAAACGGCCGTCATACGGCAGCACGGCGAGGTTGTTGATGTGTCGCTCTTCGCGATTATATATCCCCAGCAAAGCCATCAATAACGGGATGTTTTCGCTTGGCTTTTGGGTCGCAAAATGCTCGTCCATCATGCGCGCACCTTCGAGCATTCGCTGGAAGACCTGCACGCCACAGCTCGTTGCGATAGCGAGGCCGATCGCCGACCACATCGAGAAGCGACCGCCGATCGATTCAGGAAAGGTCAGCTGATGCGCCGGCGGAATGCCGTAGTCGGTCATTTTTTGGGTATTGGCGGAAATGCCAATCACATGATGCTCCATCCAGTCTTGCAGCGTTTTCTCGTGCTTTTGCAGACCTTCTTGCGCCCAGATTTTTACCGTGTCGACGTTGGCAAAGGTGTCGATGGTGCCAAACGACTTGGAGGTAATAATGAATACGGTAGTTTCTGGATCGACGACGGGTAACACCGCGTAGAGCTGACCGCCGTCCATGGAACTAACGAAATGGGTTTCGAGATGATGTTTTTGGATGTCAGTCGCGAATTCTTTGAGGGCAAAACTGGCCATGAGGGGACCGAGATCCGAGCCACCAACGCCAATATTGACGACATGCTGGATGGGTTTGCCGGTACTACCCAGCCATTGGCCACTGCGCAGTTTGCGCGCGATTTTTGCAAATTTGGAGTGATCGCCGTCGTTTAAGACTGAATGGCGGCCACGGGCAAGGACGTGACTGACTTCACGATTTTCAGAGATATTTGGGTAGGTGCCGTTCAGTAATTGCTTGCGTGCTTCGTCGAAGTTTTTCGGTAAGCGTTTGTTGGCATATTCTTCGACAGCTTCTGGAGTTAAAAACTGGTAGCTCCAATCATAAATTAGCCCGTTACAAGTCGCTTGCAACGCTACTTCTGGCAGGTCCTTGCGCATAATTCTTCAACACCTTGTTACTGCTTATTCTGATACTTGCTTTTAGGCGTTAATCGTACCCGATTGAAGTATTCAGCGCAACGGCCAAATACCTCGTTAACACCTTTCCGGCTCGGAGCCGGAATGCTAACCTGCTGATTTTGCTGTTGAACGTAAAAGTCTTGTTTATTTTTATTCGATCGCATAAATACAATAGAAGCCACGAGAGATGCGGCACTTAATTTATGCATTCGCAGAAAAGAAAATAACGCAGATGTGTGAAAGACTCCTCAACGCGATGGCAAGTGAATACCAGCACGTTGAGGCGGCTCTAATATATCCCGGCAAAGCAGGTGAACTACGGATGCTCCGCGAAATTCAATACCTCGCGCTGCAGCCGCATACTGAGCAGCTTCTTTAGGTTAGAAGCTGCCCGGCATCTCGTCGTCTTGCTCTTGTATCACAGCTCCATGCATTTTCAGCAAGCGAATAATTGAGCTGCGTACTTTGCGGTATTCAAAGACAACTTCACAGTCTTGGCGGATGTCGTCGAACTGGTATGTCCGCCCGGTCCGCTCGAACGTCACGCCACAGTCACTTTGCACTGAGCGGATGCGGTAACGCATACTTGTCCACGCTTCGAATGTCGCAGTTCCACCGCGAGGCACTTGCTGTACCATCGGTGTCACCACACCGAAGCCATCCACGGTAATGACTGTCGCTGTCACCACAAACGCATTTCGCTCGTACTGCGCCGTAATATCCATGTCGCTCGTCACAGCGTCAAACGCCCGATCCCAACCGATGAACTCATAAAGCTCACGCTCGGGATCCGCAGGCGCCGTTGCGGCGGTGTTCCAGTTTACCGTCTGCGATGACAACTCCGCGTCATCCCAATCGAGGAACCGAACGGTAAAGGTGTTGATGTCATATTCCGCAGTGACGTCCAAGTTTGCCGCAATCACATCAAACGCCACGCTCCAGCCGGTGAAGCTGTATCCTTCACGCTCGGGATCCGCCGGCGCAGTCGCGGCAGTATTCCAATCCACCGTTTGCGTGGCTAACACACCACCATCCCAGTCTAAGAACCGAACCGTGAAGGTGTTGATGTCGTACTGCGCCGTAACGTCTAAATTAGACGTCACCGCAGCAAAACCAACATCCCAGCCACTAAAGGTATAACCATCCCGCGTTGGATCCGCCGGCGCTGTTGCCGCGGTGTTCCAGTCCGCCGTCTGCGATGACAACTCCGCGCCATCCCAATCGAGGAACCGCACCGTGAAGGTGTTGATGTCATATTCCGCAGTGACGTCCAAGTTTGTCGTAATCACATCAAACGCCGCGCTCCAGCCAGTGAAGGTATAACCATCCCGCGTTGGATCCGTAGGCGCTGTTGCCGCGGTGTTCCAGTCCACCGTCTGCGATGACAACTCCGCACCATCCCAATCGAGGAACCGCACCGTGAAGGTGTTGATGTCATATTCCGCAGTGACGTCCAAGTTTGTCGTAATCACATCAAACGCTGCGCTCCAGCCAGTGAAGGTATAACCATCCCGAGTCGGATCCGTAGGCGCTGTTGCCGCGGTGTTCCAGTTTACCGTCTGCGATGACAACTCCGCGCCATCCCAATCCAAGAATCGAACGGTAAAGGTATTGATATCGTACTCCGCGGTTACATCTAAGTTCGCGGTAATCACATCAAACGCAGCGCTCCAGCCCGTGAATGTATAACCATCCCGAGTCGGATCCGCCGGTGCCGTTGCACCACTGTTCCAATTTACCGTCTGCGATGACAACTCCGCGCCATCCCAATCGAGGAACCGCACCGTGAAGGTGTTGATGTCATATTCCGCAGTGACGTCCAAGTTTGCCGTAATCACATCAAACGCCACGCTCCAGCCACTAAAGGTATAACCATCCCGCGTTGGATCCGCCGGTGCCGTTGCGCCAGTATTCCAGTCCACCGTTTGCGTGGCTAACACACCGCCATCCCAATCCAAGAACCGCACCGTGAAGGTGTTGATATCGTACTGCGCAGTAACATCAAGATTCGACGTCACCGCAGCAAAACCTACATCCCAGCCACTGAACTGATGATTGTCACGTGTCGGCGATGCTGGTGCTGTCGCGTCGTTGCCATACTGAACCGTTTCTTCTTGCAACAACGAGCCGTCCCAATCCAAAAACCGCACAGTGAATGTCGGGAGGGTTAAGCTGACCGTTAGTGTGTTACTCACCACGCTTCCGTAGCTGACCTCAATGGTCACTTCACGCGAGTCATTTACATCGCCCAAAGCGGTTAATTCTAATGTTTGCAATACCGCCTCATAGTCAGCTGCGGTCGCAGTGCCGAACAGGTTTAATTCGCCAGTCATGACATTATACGCAGGAACAATTCCACTGCCGGGAGTGACGCTCAATAAATCCCCAATCTCAAGTCCATTACTAATACGCACAACAGCGGCATCAACCGTGTCCGCGTTATCAGGAATATCTACATCAATCGACAGATCACCGGCAAGGCGAACTGGTGTATTCGGTATGAAGTTTAACTGAGGTTCAGAAAGGTCTAATGTGATGGATGCTAATTGAAAGGTAAAGAACTTCGAGATGCCGCCGACCGTGCCATTTCCCGAAGCCGCGTACCAGTTTTTGTTATCGGCAGACGCCATTAATGACCAGACGGGCGATATACCCGTAATATCGTCGACACCATCCTTTATCTCGAGTTTAAATGTGAGATCTCCAGTGTCTGCGTTGCGCTCAAACCAAATGACGCCAGTACCAGCTAAGTTCAAAGCATTGCCCGCAAAAATAAACTTACCATCGGGCGTTTGCGCAAGACTATTGATAAGTTGCAAATTCACATCAGGCACATTCACCGTTCGAAAGTTGGAAAGACCACCGGTAGCACTGTCCACGTCAAAGATGTGCAACGAACTTTCACCGGCGCCTCTACTTTGGCTGCCAACATACAAGTGACGCTCATCGGGGCTAAACAGGATGGTCAATGGTCTTGCATCGGGAGTCGGGTAATCAATATAGGTGCCTAACTCTCCTGTGGTTTGGTCAATATCGTATACGCGAATTAATTGGTCGAACGCGGCCGCGACATAAAAACGCAAGCCGTCCGACGATACCTGTGTGAAGTTCCTTGGGGTGTTCGAAAAGTTCCCATATCCTGCTTCTGGGCCATCATGATGAGACACATACGTGAAACTGAGAGGACTTTCTTGAAATTCATATACATAAGTCCCTAAATTGGATTCTCCCGTAAAATAGACAAATCGCTCATCTGGGCTTTTTGCGGCGCCCCATCTATAATACTCACTTGGAGACAGATCTAGGTTTTCTGCCAACGTTAACGCGCCTGTGTCCTCGTTTCGATAATAAAAGCCGATCTTAGACTGAGCATAACTAAGAAATGCAACCACTCCCCCTTCCGCTAAAAACAACATGTCATTGACAATATTGAGATCAGTAAGACTGGTGCGGCTGCGATAGCTGAGCTCTCCTGTCGTTAGATCGCGTGCAAACACAAGCACCTGGGACGACGTCAACTGTAACGCATAAACAAAACGCCCATCGGGGCTTTCGCGCATCTGTGCTGCTGCCCGGAAGTTATTCTGATCATCCCCTAATTGAAACGCAGTACCCTGCTGGATGAGTCTGGACTCATTGGGGGTGGCGAGTGCTTGTGCGGTGTAGAGGGAAACTAAAGTAAGGAGCAGCGCAACCGACGCACTGCTCAGAATCGAGCGGATGGAGATCATCAGCATATCCTTTTTGAGTATATATCCAAACGGTTGTTCGCGGCTTGACCTAATGCGAGCGTAACGGCTGGACGACACTCAGGGCAGGATCTGAACTGATTTAATCGAATTCATAGAAAATTCAAGTTAAAACTTATACGAAAACGCGGAATTTGCAACCGTTTATTGCAAATGTCGTAGATGAGGATGGACGTGAGTTCAAACAAGTCACCAAATGTGGGATTTGGCTACACAGTAGACTGCGAGTTTGGTTTCGCTGAATAGTTTCTCTCCGAGTCACTACCTTAACAAATTTAGTGGTTACTCCAAATTTGTCAGTTGCTTAGGACGAAAGTAACCTAATATTGAGTCCGTATTTCGGATGGCTAACTGAACATGAGTTCTCTCTTTAAGCGCCGCGCCCTCAAATAGCGCTTCACCTTCTTCAAAAAAACCATACACAGAATCGAACGCGGGAAGTTTTTTTGCAACTCTTAGTTGATGAACATAATTAATCACAGCACAGTCCAAATGCCTGACCATTAGAGTGTCGTTTTCCTTGAGGTTGTTCGTTGGTAATTCTGAACCAGCTATGTAAAAGGTATTAAGCATTAACGTATGTGCTCTCTTAATCTCACCATTCACGCCATAATCAGTAAGATTAAGGCAGTGTCCCGGATTAATAAACGCACCCACGACATAAGGGGTACGAATAGTCCTTTTGACTCTTGCCCAGTCAATCGCCCTATCGTAACTTTCCACCCAAAAATAGATACCCGAACCCAGCCAGTCGTAAGAGTTCTCGCTTGAATTCAAATGAGCTTTGCCGGCAAGAACGTTTTCAGCGACTTCTCTTTCACATCCGTGGTAGCCAATGAGGGGTGATAGCGTCCGTGCTAATTTACTCATGCGGTATATTCCGGCCTAGTTTTGCCCTTAGAATCAAGAATTCCGGCCTTCTGCAGGAAATCAATTGCCTTTAATTTGTCTTTATTTAGCGCTTCCGCATGCTCGATCATACTGTCGGTTAGCGCAACCGCAGGTCGATTCTGCTTTTGGTTAACATTGTTATTCTGTCGTTCTTCTTTCATTACCTACCTCCTGACGTCAACGCCGATATCACGAATTCTATCGTAACGCTCAGAAAGTAGCCAATTCTTTGGCTTGAATTAGGCAATTGCTGACAAACTTGCGACCTTGACTCGTATAACTCGCCACTGACTAACGAACATCCTTGGCTTCGCGCTCAGATTCAGTGACCTCAGTCTCGGTCTTGTCGGCTTCAATTGATTCGGCTTGGTGGAATTCATAGGCCTCTTGTGCGCGTGCACTAGGTAGACCATGAATGAGTGATAAGATTTTATCATTACACGCGCGCACGTCGAACTTCTCTTTTGCTAGCTCGCGACCACGACTGCCCATGACATCGACGTCTTCGGGGTTGAGAATGAAGTGTTCGATGGCGCGAACCAGAGCAAGTTGGTCATGCGGTGGAATTAATAAACCGTTGTCACCGTGAATAACGGTTTCGCGGCAGCCGGGCATGTCGGTGGTAATCACTGCGCGACCAACGGCAAGCGCCTCTTGCGTGCTGCGCGGTACGCCTTCGCGGTAATAGCTTGGCAATACGAAAACGCTGCTACTGGCGAGCCAGTCGACAACATTGTTGACGCGACCGGGATAAGTAATAATGCCGCGGCTGACATAGTCCATCAGCTCAGGGCGGCTGACCGCTTTCTCGCGGCCTGCTTTACCATCTGGCTCGCCAAGCACAATAAATTCGACATCAGGGTACTGCTTTTTAATGACTTCTGCGGCTTGCAGAAAATAACGAATACCCTTTTCGACGAGCAGACGACCGACAAAAATAAACCGCAGTGGTCCTTTCGGTGAGCGCGATTTGGGATAGGCATCGAGACATACACCAATACCACCGATCACTTCACTGCGTGGAACCTCAATGTTGTGACGATCGATGAGGTCCCATTTGTCTTCGTTATTCAGAAGTAAAAGCAGGCTAGATTTTGGCAAAGCCAATTTATAGAGTCGCACCATGCCCCACCGCAAGATACTCGTGGAGACTTGAGGGCCGTCTTGAGTTTCGGTAAAAACTCGTCCAAGTCCCTCAATTTTAGCGATGCGTTTGGGAACTCTAGCCATCGCAGCGGCAAGTGTGCCGTAAATCACCGGTTTCGCGAAATAGCAATAGGTAATGGTAATGTCGAGGCTTTTGAAGAACTTGTAAAGTTGCACCAAAGTGAACAGGTCGCGCAGTGGGTTCAATGAGAATTTACTCATGTTGTACTGCACAGGCGTGGCGCCTAACGCTTCAATTTTTTCACGATTGCTGTCGCTGAATTGGGTACAAAATGCATAAACGGTGTGGCCTTGATTCACGAGATCGCGAATTAGCTCACCACGAAAGCCGATTAGGGTAGTGTCTTCATTGCCGACGAATGCGATCCGTTCGTTCTGTTGTTTGTGCATCGAGCTTTGCATAAATTCCGTCTTGCGCTTTTCTGCACCATTTTGGTGCATTTTTGCTATTGTCACTCATTTTCTAATGCCGAGCTTAACATTTTGTTGACCTTGATTCGAGTTAGCAAGTGTAAATAAACGTTAATATTTGCTTTCTTTCGCTGCCTGCAGAGCACTTCGGCACTGCATTCCGGCTCGGAGCCGTAATTCATGCCATGAATGCGGGTATGCGTTTGGTGAATTACGGCTCCGA
>SR_TP_S13solDRAFT_1000028_pt1 | contig 103830 bp, 92 predicted proteins | sample SodReaTP_S13sol_FD_11159 | JGI IMG/M metagenome (IMG submission 11159) | reverse complement strand
GGCCGGCAGGCGATGCACCGTCTCGCGGCCGTCGAGCCGCAGGCGCAGGCTGCCCTCGCGGATCGCCGCCAGCCGCTCGCCGCGGGCCACCAGCGAGACGGCGTGCCCCGCCTCCGCCAGCTTTGCCGCCAGCACCCCGCCGACCGCCCCGGCACCGTAGACCGCGATGCGCATGGCCTCTCCTTCCCTCACAGCAGCTCTTCCAGCCCGCCCCAGAGCAGCAGCCGCGCCAGGCCGGCGGCCAGCAGCGCGCTGCAGGGGACGGTGACGATCCAGGCGGCGGCGATGGTGACGACGTGGGAACGGCGCACCAGATAGCGCTTGCGCTGTTTCTCCGCCTTGGCGCGCAGCTTCTCCACCGCCTCCGCCCCCGGATCGGCCACCGGCGCCGCCGCGGCCGGCGCGAAGCTCCGGTCGGGGCTGCCGCGCGAGCCGTTCTCCCGCTCGCGGTTGGCGAAGTACTCCCGCAGGAAGCCGACGCCGAAGAGCGCGCCGATGGCGGTGTGGGTGGAGCTGACCGGCAGGCCCAGTGCCGAGGCGAAGATCACGGTGATCGCCGCCGACAGCGTGACGCAGAAGGCACGCACCCGGTTCAGCTTGGTGATCTCGGAGCCCACCGTGCGGATCAGCGGCGGACCGAAGAGCGCCAGGCCGACGGCGATGCCGAAGGCGCCGACCAGCAGAATCCAGAAGGGCAGGGTCACCTGGCCGCCGCTGATGCCGCCGCCGATCGCGGCGTGAATCGCCGCCAGCGGCCCGATGGCGTTGGCGACGTCGTTGGCACCGTGCGCGAAGGAGAGCAGCGCCGCACCGCAGATCACCGGGATGGTGAAGAGGTCGCCGAGGCTGTAGCCCTGGCGGTCGGCCGCCTGCAGCGTCGCGCGCACCCGCGGCCGCACCAGCAGGAAGGTCGGAACCGTCAGGGCCGCACCGACTGCCAGCGCCGTCCAGAGCGAGACCGGGAACACCCGGTTCAAACCCTTCATCATCAGGTAGGCGGCGAAGGCCCCGGCCATGACCGCCACCAGCAGCGGCACCCGCTCCGCGGCAGCCGCCATGCGGTCCGGCGCGTCGTAGACGCTGCGCTTGATGTAGGCGAGCAGGCCGGCGGCGATCAGGCCGCCGAGCAGCGGCGAGACCACCCAGCTGGCGACGATGCGCGCCACCACCGACCAGTCGGCCACCGCGACGCCGGCCAGGGCGACGCCGGCGCCCAGCACCCCGCCCACCACGGAATGGGTGGTCGAGACCGGCGCGCCCAGCCAAGTCGCGAGGTTGATCCAGAGGGCGGCGGCGAAGAGCGCGGCGATCATCGCCAGCACGAAGCGCCCGCTGCTCGGCATGCGCGCCGGGTCGACGATGCCGCCGGACACCGTCGCGACCACGTCGCCGCCGGCGATGATCGCCCCGGCGGCCTCGCAGAGCGCCGCGATCAGAACGGCCACGCCGATGGTCAGGGCGCGCGAGCCGACGGCGGGCGACATGTTGTTGGCGACGTCGTTGGCGCCGATGTTGAGCGCCATGTAGGCGCCCACCACCGTCGCCCCGACGGCCACGGTCCAGCCGCCGGCGATGCCCACCTGGGAGGCCGCGAAGATGCCGGCGGCGACAAGGAAGAGCAGCCCCAGGCCCAGCGGCACCAGGCGCCGTGCGAAGTCCTGCGCCCCGAGCTCCATGCGGGAGAGGCGCTTCAGGTCCTTGTCGAGCTTGCTCTTCGCCAAGAGAACTCCGCTTCGCGCCGCTTCGGGCCGGCCCTAGCCCCGCAGCGTGCCGCCCGTGGCCTTGGTCACCTGCTGCACGATCCTGGCCGAGACCGCCTCCAGCTCCGCCTCGGTCAGGGTCTTGTCGCGCGGCTGCAGGGTGACCGCCAGGGCCAGCGACTTGCTGCCCTCCGGCAGGCCCGGACCGCGGTAGAGGTCGAAGACCTCGACCCGGGCGATCAGCGCCTTGTCGGCACCCTTGGCGGCGCGGACGGCCTTTTCCGCCGGCACGGACTCATCGAGGACGAAGGCGAAGTCGCGCACCACCGGCTGGAAGGCCGGCAGGTCGGCCGGCGGCTTGGCCTTGCCGCCGCCCTTCTGCTTAGGCTCCGGCACGGCCTCCAGGAAGACCTCGCAGGCGACCACCGGCCCGCGGGCACCGAAGTCGCGCCGCACCCGCGGGTGCAGCTCGCCGAACCAGGCCAGGACCGTCGGCCCCAGGCGCAGCGCGCCCGACCGGCCGGGGTGGTACCAGGCCGGGGCGTCGGCCGTGACCTGCAGGTTCTCGACCGGCACCCCCAGGGCCTCCAGCACCCGCAGGGCATCGGCCTTGGCGTCGAAAGCGTCGACGGCGCGGGCCGGCTGCAGCCAATGGCGCGGCCCGCCCTGGCCGGCGCGCAGGGCCGCGGCGACACTGGCCTGGTCCGACGGCTTCGTGCCGGCGTACTGCGGCCCGACCTCGAAGAGCCCGACGTCGGGGAAGCCGCGGTCGGCGTTGCGCACCGCCGCCTCCAGCAGGGTCGGCAGCACCGAGGGACGCATCACGTCGAGGTCGGCGGAGATTGGGTTGTCTAGGCGCAGCGCCTCGTTCTCCCAGCCGAAGGCGCGGGCCTGGCGCTCGGCGATGAAGGAGAAGGTCACGGCCTCCTCCAGCCCGGCCCAGGCCAGCGCCGCGCGCACCGCCGAGACGCGCTTCTGCGCCAAGCTGAGCGCCGGCTGCGGCAGGGCCGAGTCGCGCGGCAGGGAGACCGCCGGGATGGCCTCGTAGCCCTCCAGCCGCAGCACCTCCTCCACCAGGCAGGCCTCGCCCTCGACGTCGTGGCGCCAGGAGGGCACGCCGCAGTCGAGCAGGCCGCCCTCGCCCGCCGCCACCTCGAAGCCCAGCGCGCTCAGCAGCGCCTGCTGCCGCTCCGCCGGCACGGCGACGCCGCCCAGGGCCGCGACCCGCTCCGGCCGCAGCGCCACGCGCCGCTCGGAGGCGGGGATATCGCCGGCCGCGACCACGCGGCTCGCCTCGCCGCCGCAGAGGTCGAGGATCAGGCGCGCCGCCACCTCCACGCCCCAGCGCGCGCTCTCGGGATCGAGGCCGCGCTCGAAGCGGTAGCGGGCGTCGGAGTTGATGCCCAGCCGCCGGCCGGTGGTGGCGACCATGACGGGATCGAAGAGGGCGACTTCCAGGAAGACGTTGGTCGTCTCCTCGGTGCAGCCGGAGAGCTCGCCGCCCATGATGCCGCCGATGCCCTCGGGGCCGTTCTCGTCGGCGATCACCAGCACCTCAGGGTCGAGCGCATAGCTCCGACCGTCCAGCGCCAGGATCTCCTCGCCCGGCCGGGCGAAGCGCATGGTGGGATCGCCCTTCACCTTGTCGGCGTCGAAGACGTGCAGCGGCCGGCCGAGGTCGTGGGTGACGTAGTTGGTGATGTCGACCAGGGCCGAGATCGGCCTGAGGCCGATCGCCTTCAGCCGCTCCTGCAGCCAGCGCGGGCTCGGGCCGTTGGTCACGCCGCGGAAGTAGCGCCCGGCGACATAGGGGCAGGCCTCCTGGCGCTCCGCCGGCAGGTCGCGGCGCCAGGCCAGCGGGCTGTCGAAACTCCCCTCGAGCGGCTGCAGCAGTGCCGAGGGCTTCAGCGTGCCGAGGCCGGCGGCGGCGAGGTCGCGGGCGACCCCGCGCACGCCCAGGCAGTCGGCACGGTTCGGCGTGATGGCGATCTCGATGACGGGATCGTCGAGCCCTTGCAGCGCGGCGAAGGACTGGCCCACCGCCAGGCCCGCGCCGTCGCCCAGGTCGATGATGCCCTCGTGCTCGTCCGACAGCCCGAGCTCGCGCTCGGAGACCAGCATGCCGTTGGACTCGACGCCGCGGATCACGCCCTTCTTCAGGTCGATTCCGGTGCCGGGGACATGGCTGCCGGCCGGGGCGAAGACGCCCCACATTCCGGTCCGCGCGTTGGGCGCGCCACAGACCACCTGCACCTCGCCCTGGGCCGTCTCGACCCGGCAGACGCGCAGGCGGTCGGCGTCGGGGTGGGGATCGGCGGCCAGCACCCGCGCCACGGTGAAGGGCCGCAGCGCCGCGGCGCGGTCCTCCACCCCCTCGACCTCCAGGCCCAGCATCGACAGCCGCTCGACGATGGTTTCCAGCGAGGCCTCGGTCTCCAGGTGGTCCTTCAGCCAGCTCAGCGTGAACTTCATCGGATCACAGCCCCCGCACCATGGACGGCACCTCCAGCGGCAGGAAGCCGAAGTGGCGCAGCCACCGGAGATCGCTCTCGTAGAAGGGACGCAGGTCGGGCATGCCGTACTTCAGCATGGCGATGCGCTCGATCCCCATGCCGAAGGCGAAGCCCTGGTAGCGCGTCGGGTCGATGCCGCAGTTGGCCAGCACCTTGGGGTGGACCATGCCGCAGCCCAGGATCTCCAGCCAGTCCTTGCCCGGGCCGATGACCAGCCGCCCGCCCTCGCGCGAGCAGCCGATGTCGACCTCGGCCGAGGGCTCGGTGAAGGGGAAGTAGCTGGGGCGGAAGCGCACCGGCAGGTCCTCGACCCCGAAGAAGGCGCGGCAGAAGTCGATCAGCGTGCCCTTGAGGTGGCCCATGTGGGTGGACTCGTCGATCACCAGCCCCTCGACCTGGTGGAACATGGGGCTGTGGGTCGCGTCGCTGTCGGCGCGGTAGGTGCGGCCCGGCGCGATGATGCGGATCGGCGGCTGGTGCGTCTGCATGTGGCGGATCTGCACCGGCGAGGTGTGGGTGCGCAGCACCGGGCGCTCGCCGCCCCCCTCGCCGTCCCCGGCCGAGGGCTTCAGGTAGAAGGTGTCGTGGTCCTGGCGGGCCGGATGCCAGGCGGGGATGTTGAGGGCCTCGAAGTTGTGGAAGTCGTCCTCGATGTGCGGTCCCTGGGCGACGGCGAAGCCCATCTCGCCGAAGATCGCGACCAGCTCCTCCTGGGTACGGGTGAGCGGGTGCTGGCGGCCGAGCGGCTGCGGCCGCGCCGGCAGGGAGACGTCGAGGCGCTCCTCGGCCAGCCGCGCCTCCAGCGCCGTCTCCGCCAGCGCACCCTTGCGTGCCTCCAGGGCCTCGGCAACGGCGTCCTTGACCAGGTTGAGGGCCTGGCCGCGCGCCTTGCGGGTCTCGGGATCGAGCCCACCGAGGGTCTTCATCCGCTCGGTGACGGCGCCCTTCTTGCCGAGCGCGCGCACGCGCAGCTCTTCCAGGGCGGCGAGGTCGGGCGCCTGTTGCGCCGCGGCCAGCAGCTCGGCCTTCAGGCTGTCGAGATCGTCCATGGGCTTCCTTCCGGCTTCGGTATCAGCGGATCGTCACGGGTCGGTCCCCGCGGCGCCGTCGACGGGCCGGTGGAAGGCCGGAACCGGGCAGCCGCGCCGCGGGGTCGCGGCCGCCCGGAGCAGGAACAGGGGTGTGCGCCGAGCCCGAAGGCTCAGGCCCGGGCCTCGGCGGCCTGGGCGAGCGCGGCCTGCGCCTGCTCGACCAGGCTGGTAAAGGCCGCCGGCTCATGCACCGCCAGGTCGGCGAGCACCTTGCGGTCGACCTCGATGCCGGCCTTGTGGATCCCGTTCATGAACTGGGAATAGGTCAGGCCGTGCTCACGCGAGGCCGCGTTGATGCGCTGGATCCAGAGCGCGCGGAAGTCGCGCTTGCGGACCCGGCGGTCGCGGTAGGCGTACTGCAGGGCCTTCTCCACGCGCTCGACGGCGACGCGGAAGACGTTCTTGCCGCGGCCGCGGTAGCCCTTGGCCTGCTTGATGATCTTCTTGTGAGCGGCGTGTGCGGTGGTGCCGCGCTTGATGCGTGCCATCTTCTCTACTCCGCCTTCAGGGTCAGCCGTTCGGCAGGAAGTGCTTGCGCACGACCTGCGCGTCGCGCTCGCTCAGGATCATCGTCCCGCGCGCCTGACGCTTCATGTCCTGGGGACGCTTGCGCATACCGTGGCGCAGGTTGGCGGAGTTGGCGCGGACCTTGCCCGTCGCCGTGAGGCGGAAGCGCTTCTTCGCCCCGCTCTTGGTCTTCATCTTCGGCATTTTCATTCCTTCCGGGCTGCGAGAGCCGTGGATGTTCGGGACGGCTGGGCATGCCTGTTGGCCGCACCGTCCGGTTCGGGAGGCGGACTTATAGCCGCGGCCGGGCGGCCGTGCAAGGACGCGGTGGTCGGCGTGGCGGCCCGGTCGCGGACCGGGAAGGTCAGCTGCAGTAGGTGCGCGAGTAGCAGCTGTTCACCATCTGCTGGGTGAGCGGACCGCCGCGCGCCGCCGCCAGGCTCTCCAGCATCTCGTCGCTCGGCTCAAGGGCGGTCGCGGCCACCGCGGCCTCCTCGTCGCTCGAGCCGACAAGCAGGTTCGTCTTCGCCTCCATGGCCCGTTCCTCCCCCCTCGGCCGGCCGCGATCCCGACGACCACGCCACAGCCCTCGGTAGAAGCTAGCGCATTTCCCGACCGGCTTCGATCGGGAAATGCGCACAACTACATGATTCTAGAGCAGCCTCACGCGATCAGGCAATTCCACTCGATCGCGATCGGGACACTAGTCGCTCAGCGGCGCCATATCGACGACCACCAGGTCCTGTTCCCCGAAGAAGGCGCGATCCCAGGCGCGACCCGTGAGCAGGTCGACCGTGTAGATGCGGTTGCCGTCCACCAGGATCGCGGTGTCGGCGCCGTCGGCCGTCGAGAAGATGCGGAAGGCCGAGAGTTCGCGGAGGCGGACGCCGAGCTCGCCGATATACTCCACCCGGCCCGGCTGGCGCGGATCCTCTACGTGCAGAGCGCCCTGCCCCAGGTCCAGCAGATAGAGCGCGGCGCGCCGCGCGCCGGGAACCGCGCGGGCATAGGCCGCGGCGGAGAACAACGGCGTTCCTCGGCCGGCCCAGGCGGTGAGCCGGACGTCCTCGCGCAGCGCACCGAAATCGGGGTCGACACGGAAGCTGCGCCCCTGGGCGGTAACGGCGCGGATATTGTCCTGCACGGGATCGAAGGCGATCATCGCCCCCTCCGGCAGGGGAAGATCCAGCGGCACCTCCACGACGTCCTGCCGGAAGTCGGCGGTGCGCGTGGCACCCGGCGGCAGCGGCAGCAGGCTCATGCGGTCGGTCATCTCGGTCAGGCCGGTCAAGGCGTAGATGCGCCCGTCGAGGGGCCGCCGGTCGATCGCCGTCAGCAGCCCGCGCAGGTCCTCGACGTTGGCCAGCCGCCGGCGCTCGCCGACCACGCCCCGCTCCAGGTCGAGGTGCACCAGTTCCTGGCGCACCGTCAGCCCGAGGGCTCGCAGGCCGGCCATCACAGCGCCCCCGCCATCGGCAGGCTGCCGCCCGCGGCCAGGCCCTGCGCCGGCAGGGGCTCGCCCAGGACGTGGTTGAGCAGCGTCCAGTGCATGGCGCCGTCGGCCGCGGCTCCGGCCAGCAGCACGCCGGCCTCGGGGTCGTTCGTGCGCTGCGCCAGCACGGCGGCCAGGGCCTGCACCTCGACGTCGCGCAGCAGCCGGAGCATCGCCGCCGGCGTATCGGCCGCGGCGATCGCCGCCTGCACCTCGGGCCGGTTGAGGCCGGCCGGCGCGGGCCCGGCCTGGTGCGGCGGCCGCAACCGCTGGCGCAGCGCCTCCTCGTTGGCCTGGTGCCGCTGGAAGATCCGTTCGGCCAGTTCCAGCGCCAGGGCCGGCAGCTTGCCGCTCTCCAGCGCCAGGTGATAGGCGGCGCGCGCCCGCCCGGCGGCGGTAAAGGCCTGCTGCAGGGCCTCGGAGGCGGCGTGGGCGGGACCGGCCGCGACGACGGCACCCGCGGCGCCCGCGGCGAGCAGCCCGGCGCTCAGATTCAGCGCGTCTCGGCGCGACAGCGTCATGGTTCTTCTCCCTGTCCAGGGTCACGGTGGTGAAAGGCCAGGGAATGGGGTTCCCCCGGCAGGCTCACAAGACCGGCACGCGCGATGATCACGGCTTTGCCCCGGAAGCGTCACGCTCAGGGGCGGAGCCCTTGGCACCTCGCACCGACAGCGGCTAACGTCGCAGCGCCAGACGGCAGAAACATGGCGAAGCAGGAGCGGGGGAGAGGCATGGCCTGGCACAGGGTGGCGCGACGCGACGAGGTTCCGACCGACAAGGCGATCGAGGTGCGCGTCGGCGCGCGGCAGATCGCGCTCTACGATCTGGAGGGCGAGATCTATGCCACCGACAACATCTGCACCCACGCCTACGCCTGCCTGCACGAGGGCTACCTAGACGACGGCACCATCGAGTGCCCGCTGCACCAGGGCGTCTTCGACGTGAAGACCGGGGAACCGCTGGAGGGTCCCGTCGACGAGCCGCTGCAGACCTTCCCCGTCAAGGTCGAGAACGGCGAGGTCTGGGTCGAGGTCTGACGGAGCGCCCTGCCCCTACCCCAGGTGCTGCTTCAGGAAGGCCAGGCTGCGCTCCTCCGCAAGCGCCGCGGACTCGGCGTGGTAGGCGCCGCGCGCCTCGCAGGCGAAGCCGTGGCCGGCGGGATAGAGATGCAGCGGCGCCTGCGGCTGGGCGGCGCGGACCGTCTCCACGTCGGCCAGGGGGATCGCCTGGTCCTGCTCGCCGAAGTGGAAGAGGACCGGGCAGAGCGGACGCTCCGAGGCCGAGGCGGCGATACCGCCGCCGTAGTAGGCGACCGAGCAGGCCAGGCGGTCGCCGAGCCGAGTCGCCGAGAGCCAGGCCAGCAGCCCGCCCCAGCAGAAGCCCAGGGTCGCCACCGGCGCCTCTGCTGCCAGGGCCTCGACCGCCGCCTCCACGTCGAGCAGCGCCTGGTCCGGCGCCACCCGGCCCTTGAGTTCCCGACCGCGCTCCACGTCGGCCGGCTGGTAGCCGAGCTCGACGCCGGGCTGCACCCGGTCGAAAAGCGCCGGCGCCAGCACGCTGTAGCCGTGCCCAGCCCAGCGCTCGCAGACCCCGCGGATGTGATCGTTGACCCCGAAGATCTCCTGCAGAATCACCAGGCCGCGCCCCTTCGGCTGCACCGGCTCGGCGCGCCAGGCGGAAAGCCGCGTGCCGTCCCGCGCCTCCAGCTCGATCCACTCGCCCATGGCGTGCTCCCTCTGCTCCACGGCCTCCAGCGCAGCACCGCGGAGGCGGCCGCGTCAAGTGCGGCCGCCCTGCAGGCCCGCCAGCAGCCAGTCGCGCAGGCGCTCGAGATCGGCCCGGCTCGCGGCCGCGCGGGTGTGCAGGAAGTGGTAGTGTTCGCCCTCCAGTGCCGGCCCGAAGGGCTGCACCAGCAGTCCTTCGGCCAGCAGGTCGGCGGCCAGCACCAGGCTGAGCAGCGCCACGCCCTGCCCCGCCACGGCTGCCTGCGCCAGGTGGCTGTCGTCGGTGAAGGTGATGCCCGCCTCGAGGTCGATCCCCTGGACGCCCGCCTGTGCGCACCACAGCCGCCAGCTCGGTGTCCGCGGCGTCGGCTGGCGCCACTCGCCGTGCAGGAGCGTCACGCCGCGCAGGTCCCCCGGTACTCGCAAACCCAGACGGGGGCTGCAGAGCGGCGCGAAGCGTTCCTGCAGCAGCGGCTCGGCCACCAGGTCGGGATAGGGGCCGCTGCCGTAGCGCACCGCCGCGTCGGCCTCTCCGGCGTGCAGGTCCACCACCGCCTCCGAGGCGTGTAGGCGCAGGTCGAGGTCCGGGAAGGCGGCGCGGAAGCCCCCCAGGCGCGGCACCAGCCAGCGGGCGGTGAAGGCGGTCGTGGCCGAGAGCGTCAGCACCCGCCGGGCAGCCGGCGCGCGGAGCGCCTCGACCGCCTCGGCGAAGGCGTCGAAACCGTCGCGCAGCACCGGGAAGAGCCGACGGCCGGCCGCGGTGGCGACTATCTGACGCGTGCGCCGCTCGAAGAGGCTCAGGCCCAGCTGCTCCTCCAGCTGGCGCACCTGGTGGCTGATCGCCGTCGGCGTCACCCCCAGCTCGGCCGCGGCCCGCTTGAAGCTGCCGTGCCGGGCCGCCGCCTCGAAGGCGCGTAGGGCGGAGAGGGGCAGCAGGCGGCGCATGGCAACAGGTGATCCTGGCTCATCTGTCGGCTGAGAAGTCGGAATTTGTCCTTGTTTCCTGTCGGCAGCAAGTTTCGAGCGAGCCAGACGGCTGAACGAGAATCATTCACACGCCGGAAAGGAAGCTCCTGTGGCCACCCTGCTTCAGCTCGACTCCAGCGCCCGCCCCGGCCGCTCCGGACTGGAGCCTCACGGCTCCCACAGCCGCCGCCTCACCGACCGCTTCGTCGCCCGCTGGCGCGCCGCGCGGCCCGGCGACCGCCTGCTCTACCGCGACCTGGGCCAGAGGCCGCCGCGGCCCGTGACCGGCCGCTGGATCCATGCCGCCTTCACCGCGCCGGCCCGGCGCGAGCCCTGGATGACGGCGGAGCTGGCGGAGAGCGACGCGCTGGTGGAGGAGTTGCTGGCCGCCGACCTGATCGTCGCCGGCGTGCCGATGTACAACTTCAACGTCCCGGCCCAGTTCAAGGCCTACATCGACAACATCGTGCGCGTCGGCCGGACCTTCGGCTTCGATCGCAGCCGCGAGGGCGCGCCCTACTGGCCGCTGCTGGCGGGCAGCGGCAAGCGACTGGTGATCCTGACCTCCCGGGGCGACTACGGCTACGGCGACCGCCTCGCCGCCGCCAACCACGTCGAGCCCTCGATCCGCACCGCCTTCGGCTACATCGGCATCACCGAGACCGAGACGGTGGCCGTCGAGTACGACGAGTTCGCCGATGCCCGTCTGACCGCCTCGCTGCAGGCCGCCGAGCAGGCGGTCGACGCGCTGGTCGACCGGCTGCAGAGCGAGGTGACCGACCGCGCGACCGCCGCCAGGTCTCCGGCCTCCGCCGAAGGGGCGCGGGCCTGAGCGGCCGGCGAGGCTTGCATGGCCGCGGAACGACGGCCCGACCTGTCGGACCGCGGAGATCCCTCGGGTCCATTCCGACAGAACGGCAGGTCATTCGCCGACAGACCGTCGCGGATCAAATTTGTCACAAGACGAGAGGTTGTAGCTGGCCAATGATCGCAACCGTACGCATCAATAGCGATTGATCTCCCCTTGCGGGCCCTGCCGAAGCGCATTTCGGCAGCGGGGTGGGTGTTTTCCTTTCACAACGGGGCCGAGGCTCCATCATCGAAGGGAGGGAGAGTACCATGGCGGAGAAGCGCGAAGTCGTCTCCAAGACGCGCGAACTGCTCGACGCGGCCGTTCAGGGCGGCCTGATCGACGCAAAGCTGCCGGCGGCCGAGATCGTGCGGAAGCTCGGCCCCAGCATCGACGAGGTGGCCGGCTACGTCCTGGCCTGGGACAAGTACGTCCTGGTCGTCGGTGCGGACATCGGCTCGGACGTGATCATCACGCGCAAGCGGTGAGCACGGTTTCGGTGCAGGGCGGGCGGGCGGCACAGCGCCACCCGCCCGCCGGCGCCGCCGCCGAGGAAGCCCTGCACTGGCTGCGGGAAGGCTGCCGCCACCTGGAGGGCCCGCGGGCCTCGGCCGAAGCCGAGCTGCGCCGCCTCAAGGCGATCTGCGAGCTTGCCTTCGTGCTGGCGCTGCTGCCGGACGAGGGCCTGCCCCAGGCGGTGCGCGGGCTGCGCGAGGCCGTGGCGGGGCCGTTGCGGGTGGCCGGCGCGGACGGCGCCTTCCTGAAAGCGCTGTGGCACCAGCCGCAGCACGCCAACCTCTACCTGCCGCTGCTCTATGCCCAGGGGCGCGAGGGCACGCTGGACGCCGCGGCGCGCGCCGATCTGGCGCTGCTCTGCCGCCGCCTGCGGCGGCTGCGCAAGGAGCGCCTGCCCTTCCGCAGCCTGGACTTCCTCTACAGCCTCTACCTGCTGACCGGCGACGAGAGCTTCCGCGCCGCCCTGCCGGCGACCGCCGAGGCCGGCTGCCTGGGCCCCGAGACGGAGCTGGAGAGCTTCGCCGACGGGGACGAGTATGCGCTGACCCACGCCGTCTTCTACCTCACCGGCTTCGGCGCCCGACCCTGGCCCTTCGGCGAGCCCGCCCGCGCCCGCCTGCTGGCACTGCTGCAGGCGCTGGCGATCGATGCCGAAGCGGTGGCGAACTGGGACCTCTATGCCGAGTACCGCATCGCCGAGGGCCTGCTGCGAGGTGAGGACGAGGACGAGGCGGAGCGGGTCTCGGCCGCGCCGCTGCTGGCCGCCCGACGCGCCGACGGCAGCTGGCCGGGGCCGGCCGAGCTGGAGCCGAAGCTGCAAGGCGAAGGCTTCGGCGGGCGCGCCGAACTGCGCTTCTTCTGCGATTACCACACCACGCTGGTGGCCTGGATGGCCCTGGCCCTGCCGGGCCTGCGGCCCGACCCGCGGCCGCTCCCGCCGGCATCGGAGTTTCCGGCACCGGAGAAGGCGGCGGCCGGCGTCGCCGCCCGCTACCCCGCGCTGCCGCCGGCCTGGACCGGCCTGCCCGGACGATTCGAAGCGCTGCTGCAGGAGGCGGACCCGGCCCCGCCCGAGGAGAGCTTGTCCAGCGATCCCCAGGGCGTGCTGCCCTGGCTGGAGTGGTGGCACTGGCGGCGCCGGCTCGATCCCGCCCTGCCGCCGCCGCTGCCGTCCAACGCGGCTTCGGAAGCCGCGCTGCTGCAGGCCGCCGAGGCCGGCGCCTGGCGCCTGCTGCGCTGCCGCCTGCTGGGCGCCGGCGCGCCGGCGCCCGCCCCGCCGGAGCTCACGGCGCGGCTAGGCCGTGCCGTGGCGGAGACCTCCGCCGCCGGGCTGCTGGAGGCCGAGGCTCTCGACCGCCTGGTGGCGCTGGCGCTGCTCGGGGAGCGGGGGGCCGACTTCGCGGCGGCGCTGGCGCGCAGCCTGCTGCTGGCGCTGCGCCGCCGCGATCTCTTCGCCCCCGGGCCGCTGCTGGCCTTCGCCGGCGAGCGCCTGCCGCCGGCGCTGCGGCAGCAGGCCGTGCGCTTCCTGGAAGAGGCGGCCTCGGCCTCGCTGCCCTACGGCTTCGTCGACGGCGCCGGCCCGGAAACGCAACGCCGCTGCCTGGCGGCCGAGTGCTACCGGCCCCAGGCCGCCCTGGCGGCGCGGCTGGACGGCTGGGCCGAGGGGAGCGCTCCCTAGCTTCAGGCGGCCGCCTCCTCGGCGAGGCGGCGCGCCGCGCCCTCGACCGCCCGGCGCCACTCGCCCGGGCGCATCTCCCGGTAGGCCGGCTCGCCCAGGGAGGCGCTGGAGAGCACCACGTCGGGCTCCAGCTCGGCCAGGATCGCCAGGCTGCGCCGCAGCACCGCCCGGTCCTCCTCGCGAAAGACCAGGGTCTCCCAGCGGCCGTCGCTCAGGAAGAGCGTGTCGCCGGTGAAGAGGTAGCTCTTGCCGTGCGGTGAGCGCAGCAGGAAGCAGGCGCTGCCCGGCGTGTGGCCCGGCGTGGGGATGACCTCGAGGTTGCCCAGGTGCGTCTCGCGCCGCTCGAAGGTCAGGTCGACGGGGGCGGCCGCCTCCACCACCTCCCGCTCGGCCGCGTGGCAGACCAGCTGCCCGCCGAAGCGTTCCCGCAGCACCGCCAGGTGCGGCCCGACCTCGTCCTCGTGGCTGAGGTACTGCCGCGTCAGGCCGCCCAGTTCGGCGATGGCGTCGTGCTCCTCCGGCTGGCGGGTGGCGTAGAACAGCAGGTTGCCCTCGGGCCGGGTCAGCAGGTAGGCGTGGGTAGCGACCCGCGGCGCATCGGGGATCGGGTGGTCGGTGGCGGTCTGCCAGAGGTCGGGGTAGATCTGTCGCATGGCTCGGCTCCTTCGCGTCCGCTTGTCGAACAGGGAGCCGTCCTGATAGAACCTCGACCTTGGTTCAGGTCAAGGGGAAAAGGATCATGGCCGAAAGCGGAGCCCGGCGCCCACCGCGCGAGCTGAGCGTCGGCGAGGTGGCGGCGCGCAGCGGCCTCGCCGTCTCGGCGCTGCACTTCTACGAGGCCAAGGGGCTGATCCGGGCCGAGCGCAGCGCCGGCAACCAGCGCCGCTATCCGCGCGAGGTGCTGCGCCGCGTCGCCGTGATCAAGGCGGCCCAGCACACCGGCATCCCCCTGGCGGAGATCCGCGCGGCCCTGGACGGCCTGCCCGAGGGCCGCAGCCCCACGGCCGCCGACTGGCGCGCGCTCTCGGCCCGCTGGCGCGCCGCGCTGGACGCCCGCATCGCCCGCCTGCAGCGCCTGCGCGACCAGCTCGACGACTGCATCGGCTGCGGCTGCCTCTCCCTGGAGACCTGCCCCCTGCGCAACCCCGACGACATCGCCGCCCAGGACGGTCCCGGCTCCCGCCTGCTCAAGGCGGAGTGAGGGGGGCGGAGGAGAGTCGCTAGGCCGCCTCCACCACGCGGATGCGGCCCCTGGCGCGGTCGCGGGGCGCCGCCCGGACGGTGATCTCCACATCCCGGCCCAGTGCGGTGAGCAGCCGCATCAGCCGCTCGCTGGAGAAGTTGGCGAGACGGCCGTTGAGGAGCGCGGAGACCTTTGGCTGGTCGATGCCCATCACACGGGCGGCCGCAATCTGGGTCAGCCGACGGCGTTTCACGATTCGCCGAATGTGGCTGGCCAGCTGTGCCTTCGTCAGCTCCTCCTCCGGCTCGTCGAAGCCGAGATCGGCGAAGACGTTGCCGCTGCCGGCCGTTACCGCCACCTCCTCGGCAGCCGCCTCGTCCGATGCCTTCTTCACCCGCCGCTTCTCGACCATCGCTCGTAGTCCTCTCTCGCGCGCAGAAGCCTCTGCTCGATCAGGTCCAGTTCCGCCTTCGGCGTGGCGATGCCGCGCTTCGACTTCTTTTGGAAGGCGTGCAGTACATAGACGGCTCCCGCGAAGCGCAGCGTGTAGACGGCCCGGAAGGTATCGCCGTCGAAGTCGTCCACGATCTCCAGCACGCCCGCACCGCCGAACCCTCGCAAGGGCTTGGCATAGGGCGCCTTCAGGCCGATCTGCGCCTCCCAGAGCGCAGCCCCGACCCGTCGCCTCACCTCCTCCGGGAAGGCCCGGAGGTCCTTCAGGCTGCTACCCACCCAGCGCACCGGCTTGGGCCGAATCTCATCGCGACGACTGGCCACGTAGCGGCGCCTCGGTCGCTTCCATGCCTGAACAGGCATAGCCTTCGACAGACCCATCGGTCAAGGCTCGTGCTATGCTGTCTCGCAGGAGGTGCGCATGGCACGGCTGGCGGATCGGCTGTCCAGCGACGGGCTGCTCTACGGCCTCGCCGGAGCGGCGCTGGCGGGCTTCGCCGCCCTGCTGTTCGCCGTCCTCGCTCCGCGGCAGGAGGCCGCCGCCCCCCTCGCCGCGGCGGAGCCACCGGCCTTCACCCTGACGCTCGCCGACGACGGCCGCAGCGCCCGGCTGGAGGGGCGCATCGACTTCGGCGTCACCGCGGCGCTGACGGCGCTGCTGGAGGAGACCGAGGGGCTGCGCCTGCTCCGCCTCGGCGGCCCGGGCGGCCGCATCGCCGAGGCGCGCGGGCTGGTTCGCCTGGTCGAGCGGCACGGCCTCGACACCGCCGCGGTCGGCGACTGCGCCTCGGCCTGCGCCCTGGTCTTCGCGAGCGGCGCGCGCGCCGTCTGGAGCCCGGCGCGCGCCTCGGCTTCCACCGCTACGGCCAGCACTCGCCCCTGGTGAGCACCTTCCTCGACGCCGAGGCCGAGCTGGAGAAGGACAAGGCCGTCTTCCGCCGCCGCGGCGTCGCCGAGGCCTTCCTCGACCGCATCGACACCGTCCCGCACGACTCCCTCTGGTTCCCCAGCCCGGCGGAGTTGCGCGCGGCCGGCGTGGTTGAGTGAGGCGCCGCTCCCTCCACGTCTCCGCCTAAGGGCTCCTACCCCTCGCTCTGCCGCGCCAATGCCCGCTGCACCGCCGGGCGCTCGGTCATGCGGGCGTGGTGCTCGGCCACGCGCGGCAGGGTGGCGAGCCGAACGCTGTCGCCCTCCAACCAGCGCGCCAGGGTGAAGAGGTAGGGGTCGGCGACCGTATAGGCCGCGCCCATCACCCAGGGGCCGCGCAGGAACTCCCGCTCGATCGGCGCGAAGCAGGCCGCCATGGACTCGGGCACCTTCCGCTTCATCGCCTCCAGCGCCGCCGGATCGTCGGCCCAGCGGCTGCCGCGCAGCTTGTGGGCGTGGGCGACGTGGACGGTGGCGCAGAGATAGCTGTTGAAGGCCTGCAGCTCGGCGAAGGCGAAGGGATCGTCGAGCGGTGCCAGCCCCGCCGCGGGGAAGCTCTGGGCGAGGAAGGCCAGGATCGCCGGCGTCTCGGTCAGCACCCCGCGCGGCGTCACCAGCGCCGGCACCCGCCCCTTGGGATTGACCGCCAGGTACTCGGCGGAGCGCTGCTCCCCCTGGCGCATGTCGAGGCGCCGCAGCTCGTAGGCCGCCCCGACCTCCTCCAGCACGACGAGCGAGGCGAGGGAACAGGCGCCGGGGGAATGGAAGAGCGTGAACATGGGGGACTCCGAGGAGGTGGGGGAGGCGGGTGGGCCGTGCTGGCTCAAGCGGATGGGCTCTGCAAAGGACCGGGAGCATCGCGCCCTGCGAGAAGCAATTTCAAACCTTCGCTATCGATAACAGCCATCAGACCGCCATCATTCCGATGTGATACTATCGAAGAGATCGGGTGTTTCATTGTCTCGCCGCCGACCAAGACTCTCACCTCGGTGTAGACAAGGGTGCTTGACTCGCACTAATCTCTTCGCCCCCTCAAAGTGGGCCCATCCGCCATTTGGCATTCGCACGCTGACAATTCTTGCCCCACAATCAGGGCAAAGATGGCGATAGCTTTTATTTCTCCGGCTATCGCCTACAGAACGCAGCTCCCAGGCTGCTCGAACGAGAGCGGTAGCTCCAGACTTTAAGTGCCGTAGATGAGATTGGCGCCGAATCCAACGACTTGTCATTTGCATCGCTCCGCATGATCTTCCGGACTATGCCAAGTCATTCTTCACGAACTGCTATCCAGTCACCTCCTGGACTGCATCAACATCATGCGGCGAATCAGAGTCTGTAAAGTCTTTGATATTGAGCATTCTGTGCAACACTCTCATCGGCGGCGCGCATCTGATCGAGCATTTCCCTTAGCGGACCTCTGTTCCAGTTCGGGAGGTTGTTGTCTGGAATCATGATGGCGAGCATCGTCAAGGCGTCGGCTGGCCAGCGTCTATGGACTTCGCTCTTCTGAACACGCCAGAGGACGTGGTCTGTGCCTGGCCGGAGGAACTCCCGAGCCCAAGCCACTGCTTCAGGAAATGCTTCGCCGGTCTTGATCACACACCCAACCAAAGCGATCGAAGTCCTAGTCGTATTGTGGCTAGCTGCAGCTGGCCAGTAGCGCCGCAGCCAAGGCTGGCATCTATCGCGCCATCGCCCCGCTCTTTCTTCATCTATATCGCCGATATATTCCCCGAAGTAGTTGGCGACGTCCACCAGAGCTTCCTCCGGCAGCGATCCCATCGTCTGCAGAATTTCTTCAGGTGCGAAAACCGATTGGGGATCCACGCTGGCAGTCACGAACAGATAGATCAGATTGGAGCGCTGCCACCCGAGTTCGGCGTATCGTTGCAATGCCACCAGGAAGTCGGATCTGATTGCCGCTAGGAGGTTTGGGCCGGCGCGAGCCGCCCATGCATAGGCTGCCCAGAGATCGCGCGCTTCCTTCGATTGATCCCAACGCATGCGGGGCAGAAGCGAACGCGTCGTCCACGTCGAATCGATGGTAAACAGGTTCGCAAGCTGCGCTGCCAGCATAATTCGCCCCAAGCTACCCGCGTCTGCCGCAGCAATCGCATCAAAATAGACTACCACAGGTTCGGGCAGCCCTTTTTCAGCCTGAGGGGCGTACTTCCAGAGACGGTTGAGCGCTGATTCGGCCAATCGGCCAGCTGTGCTGTTGAGCGCTTGGTTAAGGACATCATCCTCGCCAGCGACATCAGTTCCGTCCCACGCGCAGTCCCATGCCTTGCGCCACAGCTGAGCAAACATGGCCTCCTGTTCGATGAGACAGGTCTTTGAGTAATCCTCCAGGTAGATCGATACCTCTGACCCAGCATTTACAAATAATTCGGCAGGAGCTCCTGATAAGATCGAAACGATATGCCCATCTAGGCGTGAGCGGATCTTACCGCCACGTCTCAGGCCATGGGTCGCCCAGAGCAGTCGGCGCCAATACTGAGAAGGCCAATGGCCGGACTTGGAGAGCGCGCGAAGAGTTAAAAAGGCTCGACATGGCCATGCGTAGCATACACCCTCGAACTCTTCCTCATCGATACGGCTGCCCTTTGCTTCGGCGATCAGATCTTCAAGCGGGGGCTTTTTCCAGCCGCTACGCACATGATCGTGCGATGCCACCCATCGCGCCTCGCCAATCCAGCTTAGGAACTCCTCATGCTCAAGATCTTCCTCGTTTGCTGGCCGCGACGCATCTGCTAGCGCCTGACATTCCGGATCGAGCGTGATCCCGGCGACTTCAAGCTTCCGCAACCGCATTCCGATCTGCCATGCGCGACGCCGGCGTTCCTCTTCGGTAACACTCTCTGTTGAAGGACCAGCCTTGATGGTCTCTATCAATTCAGAAAGGATGGCGCTCGGTAGTCGCTGAGCTGCTCTGCGCAGAAACACCATGATTTCATGGTGTAATTCGCCGGACCATATGTGGGAAGACTCCCCCGCCAGAATGATCTCTTTTGATTTTGTGATGTCGGCATCCCTATCTTCAGTCAGAGCGTGAAGAGCCAAACGATGAAGAAGGCTCTTGGCGCTACGAATCCACCAATCGAGGAGAAGGTCGGCGCGTTGTCGATCCTCTTTTGCCAGAGCGAAATAGCCGTCGCGTGCCCAATCGATTAGGAAGGTCCAGTCATCGCGTGTGCGGTTCTGATCGTGGTCCGCAATCGACGGTCGATAGAACATAGGGTTCTTGAAATCGTCCTCATCGAAAATTATCAAATCGTCTATCTCCAGGAGATGCTTTGTAATAGAGAACGCATGATCTGCAAGCATATTTTCGCCGAATGATGCCCCCTCCAGGTTAAAATCGCGACGGCCTCTGCCAACGATCAGCGCAGTGTGCGCACACTCTTCCAGCGGAGTAAGTTGAAGCGCTTTCTCGGCACTAAAGTATCTGAAGCGCAACTCGGAAGAAGGACCGGGCCGCAAAACAAGGCGAGGACGTAGGCTCGCTATCAAAGCCTGCTCCACCAGCCTGCGCTCCAGAGGGTCAGTGGCATTTGCTATAAGCTGCGCCCACCAGAGGTCCTCATCAGGGTCTTCCGGTTCACTCTGCAAAAGGATAGTCCAAAGGAGCCGCAGTCGGCTAGGTATCGCTGGAATCGTCTCGCCTCCCCTTCCCGCAAGGCGGCGCCGCACCATGTCCCGAAACTGTGGATGAAGATGGCCGCCTTTACGAACGGCCCATCCGAGCACCTGGGGAACGTGGATATTCCTTGATATCCAAAGCGCCAGTTGTTCCGTTACATGGTCGAGAGACTGGTTTGCGTATGAACTGAAAGCGTTGTCAGCGATGTGAATACGGCGCTGACTTCCGTCAGGAAACCGCTCGGAAGGCCGTGAGAACAGTCCTGCCTCATCGAGTATGTCGAGCCAAGTCGCCATGGTTTGATAATCGCGCTCATCCGAAACGGGTGGTGTCCTTGCAAGAGCTTCGGCTGCTGTTCTGTCAAACAATGCCCATACGACGCGCTCGGCAGTGATGTCTCTAGCGTTTGCCGGCAATACCCGAAGTCCTTGAGCTACAATTTGTTGGCGAACCCCTACGGGGTCCTTACTGATCCTGGCCCATTCGACGAGAGTATCATTGAGCCTCTTGAATTCATTGCCAGAATCGAAGGGAATAGGGGTGACGCTTTTCGCGCGCCATGCCAGTTCGGCCTTCTTTCGTTTCTCGTTGCCGCTCTCATGGCCGGCGAAAGCATAAGCCTCTTGGAAGCGCGCGCCCCTGCTTCGTTCAGCAGCAAGTGCGTCCACCATGTACGACAGAACCGGATCGTCGAGGCTGTAGCCCACAAAGACGATCGTGAATTCCCTAAAGAGTTCTGTAATGAAGCGCGACGCCCAGCGCTCCGTCAGATATGCCCGCCCGAAGTCGGCCGCCGTCAGAACAAGGTCGTCGCCTTCATCATTAGGGCGGATGCGTCCATGGAGGTGAACCAGGCTGGCCCAGCCATGAGGCTTAGGGATGGGCAGCTTTGGCGCGCTGTCGATGATCAAGTCAGGCGCAGCCTGTTCAAAGCGATCATCGAAGTTCGTTGTTACGATGCGGACTCCTTGATCCCCAACTCGGGACAGATCGACAAGCGCGATATGTGTATCTAGCGAGCCGGTTGGAGGGGCACTCAACCGGTCAATCACCTCCTTGCGCAGACCTCCCGGATTAAGGCGTGCTTCGAGCAATCCGATCACTTTGTCCAACTGGCTCCGTTTGAGCAGATGCTGCTCAAGGTCGTTGGGGACTTGCCCGGTAGTTTCATAAACGGATGTGACCAAGCCTTGAAAGGTAGGCAGCCCGGTGCTCACTGATATGCCAGCGCCACAAAAGAATACGACTTTCCCATCATCCCGCCGGTTCATCAGTGCGACGGGTATGTCTGGGCCACCCCAAACTAGCTCCGGCATGGCGCGATCTCCCCCGGGAACAGGATGGTTCAGTCATGCCGAAGGGGCAAGTTTTGCCAGAGGATGAACGAGCTTTGGCTCTCCCCCTACCGCCCCACCCTCCTCCCCCCGCCGCCGCGGTGATCACCGCAATAGTGATCAGCCCCGTCAGGATCAGGTGCACGCCCGCCCCCGCGCCGAAGGCGTTGAGCATGGTGACGAGGAGGAAGAGGAAGAGGGCGGTGCCCCAGATGCCGGGGAGGTTGGCGAAGCCGCCGGCGACCGAGGTGCCGCCGGTCACCACCACGGCGATGGCGCCCGAGATTCCGCCGGAACGGGCCCGAACCACCCGGAGCAGGATTCGCGACCACCGTCCCTGCTTAGGTCTCGCCGATATGCCGTTTCGGCTCCATGCGGTCGTGCAGTACCCGGACGATCTCCACGAGGTCCGGCTGCAGCAGACGGTAGAAGAGCGCGTGCACCGGATCGGCGACCGCCGCCTCGCGGCTTTCGTTGCGGCTGTGGCGGAGGTGAAAGCTGCGAACGCCGGCGACCAGCTCGCTGCGATCGACGCTCGACGGCCCCTCGGGATCGGCGGCGACACGGCGCAGCGCGGCGGCGAGGCAGGCACGGTAGCGGAGGCGTGCTTCCTCGCCGTGAAGCTTCGAACTCCGTCTCAGGATCGCGGCGATGTCGGCCTGCGCCGGCTCGGAGAGCCGATAGCGCGCCATGCGGGGATCAGGCGCCGTCCGAAGCGGCGAGTCCGTCGAGGAAGGCCTCCAGGTCCTCGTCCTCGACCTCGGTGAAGGCACCGCGGTCGAGGGCGGCGAGGCCCTGGCGGACCGCCACGCGCAGCCTGTCGAGTTCCAGCGCCTCCTCGGCGCGCCGCTGCTGCAGCGTGCGGAGTGCGTCGCGCACGGCCTCGCTGGCGTTGCGGTAGGCGCCCTGCTCCAGCATCTCGTCGATGAAGGCGTCCTGTTCGGGCGTCAGGCTGATGTTGCGGGTCGGCATGGGTCCAGCCTCGTCGGTCTCGGGAAAGGGTAGCGGCCTTGGCAACAGTTGCCAAGATAACGCCCCCTACCTTCCTACCGCCCCACCTTCCGCCCCCCGGCCGCGGTGATCACCGCGATGATGATCAGCCCGGTCAGGATCAGGCGCACGCCGGCGCCGGCGCCGAAGGTGTTGAGCATGGTGACCAGGAGGAAGAGGAAGAGGGCGGCACCCCAGATGCCGGGGAGGTTGGCGAAGCCGCCGGCGACCGAGGTGCCGCCGATCACCACCACGGCGATGGAGCCGAGCAGGAACTCCTCGCCCATGTTCAGCGAGGAGCCGCCGGAGAAGCCGGCCAAGAGCGCGCCGTTGAGGCCGGCGAAGACGGCGCAGAGCACGTAGGTGGCGCAGCGCACCCGCTCCACCGGCAGGCCGGCCAGGCGCGCGGCGCGCTGGTTCTGGCCGATCGCCAGCACCGCGCGGCCGTAGAGCGTGCGGTGCAGCACCACGCCCATCGCCACGGCCAGGCCGCCGACGCAGAGCGCCAGCAGCGGCACGCCGAAGAGGCTGCCGGTGGTGAAGTCGGAGAAGGCCTGGGGCGGGCGCACGCGCAGGCCCCGGCCGTAGGCGATGGCGGTGGACTGCACCAGGAAGGCGGCCGAGAGCGTGGCGATGATCGGCGGGATGCGCAGCAGGCGGATCAGCGCGAAGTTGAAGAGCCCGACGCCCAGGCCCACCCCCAGCGCCGCCGCCAGCCCCAGGACGATGCGCGCGTCCTGGCCGCCCATCACCTGCATCGAGACCACGCCCGAGAGTGCGATGGTGGCCGGCACCGAGAGGTCGATGTTGCCGGGCCCGGTGGTGATGACGAACATCTGTCCGATGCCCACCACCACGAAGAAGGTGCCGAAGGTCAGCGCCGCGCGCAGCACCTCCGGCGCCCCCTGCCCCTGGGTCACGGCCGCCGTGGTCAGCCAGACCGCGACGGCCCCCAGCCAGGCCCAGATCCAGGGCCTGGCGAAGAGGTCGCGCAGGAAGGCCGCCGGGCTCACCGCGCCGCTCCCGCCCGGGCGCTGCCGGCCCGGTCGATCAGGGCGCGCAGCGCCAGCACCAGGATCAGGATGCCCCCCTGCACGCCGATCTGCCAGTCGGGCGGTATCCGCAGGAAGGAGAGGAAGGCGCCCGCCAGCGCCAGGGTCAGGGCCCCCAGGACCGCGCCGATCGGCGAGACCCGGCCGCCGGTGAACTCGGCGCCGCCCAGGATGGCGCCGGCGATCGACAGCAGGGTGTAGCGCAGGGCGATGTTGGCGTCGGCCGAGGTGGTCAGCCCCACCAGCGCCAGGCCCGCCAGCACGCCGAAGAGACCGGCGAGCGCGTACATGGTCATCTTCACCCGCAGCAGCGACCAGCCGGCCCGGGCGACGGCGCGCGGGTTGCCGCCGGCGCCGCGCAGCACCGCGCCGTAGGCCGTGCGCATCAGCCCGAAATGCACCACCAGCGCGATGACGACCGAGGCCAGCACGGCGAAGGGCACGTAGGGCGGGCGCCAGGTCATGACCGCGCGGATCCAGCCCGGTGCACTGCCGCCCGGGGTCGGCAGCAGCAGCACGGCGCAGCCCATCCAGACGAAGGACATGCCCAGCGTCACCACGATAGCCGGCAGGTCGCGCAGGTGGATCAGCGCCCCCAGCAGGGCATAGACGACAATGCAGCCGGCCAGCGCCGCCACCCCCAGCAAGGGCGCGTCGTTCAGCCAGGTGGCGCCGATGCAGGCGGCGAAGCTGACATAGGCGCCGATCGAGAGGTCCAGGTCGTTGACCGCCAGGATGAAGAGCTGCGCCAGGGTCGCCAGCGCGATCGGCACAGCCAGGTTGAGCAGCAGGTTCAGCCCCATGTAGCTCATGGCCCGCGGCTGCAGCCAGAAGATCGTCCCCAGCAGCAGCGTGAGCGACACGGCCGGCAGCAGCGCCCGCAGGGTGCGGCGGGAGAGGAGCAGGGCGATCATCGCAGCGTGACCGGAAACGGCGGGGGTGAGGACGGGGGCAAGGGCGAGGGCGAGTTCCCGACGCGCCCTGACGCCGCGGTTGGGGCACGGGCCCCGGAAACCGTCATTGCGAGCGAAGCGACGCAATCCAGGGCCGCTGGCCAAAGGCCCCTGGATCGCCACGCTCCCTTCGGTCGCTCGCGATGACGGGCGGCGGGGCGGCGGTCCGAATGCAGGCCGGCGGGTCTCTCACGGAGGCACGGAGGGCGCGGAGAAGCAACCGAAACACCCTCACCCCGCCCTCTCCCAGAGGGAGAGGGGGAACCGAAGAAGCCCCTCTCCCTCTGGGAGAGGGGTTGGGGTGAGGGTTTCTGGTTCCCCACCCGCATCAGGCCGCCTCCTCGGCGAAGGAGGACTGCAGGACGCGGGCCTCGGTCAGCTCGTCGCGGGCGAGCTGGGCGACGATGCGGCCGGCGCGGAAGACGTAGACGTGGTCGCAGTGGCGCAGCTCGTCCATCTCGGTGGTGTACCAGAGGAAGGCGCGGCCCTTGGCGGCCTCCTCGCGGATCAGGCGGTAGACCTCCTGCTTGGTGCCGACGTCGACGCCGCGCATGGGGTCGTCCATCAATACGATCTCGGCGTCGGAGCCCAGCGCGCGGGCGAAGAGCACCTTCTGCTGGTTGCCGCCCGAGAGCGAGAGGATGGGATTGGCCACGTCGGGGGTGCGGATGCCGATGCGCGCCTTCCAGTCCTCGGCCATGGCCCGCTCGCGCGCCGGCTGCAGCAGCAGGCCGCGGGCCATGCGCTTCAGCGAGCGCACCGTGACGTTGAGGGCGATGGACCAGAGCGGGAAGACGCCGTCCGCCTGGCGGTCGCCGGCGACCAGGGCCACCGGCCCGGCGACGCGGGTGCCGGCGTGGCGGCGGCCGGCTGCCTCGAAGAGCCGCAGCAGCATCTCGGTCTGGCCGTGGCCGGCCAGGCCGCCGAAGCCGACGATCTCGCCGCGGTGCGCGCGCAGCGCCTCGCCGCCGGCCGGACCCGGCAGCGCCTCGACCACGACCTCCACCCCGGCCTCCCCCGGGACACCCCCGTCGCCGCGCTTGGAGACGAAGGCGGCCCCCTCCTCCGCCTCGGCCTCGGCGACGCTGCCCATGGCGGCCACCAGCGAGGCACGGTCGTAGCCGCCGGCCGGCCGCTCCTCCACCACCGTGCCGTCGCGCATCACCACCACGCGGTCGGCGGTGCCGAGGATCTCGCCCAGCAGGTGGGAGATCAGGATGCAGCTGCCGCCGGCGGCGACGAAGCGGCGCACGAAGGCCAGCAGCTGCTCGGCGACGCTGGCGTCCAGCGAGGAGGTGGGCTCGTCGAGGATGACGAGGCGCAGCGGCGCGTCGGTGACGGAGAAGGCGCGCGCCACCTCCACCATCTGCCGCCGCCCCAGCGAGAGGTCGCCCACCGGGGTCTCGGCGGCGATGCCGTGGCCGGGGAAGATCTCGTCCAGCTTCTCGACGATCAGCCGCCCCGCCCGCCGCCGCCAGCCGAAGCCGCGCAGCGCCGGGTGCAGGATGCGCGCGTTCTCCGCCACCGTGAGGTTGGGGCAGAGCGAGAGCTCCTGGAAGACGCAGCGCACCCCGGCCCTGTGGGCCGCCGAGACCGACCAGCCGCGGACAGCCTCGGCGCCGGCCAGGGCGATGCTGCCGCGGTCGGGCGCCAGGGTGCCGGCCAGCACCTGCATCAGGGTGGACTTGCCGGCGCCGTTGTGGCCGACCAGTCCCAGGCACTCGCCGGGGCGGAGCGTCAGCTCCACCCCGGCCAGGGCGCGCACGGCGCCGAAGCTCTTCTCGACGCCGGCCAGCGCAACGATGGGCGCCGCCTCTTCCGCCACGGCGGAGAGCCCCGACGCGCCGGCTACATCCGTGCCTCGTCGATTACGGCGCGGGCGTCCTCCAGGCTGTACTCGACGTTGGCGACGCCGCCCTCCTCGGTATTGGCCAGGTTGTCCTCCAGGTTGTCCTGGTCGATGCGCAGGAAGGGCACCACCAGGTCCTGGGGCACCTCCTCGCCCGCCAGGATCTGCTGCGCCACCCAGAAGGCCAGCGTGCCGACGCCCGGGGCGATGGAGACCGACATGGTCTCGTAGCCGTTGGCGTCCTTCTGCTCCTTCCACCAGGTCAGCTCGTCGTGGCGGTTGCCCATGATGATCAGCGGCATGGACCGACCGGCGGCATCGAAGGCCCGGGCCGCGCCGTAGCCGTCACCGCCCTGGGTGACCACGGCGTCGATCTCCGGCAGGCTCGGCAGGATGCCGGCGACGGCGCGCTGCGCCACGGTCTGGGCCCAGTCGCCGTGCACCGAGCCGACCACCTCGAACTGCGGGTGGCGCTCGACGCCCTCGACGATGCCGGCGTGGATCTCGTCGTCGACGAAGACCCCGGCCAGGCCGCGGATCTCCAGCAGGCGGCCGCCGTCGGGCAGGCGCTCGGCCAGGTAGTCGAGCTGGTCGGAGCCCATCTTCTGGAAGTCCACGGCGATGCGCCAGGCACAGGGCTCGGTGACCACGCCGTCGAAGGAGACGACGACGATGCCGGCGTCGCAGGCCTCGCGCACCGCCCCGTTCAGCGCCGTCGGCGAGGCGGCGTTGAGGACGATGGCGTCGTAGCCCTGCAGGATCAGGTTCTGGATCTGGGCGGCCTGCTCGGTCGCCTGGTTCTCCGCCGTGGTGAAGGCGTCGGCGGCGGCGACCACGCCGTCGGCCACCGCGGCCGAGGTCACCCGCTCCCAGCTGCGCAGCATGGCCTGGCGCCAGGAGTTGCCGGCGTAGTTGTTGGACAGCGCGATGGTCTTGCCGGAGGTGTCTTCGGCCAGTGCCGGCCCTCCGGCCGACAGCAGGCCGAGCGCGACGGCACCCATAAGGGCTCGCTTCACAGACATGACGTTCACTCCCTGGTTGGTCTTGCTTCTTGTAACCGGCCCCCGTTAGGGACCGCCCGCCCACCTGCCGGGCCGCCGGCGCCGGTTGCAGTTCCGGACCGCCTTCCCGCCAGCCGTGCCAATCATCAGACCTTTCGTCTATTTGACGGAGCCGGCCGCGAGAGGTCAAGCTGGATCGCGGGGCCGAGCGGCGCCGCTCGGAACACAGAGGAGACGCCCTTGCCCTACCGCTCGCACTACCTGGCCGCCAACGGCATCCGCCAGCACTACTGGCGCGAAGGCAGCGGCAGGCCGCTGATCCTGCTGCACGGCTGGCCGGAGTTCTGCCGCACCTGGCGCCGGCTGATCCCGCTGCTGTCCGACCGCTTCGAGCTGATCGCGCCGGACCTGCGCGGTTTCGGCGACAGCGACAAACCCTACGACGGCCCGACCGACGCCATGACCCCCGACGTGCTGGCCGACGACCTGGAGGCCTTGATCGAGGCCCTTGATCTGGCCGAGCCGCCGGGGCTCGTGGCCCACGACGTCGGCTCGGCCGTGGCCCAGGCGCTGGCGCGCCGGCGACCGGAAAGCCTGGCCGGGCTCTTCTTCTTCAACTGCGTCTATCCGGGCATCGGCGCCCGCTGGGCCGCGCCCGAGCACTTGAGCGAGGTCTGGTATCAATCCTTCCACCTGCTGCCGCTGGCGGCGGCCCTGGTCGGCCAGTCGCGCGAGAGCTGCCGGCTCTACCTCGCGCACTTCCTCACGCATTGGTCGGGCGTGCCCGGCGCCTTCGACGAGGACCTGGAGGCCTGGGTCGACAACTTCATGAAGCCGGGCAACCTGCAGGGCGGATTCAACTGGTACCGCAGCGTGCGCGCCCAGCGCCTGGCGGTGATGCGCGGCGAGGCGCCGGCGGCCGCGCCGATCGCGCTGCCGACCCGGGTGCTCTGGGGCGGGCGCGACCCCGTGCTCAAGGCGGCCTGGCGGGACCGCCTGCCCGAGTTCTTCACCCGCCTGGAGGTCTCGGTCGCGCCGGAGGCCGGGCACTTCGTGCAGATGGAGCAGCCGGCCCTGGCCGCCGAGGCCATCGCCGCCTTCTTCGGCGAGCTGGAGCGGCGCTCATAGCCCCGGCGGCACGGCGGTCCAGGCACCGCCGGCGCGGCTCGACTCCAGGCAGGCGGCGACGAAGGCGACACCGCGGGCGCCGTCCTCGACACCGGGGACCAGCAGGGCGGCCGGGTCGGGCGAGCGGCCCTCCTGGGCGGCGGCGACCTGCTCGGCCAGGTCGCTGTAGAGCTGGGCGAAGCCCTCCAGGTAGCCCTCCGGGTGACCGGCCGGGACGCGGCTGGCATGGGCCGCCGCCCGGCCGGTGCCGGGGCCGGCGCGGGTGAGAAGGCGCGGCGGCTCGCCGTAAGGGGCGAAGCGCAGGCTGTTGGGCTCCTCCTGCCGCCAGGACAGACCGCCCTTCTCGCCGTAGACTTCCAGCGCCAGGCCGTTCTCGTTGCCCGGCGCCACCTGGCTGGCCCGGAGCAGCCCGCGGGCACCGCCGGGATAGCGCAGCAGCACCCGGGCGTCGTCGTCGAGCCGGCGGCTCGGCACGAAGCTGGTGAGCTCGGCGCAGACCTCGCTCGCCGCCAGGCCGGTGACGAAGCAGCCGAGGTGGTAGGCGTGGGTGCCGATGTCGCCGAGGCTGCCGGCCGGGCCGCTGCGCGCCGGGTCGGTGCGCCAGGCCGCCTGCTTCTGGCCGCTCGCCTCCAGCGGCGTGGTCAGCCAGTCCTGCAGGTAGCGCATCTCCACGAGGCGGATCGGCCCGAGCTCTCCGGCGGCCACCATCTCGCGCATCTGCCGCACCAGCGGCAGGCCGCTGTAGTTGTAGGTGACGCCGAAGACCCGGCCGGAGGCGCGCGTCATCCGCACCAGGTCCAAGGCCTCGTCCAGCGTGGTGGTCAGCGGCTTGTCGCAGATCACGTGGATGCCGGCCTCCAGGAAAGCCTTGGCCACCGCGTGGTGCAGGTGGTTGGGGGTGACGACGGCCACGGCGTCGATGCCCTCGGCGCGCGCCGCCTCGGCCAGGGCCATCTCCCGATAGTCGCCATAGGCCCGTTCCGGGGCCACGTGCAGCGCCGCAGCCGAGGCCTTCGAGCGCGCCGGGTCCGAGGCGAAGCTGCCGGCCACCAGTTCCCAGCGGTCGTCCAGCCGCGCGGCGATGCGGTGCACCGCGCCGATGAAGGCCCCCTGCCCGCCCCCCACCATGCCGAGCCGCAGGCGGCGGGCGGGACCGGCGGCGGTGCTTCCTTCGATGGTCATGGGCCTAGTCCTTCTCGCAGAATGGCTCAACCGGTCGTTGCGATCCCCTCACGCCGCCGGCGCCGCGCCGGATTGGAGCATGAACCTGTCAGCTGTCATTGCGAGCGAAGCGAAGCAATCCAGGGGCCATTAGCCAATGGCCCCTGGATCGCCACGCGCCCTTCGGTCGCTCGCGATGACGGGGGCGCGGTTCGTCCCCTTTCCGGGGCCGCGCAGCGGCGGGAGGGGCTCACCATGACGAAGTAGCGGCGACACCCCACCCCACTACCCGATACCCAGCATGCGGCGGTTGGCGGCCTCGTCGGTGCCGGCGGCGGCGAAGTCGTCGAAGGCCCGGCCGACCGCCCGGATGATGTGGGCGGCGATGAAGGGCGCCCCCTCGGCCGCGCCCTGCTCGCTGTCCTTGAGGCAGCACTCCCACTCCAGCACGGCCCAGCCCTCGAAGCCGTACTGCGTCAGCTTCGAGAAGATGCCGCCGAAGTCGACCTGGCCGTCGCCCAGCGAACGGAAGCGCCCGGCGCGCTGCGCCCAGGGCTGGTAGCCGGAGTAGACGCCCTGGCGGCCGCTCGGATGGAACTCGGCGTCCTTGACGTGGAACATCTTGATGCGCGGGTGGTAGAGGTCGATGAACTGCAGATAGTCGAGCTGCTGCAGCAGGAAGTGGCTGGGATCGTAGAGGATGTTGCAGCGTGGGTGGTTCCCCACCCGCTCCAGGAACAGCTCGAAGGTCGCGCCGTCGAAGAGATCCTCGCCCGGGTGGATCTCGTAGCAGAGGTCGACGCCGGCCTCCTCGAAGGCGTCGAGGATCGGCCGCCAGCGCGCCGCCAGCTCGTCGAAGGCCGTCTCGATCAGCCCCGGCGGCCGCTGCGGCCAGGGATAGAGGTAGGGCCAAGCCAGCGCGCCGGAGAAGGTGGCATGGGCCGTCAAGCCGAGGTTCCTAGAGGCCCGGGCGGCGAGGTGCAGCTGCTCCACCGCCCAGGCCTGCCGCGCCGCGGGATCGCCGCGAACCTGCGGCGGCGCGAAGCCGTCGAAGGCGGCGTCGTAGGCCGGATGCACCGCCACCAGCTGGCCCTGCAGGTGGGTCGAGAGTTCGGTCAGCGCCAGCCCGTGGCCGGCCAGCACCCCCTTGACCTCGTCGCAGTAGTCGCGGCTCTCCGCCGCCCGCGCCAGGTCGAAGAGGCGGGCGTCCCAAGAGGGAATCTGCACGCCCGCGTAGCCGTGCCCCGCCGCCCAGCCGGCGATGGCGTCGAGGCTGTCGAATGGCGCCTCGTCGCCCGCGAACTGGGCGAGGAAGATGGCGGGCCCCCTGATGGTCTGCATGGCGTCGTCTCCTCCTCGGGCGCTTCCGGCCACAGGGTAGTGGCGCAGTGGAGCCCCGCCAAGGCGCAGCGCCCCTTTCTTGTCTCTTCGCGCGCCCGCGGCCCTGGCTTAGGATCGTACGAGGGCCGTCCCTCGGGGGGAGACCGATGCCTTCGTTGCTTTCCGTGCTGCTGTCGCTGCTGCTGGCGCTGACGCCGGCCGCGGCCTTCGCTCAGGACCTGGCCGGGTCGCGCGATCCCGAGGTGGTGGGCGAGCGCTTTCCCGGCGCGGTCATCGTCCACTACGAGGCGCCGGCCTACGACGAGGTGGATCTGGCCGCCGGGCCGGTGCGGCAGTCGCGGCAGCTGGAGGAGAAGCTGAGCCTGGAGGGCGAGGTCGAGGTGGTGCACTACCGCATCGCCCCGGCGTCAGCAGCCCGCTGGAGGTGCAGCGCGCCTACGAGGAGGCGCTGGCGGCCAAGGGCTTCGAGATCCTCTTCCAGTGCCGCGGCGAGGACTGCGGCGGGCGCGCCTTCAATCACACGGTCACCGACGGCCGCACCGGCTTCGGCGAGGAACACCAGCACCAGCGCTACCTGCTGGCCCGGCTGCAGCGGCCCGGCGAGGCCGAGGTCCACCTCTCGCTCTACACCACCCAGGCGGCCGGCCTGGGCGGGCCGCGCAAGGACGAGATCAACCAGCGCCTGGTGGTGGTGGTCGGCCGCCCCTTCGGCGCCGCCCTGGAGGCGGTCAGCGCCGAGGAGATGCAGAGTGCCCTCGGAGAGGAGGGTCAGGTCGCGCTCTACGGCATCCTCTTCGCCTTCGACAGCGCCGAGCTGCTGCCGGAATCCGAGCCGGTGCTGACGGAGATCGCGAGCCTGCTGGGCCTGGAGCCCGGGCTCTCGCTACTGATCGTCGGCCATACCGACAACGTCGGCGGCCTGGACTACAACCTCGGCCTCTCGCAGCGCCGCGCCGCCGCGGTGCGCCAGGCCCTGGTGCAGCGCCACGCTATCGCCGCCGAGCGGCTGGAGAGCCACGGCGTCGGCTTCCTGGCGCCGGTGGCCAGCAACCGCAGCGAAGAGGGCCGCGCCCTCAACCGCCGCGTCGTGCTGGTGGAGCGCTGAGGGAGGGGCTTCGCGCGCCTTCTCCCGCCCGCCCCGGCCTAACCCTCCAGCACCAGGTCCGAGGCCGGGACGGCCTGGCAGGTGAGGCAGAGGGACTCGTCGTCGAGGGCCGGCGGGACGCGGTGCAGCACCTGCCCCTCGACCAGGGTCAGGGCGCAGGACTCGCACTGGCCGACGCGACAGCCGGCGGGCGGGCTGAGGCCATTGGCCTCGGCGAAGGTCAGCAGGTCGCCGTCGCCGCGCTTCCACACCAGGTCCCGGCCGGAGCCGGCGAAGCGGACGGTGAAGGGGCCGGCCGGCTCCTCGGCCAGGCTCGGGGCCGGCGAGGCGAAGGCTTCGGTGAAGAGGTCGAAGTGCGGCACGCCGCGCGCCTGCAGCCCGGCGACCAGATCGTCCATCAGGGCCTGCGGCCCGCAGAGCCAGAAGCGCGCCCGGGCCTCGATCAGCGCCTGCGGGATCGTCGCCGCCTCGATCCGGCCGGTCAGCGCCACGGCCGCGTCGCCCGGCCGCGGCCGGCTGTAGGCCTCCACCAGCGCGAGCCGCGGCAGCTCGGCAGCCAGCGCCCGCAGCCGCTCCCTGAAGGCGTGGCTGCCGCCGTCGCGGTTGGCGTAGAAGAGATGGACCTCCGGCATGGCCTCGGGCCGTTCCGCCAGGCTCTCCAGATAGCCGAGGAAGGGCGTGATGCCGATGCCGCCGGCGATCAGCACCACCGGCAGGTCGCTCCGGAGCGACGGCAGGAAGCTGCCGGCGGGCGCGCGCAACGCCACCCGGTCGCCCGGCCGCAGGCCCTCGACGATGCGCCCGGAGACCCGGCCCTCGGGCACCCGCTTCACGGCGATGCGCCAGCCCTTGCCCTCCCCGACCACGCCGGCCAGCGAGTAGCTGCGCTCGGGGCCGCCCTCCTCCAGCTGCAGCGAGAGGTGCTGGCCGGGCAGGAAGCCCGGCAGCGCCCCGCCGTCCATCGGCTCCAGCACCACGGCCGCCACGCCCGCCGCCGCGGGCTCGACCGCCGCCACGCGGAAGGGCCGGCTGCCGCGCCAGCGCCGCCCGGCCTCGGCCGGCAGCGGCAGCGCCGCCACCTCGCAGACTGCCGTGCGCAGCGGCTGCGAGCCGCTGATCGGGTCCACCGCGCCGGAGTCGATCAGGAGGTTGTAGTTGCTGCCGGCGGGATCGAGGGGATCGGCGGGGCCCCGCCCCAGCTCGGGGCAGGCCTGCCACCAGCCGTACTCCCCCACCGCCACCCCGGGGTCCAGGCTGGCGTCGAGGCGCAGCACGAAGCGGGCGCTGCCGCGCGGCGTCCGCAGCACCACGGCATCGCCCTCTTCCAGCCCCCGTGCGGCGGCGGCCTCGGGGTGCAGCATCACCACCGGGTCGGGCGCCCGGCGGCGCAGCGACACCAGGTTGCGCTGCTGGCTGTGGCAGTAGAGCCCGTTCTTGGCCGAGGTCAGCCGCAGCGGAAAGGCGGCCTCAGGCTCGGGGGGCGCCCGGTGTTCGGGCAGCGGTGCGTAGCCGTGGCGCAGCAGCAGCTCGGAATAGATCTCGACCCGCCGGCTCTCGGTGGCGAAGCCGCGGGGCGCGCCGTCGGGCCCAGCCTCGGCGTACTTCTCGAAACGATGCTGCAGCGGGCGGCGGATGCCCTCGGGCCGCGCCCGCAGTTCGGCGGCCGTCAGGCCGAGCGGCTCCAGCTGGTGGTCGCGGGCGCGTTCGATGTCGCCGCCGAAGAAGGCCTCCGCCAGGCCCAGGCGGCCGGCCAGGTCGAAGACGATCTCGGTATCGGAGCGGCAGGCGCCGGGCGGCGGCACGATGCGGCTGCGCAGCTGCACCAGCTCCTCCGCGGCGCCGTCGATCTCGAAGCCCAGCTTCAGCGCCTCGTGCTCCCAGGGCGCGGTGACCGGCAGGAAGAGGTCGGCCTGCATGGCCGTCGGCGTCATGGTGCGGTCGAGCTGGACGTGGAACTCCAGAGCCTTCAGCGCCGCCGCGGTCTCGGCGGTGCCGGCCTGGGACAGCAGCAGGTTGCTGCCGAAGCCCACCAGGGCACGCACCGCATAGGGCTCGTGCCGCAGCACGGCGCGACTGAAGTCGGGGCCGGTGATCCAGCCCTTGGACGGCGGCCCCAGGGGGTGGCGGTCGAGCCCCAGCGCCTTGGCCCGCTGTTCCGGCGCCAGCAGGTCGAAGCCGTTGACGACCCGGCCGGGCTGCTTGCTCCAGACGACGTTGCCGCCGGGCCGGTCCCAGGCGCCGGTCAGCGCATAGAGGATCGCCAGCGCCCGCTCGGTCTGGCTGGCGTTGGCCTGCTGTCCGACGCCGGTCCAGGCGTAGTAGGCGATACGGCGGCTGCCGAAGAGCGTGCGCGCCGCCGCTTCCAGCTCGGCCGTCGGCACGCCGGTCTCCGCCTCGACCCGCGCCGGCGTGTAGTCGGCGACGGCCTCGGCCAGCAGGGCGAAGGCAGGGCGGCAGGCCCGACCGGCGACGGTGAAGCGGCCCTCCAGCGCGAAGTGCGCGGCGCCCTGCCCTGCCGCCGGCTGCGCGGCGTCGTAGGCGGCCGCCTCGTCGCGGTCGAGACGCCAGACCAGCGGTCGCCCCTCGGCGTCGCGCAGGAAAAGGCCGTCGTCCTCGGCTACCAGGAAGGGGGCGTTGCTCCACTCCCGCAGGAAGGTCTCGTCCCAGGCCCGCGCCTCCAGGACGGCGTGGATCAGGCCCAGCGCCAGGGCGGCGTCGGTTCCGGGGCGCACGCGCAGCCAGTGGTCGGCCTGCAGCACGCTGCCGGCGCGCCGCGGATCGACGGCGATCAGCTTGGCGCCCTTCGCCCGGCCCTCGGCGATCTTCCCTGCCTGGGCCAGCCAGGTGTTCGCCGGGTTGTGGCCCCAGAGCAGGATCACCTCGGCCTCGGCGTAGTCCGGTGTCGGCATGCCCTGGCCGAAGGTGTAGGCGTGCGCCCAGTCCTTGTGCCAGTTGCAGACCTCGGTGCCGTAGACGACGTTCGGACTGCCGAAGAGGCGCACGAAGCGCTCGATCCACTCGATGGAATCGACAATCGGCGTGCCGCTCGGCGTGGTCACCGCGAAGGCCACGGCCTCGGCGCCGCTCTCGGCGCGGATCGTCCCCAGCCGCTCGGCCGTCTCGGCCAGCGCCTCCTCCCAGGTGATCTCGACCCAGCCGGGATCGGGATCGCCCTTCGGCCGGGTGCGGCGCAGCGGCACGCTGGGCCGCCGCGGGTCGTGCACGATCTCCGGCGCCGCGCGCCCCTTGGGACAGAGCGCCTTGCCGGTGGGATGCGCCGGGTTCGGCCGCGCCGCCAGCAGGCGATCGCCCTCGACGCTGTAGAGCGCACCGCAGCGCGAGCGGCAGAGCGTGCAGTATCCGGGAATCTCGCGGGTCGTCATGGGCTAGAGGGTGCGCCGAGCGGCCGGCGCGAAGCAATGCCCCAGGACACCCGCCGCGGCTGTCAGAAGAGGCGGGCCCGCGGCTCCGGCCACCAGCGCCAGAGCGCCAGGGCGACCAGGCTGCAGGCGACGGCCACCAGCAGCCAGGCGGTCAATCCCGGACCGGAGCGCGGCAGGCTGGGGTCGAAGGCCGGCAGCAGGCGCTGCGAGGCGGCGGCCGCCGCCACGGCCAGGCCGCCGGCGACCAGCAGCGGAAAGACCGCCCAGAGGCCGCCGAGGCCCAGAGTCCCGGGGGTGCGCTGCCACAGCGCGGTCAGCCCCTCGGCGAAGAGCACCGTCACCAGCGGCAGCGCCAGGACCAGCGCCGCCGCGCGGGCCGGCGCCAGCGGCAGGCCGAACAGCCACAGCAGCAGCACCAGCCCGCCGGCACCGAGCAGATAGCCCAGCGTCACCACGGCGAGCTGGAAAAGCGTCTCGACGAGATCCATGCCCGCGTCTCCCCCAAGAACCGCCGGAGCCCCGACCCGAGGCGCCAGTCTCGCATGCAGCGGTGCCCCCGGCCAGCTGGCCAGCAGGCCAGCGGGCTACCGTCGTTCGCCGTCTGTGACTTGTGGCGGCACAAACTTGACACGCTCTTGTTGTATCGTTCCCGGGAACAAAATCTGTGAATATGGAAAAAAGCGGCATGGCCGGCCGTGCCGCCTCTTCGGAGGCAGGCATGCCTGCCGGTCCGCAAAGGCGAAACGGGGGCGAAACGGGGGGTGGGGCATGTTCGGGTCCGTGGTGCTGGAGGTCTTCATCGGCCTCCTCTTCCTCTACCTGCTGCTGGGCTTGATCGTCACCGCCGCACAGGAGTTCGTCGCCGCGCTCTTCAAGCTGCGGGCCGGCACCCTGGCGAGCGGCATCGAGACCCTGCTCGTCGACCCCGCGAACCGCGGCCTCGCCCGCAGCCTGAGCGAGGCGCTCTACGCCCACCCGCTGGTGCTGCGGCTCTATGCCAGCGGCGGCCGGCCGCGGCGGGGCTTCTGGACACTCAAGGGTCCCTCCTACCTCCCGGGCCGGACCTTCTCCCTGGCGCTGCTGGACACGCTGCGCCGGCGCTACGCGCCGAATCCGGAGGCTGTCCAGCCCATCGCGGCCGAGGAGCTGCTCGCCCAGGCGCCGGCCATCGTCCGCAACCTCCCCGACGGTGACCTCAAGGCGGCGCTGACCCTGCTGGTCGGCCGGGACGAAGGGGCGGGCACTCCGGCCGGCGCGCGCGGCGAACAGGCCCGACGGGCGATCGAAGGCTGGTTCGACGAAGCGATGGAACGGGTATCCGGCTGGTACAAGCGGCGGACCCAGTACATCGCCTTCCTGCTGGCGCTGCTGCTGGCGATCGCCGTCAACGCCGACAGCATCGGCGTCGCCCGCCATCTCTGGGACAACAAGACGCTGCGCGACACCATCGTCGCCGCGGCGGAAGAGGCGACCCGCGAGCGCGCGGCGGTCGAGGGCGAGGAGGGGGAGCAGCCGCCCCTGGCCGGGGTCGAAGTCGCCGGACTGCTACAACAGGTCGGCAGCTTCCCGCTGGGCTGGGACGAGGAGAAGCTCCAGGCGGTTCGCGACGAACCGAAGCGGCTGCTCATACCGCTCCTGGGCTGGCTGATGACCGCCTTCGCCGCCTGCCTGGGGGCCGGCTTCTGGTTCGACGCGCTGAAGCGCCTGCTGCATCTGCGCGCGAGCGGCGGCATCCCGGGCGGCACCCAGGCGCAGACCAGGGGACGATAGACGGCGGCGGAACGGGGACAGGAGGATTCGGTGAACCATCCGGCCCAGGCGAGGCCGCATCGGGGCGAAGCGGAGGGGCGCGTGGTCCTGGTCTCCCAGGAGCAGGGCGAGGCGGTCGAGGCCCTCGCGCGCAGCCTGGAGCAGCTGCGCTATCGCGTCGACCTGGTTCCGCCCCCGGCCCTGGATCGAGGGCCGACAGACGCGGCGCCGCGGGTCGTCCACCTCGGCCGGCGAGCCTGGCCGGCGGAGCGGCTGCGCAGCCTCGCGGCCGAGCGCCGGCCCGTGGCCCAGGTCCTGGCCCTGGAGCGGCCCGCCTTCGCCTGGGCCTCCGAACTGGTCGAAGGCTGCACCGACTTCCTCTCCTGGCCCTGCTCGCCCCTGGAACTCAAGCTGCGGCTGCAGCGCGGCTTCCCGGCCCGGGCCGGTGCCGGCGACGAGCGCGCCGAGACGCTGGCGGCGCGCTTCGCGGACCATGCCCTGATCGGCCGGGCACCGGCCTTCCTGGACAGCCTGGCCGCCATCGAGCGCTTCGCGCGCTGCCTCGCCCCCGTCCTGGTCCAGGGCGAGACCGGCACCGGCAAGGAACTGGCCGCCCGGGCACTGCACGAACTGGGCGAGCGCCGTGGCCGCCCCTTCGTCGCCGTCAACTGCGGCGCCCTGCCGGACAGCCTGGTCGAGAGCGAGCTCTTCGGCCACGAGCGCGGAGCCTTCACCGACGCCCGCGAGGCGCGCGCCGGCCTGGTGGCGGAGGCGGCCGGCGGCACGCTCTTCCTCGACGAGATCGAGTCCCTCAGCGCCAAGGGCCAGGCGACGCTGCTGCGCTTCCTGGAGACGCGGGAGTTCCGGCCCCTCGGCGGACGCCTGCGGCAGGCCGACGTGCGGCTGGTCGCTGCCGGCAACGCCGATCTCGCCGCCCTGGCGCGGCGCGGCAGCTTCCGCCGCGACCTCTTCTACCGCCTCGACGTCTTGACCGTGACACTGCCGCCGCTGCGCGCACGCCCCGGCGACGCAGTGATCCTGGCCGAGCACTTCGCCCGCCGCTTCGCACGGCAGTACGGCGGCGCGACCCTGCGCATCGGCCCCGACCTGCGGGACTGGCTGAACGGCCGCCGCTGGCCCGGCAACGTCCGCGAACTGGAGAATCTGGTCCACTGCTGCGTGCTCGGCGGCCGCCTGCCGCTGCGCGAGGAGGGAGAGCCGGCGCCGCTCGGCGAAGCCGGCGAGCGGCCGTCCTTCAGCGAGGCCAAGCGCTCGACGCTGGAGGCCTTCGAACGGCGCTACCTGACCGAGATCCTCCGCGAGTCCGGCGGCAACGTCAGCCAGGCCGCCCGCGAGGCCGGCAAGGAGCGCCGCGCCTTCGGCAAGCTGCTCAAGAAGCACGGCATCGCGCCCGACGACCTGCGCGAGCCGGAGGCCTGATCGCGGGGGACCACCGCTGTCAGCGGGCGCCGGCGACCAGGGCCTCGGCCTGGCGCAGGACGTCGGCCACCAGGGTCTCGTGGAAGCCGAGCCGCTGCACCAGCACCGCCGGCCGCGCCTCGGCCAGGTCGGCGACCGAACGGATGCCGACCTCGAACAGCGCCTTCTCCCGCGCCGGGCCGATGCCGCGAATCTCCTGCAGCGGGATCACCGCCGCTGCCGCGGTCCGCCCCGGCGGGCCGGCGGCGAGCCGCATCAGTTCCGCCGCCCGCAGTTCGAGGCGGGCCGGCAGCGCGGCCTCCAGCGTCGCCCGCACCACGATCTCGGCGACACGTTCGGCCCGGGCCGCGGCGGAGGCGGCGGCCGGGCGCTTGCCGCAGGGGCGGCAGGCGCAGACCTCGCCGGGCAGGCGGTTGGCCGGCGTCGGCTCGCAGAGCCCCGTCTCGGGTTCGGGCAGCGGCCGCTGCGGCGTCGGCTCGAAGGCCGCCGTGAAACGCCGCACCGTCAGCTCGCCCGGCGCCTCGGAGAGGAAGGCCACGGCGATCTCCTCCACCGGCTCCAGGCCCAGCGCCACGGCCTCCACCTGGAGCGCCGAGCCCGGCGGGAAGGCGAGCGCGAGGGTTCCCGTCGCCGCCGCCGCCGGGACCTCGCCGCGCAGCTCCACCCGCTCCGCCCCCGTGGGCGACAGCGCCACGGCCTGGGGCGCGCCGAGCGGCGCGCCGGCGGCGTCCTGCCACTCGACGGCGAGCCGCGGGGCGGCGCCCTCGGGCAGCGTCGCCGAACGGCCGAGGAAGACCGCCGCGAAGGCGGCGCCGGGCTCGGCCTCGAACTGCTGCGACAGCACGAGCGTCTCGGCGCGGACGCCGCCGTGACGGAGGGTCAGCATGCCGCCCTGCAAGCTCGGCTGCAGGTCGTCGTGCGGGCCGATCCGCGCCACCTCGGGCTCCAGCGTCCAGCCGGCGAAGTGCAGCTCCGGGGTCCCTTCCCGCTCGCCGCGCTCGAAGGCCAGCAGGTCGGGATTCCGGCTGGCCGCCGGCCCGGCCTCGAGCGCGACCCTGTCGAAGACGAGCGCGCTGCCGGCCGGCGCCAGCAGCCGCACCTCGGCCTGGCTCGCCGCTTCGGGCGCCGTGGTGCGCAGGATCGCCGCGGGCGCGAGCGGCAGGGCCTGGTGGGCGAAGACGCCGATGGCGGCGCTCGCCTCGCCGTGGGTCTCGACGATCCCCGTCGTCCGATGCGGGTCGAGCCGCTCGACCTTGGCGACGCTGCAGCCCTCGCCGCGCCAGATCAGTTCGATCCGCGGTTCCTCGGAGAAGGAGAAACCCCGGAAGACGAGCTCGTAGGGACAGCCGCCGGATACCGGCACCACCTGCGACAGCGAGACGGCCCGCTCCGGGTCTTCGGCCGTCACCTGACCGATCGCCAGCAGGTCGCGCTGCGACGCGGCGATTCCGCCGAAGGAGGAGAGCGGCCGAACCTCGCCGCCGCTGGCGCTCCAGCCCTCGGGCACGAAGCTCTGCTGTCCCTCCGGCAGCGCCCGGTCCGCGAAGTCGCCGTTCGCCAGCTGCTCGCCGCGCGGGCAGGCCTCGGCGCGCCGCCGTTCCAGCACCCGATTGGCGGCCGCGGCGATCGCGGCGCCGTCGAGCCCGAAGTCGACGCGGCCCAGGGGCGAACGGTCGGCCAGCCCGATCCGCTCTGCCTCGGGGCCGCGGCCGATCTCGATCTCCAGCGGCACCTTGAAGCTCTCGGTGCGGCGGCGCAGGCGGAAGAGCGCGGCGACCGCGGTCTCGCCGTCCTCCGCCGCGGCGAGGCGCCACGACAGCCCGCCGTCCCGGCTCGCCTGCGGCCGGCGGGTCTCGGGCGGTGCCGCGGCGACGCTCCAGCGGGCCCGCCCCTCCAGGCTCTGAGCGACCAGCCAGTAGTGACCGGGGGCCAGCCTCAGGCCGTCCGACAGCGCGCTGTTGATCCAGGTCGGGCTGCGCGCCTCGGCGGCGGTGACCTCGGCGGCGGCCGGCGCGGCGAGCAGGCTGGCGCCGTCCGGCTTGCCGTCCAGGTCGCCGCGCAGGTCGAGCTGCAGCCGCGCGCGCGGCGCGTCGGTGGAGAGCAGCAGGTCCAGCGAGGCCAGATCCAGCGTCTCGGCGATGACGAAGGGCTGCGCCAGCGCCTGGCCGGCGGCGATCGCCGCCTGGCCGGCGGGTTGCCGCTCGGCCAGGGGGCCGAGCACGATCTCGCTCTCCTCGAAACCGCCCTGGACATGGCCGCCGGTGCCCTCGGCGCGTAGGCGCCGGCCCGCCGGCACGCGCAGCCGGAGCAGTTCGTCACCGCCCGCGCCGGCGGCGCCGGCGTAGCCGAAGCCCAGCTTGGCCTGCTCCAGGTCGGCAGGCAGCACCGCCGCTACCTCGTCCAGCTCCAGCTCCGCCACCACCGCCAGGCGCGCCGGGCTGTCGCTCGTCACCCGCAGGGGCAGCAGCGCGAAGCCGCCCTCGACCGGCGCCCCGGCCAGCGCCGCCGCCAGGCTGTCGGCCAGCTCCGCTGTGGTCGCCGGCGCCGTCAGCTCCCCCGGCCGGGCCCAGGCCGGCGGGTCGCCGCCCACGGCCACCGTCAGGTTGCTCGGCGCCGTCAGCAGATCGAGGGAGGAGACGTCGGGAGGCACCAGGTCCAGGCGCGAGAGCCTGAAGCGCGACACCAGCAGCCGCGGCAGGTCGGCGGCCCCTGCACCCAGCACGAAGGGGCTGTCGTCCGGCCCGGCGCGCACCGCCCCCACGGCGTTGATCTCGACGAAGGTGCCGCCGAAGTCGACCTGCAGCCGCGCGCCGGCCAGGTTCGAGCCGAGCACGCGGATCGGCATGCGGCGGCCCGGAAAGGCCACCTCCACCCAGGCGCCGCCGGCGCCGCTGCCGCTCGACTTGACGATGCCGGTCGGCCGGCCCGGCGCCTCGATGTCCTGTCCCAGGGCGCCGGCGAAGACGATCGCCTGCACCGCCGGCCCGATCGTCCCGCCGGCCGCCAGCGGCAGGAGCGTGAGGCGGGCCGAGCGCACCCGGGCGCCCGCGGGCACGCGGCGCAGCAGCAGCTCCCGCTCGCCCTCGAAGAAGCCCACCGCCGGAAAGCGCTCGGTGACGCGCATGTCGCTGCCGCCTCTCGCAGGGGGCCCTCGGCCCCGGTCAGACCTTCAGCAGCACCATCAGGTGGAGCGTGTCTTCCGGCAGGCGGTTGTCGTTGCCGGGCCGCCCGTGGGTGAAGGTCAGCGTCAGGGTGTCCAGGTCGCGGTGGTCGACCAGCACGTTGTAGGGCGATGGCCGGGCGAAGATATCCGTGACCGAGATCAGGTTGTCGGTCTTCTGCGGCTTGACCTTCAGCCAGAGGTCGTCCCAGTCGCCGCGCTCCTTCAGGTCCGACACCCGCCGCTCCTCGCGGCAGCAGCGCTCGTACCAGGGCGAATGGCAGAGCTGTTCGGCGTCGACGTCGTCGTTGGGGTCGGCGAACATGGCCTTCCACAGCTCGGTCTCGAGATCGCCCAGGCTGGAGCTGTCGGTATAGGGCACGTCGTAGAGGTCGAGCAGGGTCGCCAGGGCGATGCGGAAGGGCGGATCGTCGTCCTCGATCACCACGCTGCGCGGCTGGTCCTCGCCTTCCACCGTGGCGCGGATGCGCCGCTCGCTGCTGTGATAGAGGTAGAAGCGCACGTCGTGCACCTCGCGCAGGTCGTCGTGGGCGCAGATGACGGTGAAGGGCATCAGCTCGTAGAGGTCGACCAGGGGATGGGCCGCCAGCTCGTGGCGGACGAGGTTGACCTTGCCGACCTCCAGCACCTTGAAGAGCTTGCGGTAGCCCGTGCGGCCGGGAATTTCCTGCATGGCACGCTCCATGAATCGATCCAGCAGTTCCTCGGCAGTCGCACCGCCGAGCTTCTGCGCGTTTTCGGCGCCGGGTACCTCCGCGAGCGCCTCGATGGCCGCGGCGATCTGGGCCTCGATGGCTGCCAGGATCTTGTCCTGCATGGCGTTCATCGATTCCGCGGTGATCAGCTGGCCGGGTTCGAAGGTGACGACGGTCTTCAGGTCGTACGGCATGTCGGGGCTCCCTGCGGTTTCCGGGTTTCAGCAGTCCCCATCGGGGGTAGCGTCGGGCATATCCTCGGGGGTGCCGTCGCGGCTCACGCTCACGCGCACGCCGGCCGCCTTGGCCTGCAGCAGACCCAGCGGGCCGGGGCGCAGCAGTTCCGCGGTCGAGGCGGCGAGCGGCGGGCCGAGCACCTCCGCCCGCGCGCTCTCGAAGCGTGCGCCGGCGAAAGACACGGCGAGGTCGTAGCGGCCCGGCGCGGCGGCGCAGGCGGCGAGCGCGATGCGGTTGCCGTAGTCTCCGGCCTCGCGCGCGGCCACCAGCAGGAAGCCGGCGAGGCCCGGCGCCGAGAGGAAGAGCCGCGCCGGGCGGTCGCGGCGCCCGCCGCGCAGCGCGACGGGCCGGGAGAAGGGCAGCGCCACGGCCTGGAAGCCGATCGGCACCGTCGGCACCACCTCCGCCTCGACCAGCCGCGAGCCCTCGGCCGGCGCGTTCAGGCGGGTGGGCAGGAAGTCCGGGTCCTCGGGCGGCGCGGCGACCACGCCCGCATGGCGCTCCGGCGCGTCCTCGGCCAGCGCGAAGCGGTCCTCGTTGAAGCGGGCGCCGAAGGCGGGCGGCAGCTCGACGGGCAGGTTCACCCGCAGCGTGCCGGGACGGTGGTTCTCCCAGCCGATCGCCACGGCGCCGGCGATCGGCGCCGGCACGCCCGAGGCGAAGACCGGCGTGACCGCGGCCTGCGGCGTCTCGGCGAAACGACTGACGTCGAAGATCCCCTCCTCCAGGCAGAGACCGCCGGCGAAGCGGGCCTGGTCGAAGCGGTCGTGGTCGAAGCGGGCGCCGCGGCATTCCAGATAGCGCCGCTCGCCGCGGCCGCGCGGCAGCCGCAGCGCCTCGCCCTGCCGCCGCAGCTCGGCCCGGACCAGGGCGGAGCCGCCGTCGAGCCGGCGGAACAGGGAGAGCGCCCCGAGGTCGTCGGCGAGAAGGACGCCGGCGTAGCTCTCCTCGACCGCCGGCAGTCCTCCCACCGCCGCGCGGCGCAGGGTGACGTCGTGCAGCGGCCAGAGCCGCGCCGCGCGCAGCAGCGGCGGCTCGCTGTCGGCCACGAGGATCCCCGTTGCGGCCACCAGCAGGCCGTCGAGCAGCGCCGCGGCCTCGGCACGTGCCGGCCGCAGCCGCGCCAGCGTGGCGCCCTCCCCGTCCAGCAGCCGCCAGCCCTCGCTGTCGCGGTCGAGCCGGCCGGCCAGGACCGGCGCGCCCTCGATCTCCGTCGCCTGCGGCGCCTCGGCCGCCGGTCCCGCCTCGACCGTCACCGCCCTGCCGGCGTCGAAGCGCTCGCTCAGCACGGCGATCTCCGGCCGGGCGGAGTGGGTGAGGAGCAGCCGGCGCCGGCCGTCCGCGCCCTTGCCCGTCGCACGGCTGCCCGCGGCGTCGAGCGCGAGCCAGGGCATCAGCGGCCCGGCCAGGATCGCGCCGGGCTCCAGCGGCGCCTCGCTGCCGTCCGCCCGCTGCCGCGTCCCCCGGATGCCGCCCTCCGGCCCTGCCTCCAGCGCCACCCGCTCCCCGGCCCCGACAGCACCCAGCAGGCGCAGCAGCCAGCCCGCGCCCAGGTCGACCAGGCCCGGCGAGGCGGCGCCGAACGGCGGCGCGAAGACGACGCGGGCCGAGGCCGGCGCCGCGCCGTGATTGTCCAACGGCAGGCGATCGCCGTGGCGCACCTCCACCAAGGTGCCATCGACGACCTCCGGCAGGTACTCCTCCACCTCCAGGAAACGCAGCGGCAGCACCGCGATGCGGCTGCCCTCCGCGCCCGCCGCGGTCAGGCACAGCCGGCCCTCGGGGGTCAGGGACGCGAGGCCCGGCAGCTTCGCTTCGATGGCGGCGACCACCTCCCCGGCGGCGGTGTCGGACGGCAGCGCGCCGGCCACCTCGATGTCGAGCGGTTCCCCGCCGTCGAGCGCGATGCGTAGCAGCGAGCGCGCCGCCAAGTCGACGCCCTCGCGCAGATCCGGCTCCCCGGTGATCTCCGCCGGCGCCGCCGGCAGACCCTCCGCCTCCGCCGGCGCCTCGCCGAACAGCAGGCGGCGGGCGTCGCCGGCCTCCGCGGGCTCGAAGACCAGCCGCGAGGCGCTGCCCGCGCTCGGCGAGGTCAGCACCAGCCGGCCGCCCTCGACCGTGGCCAGCGGCATCTCCAGGCCGGCGTCGATGGCGGCGACGATCTCGGCGAGGCTCGCCGCCGTCGGGTCGGCCGCGGCGGTGGCGAGATCGAGGTCGCGCAGCGCCTGGCGGTCGACGCCCAGGCGCAGGAAGCGCCGCTGCGACAGGTCGACGCCGGCGCCCAGGTCGACCAGGCCGACGGCCCTGGCCGGCTGCGCCGCGCTGCCGGCATAGAGCCGCGGGGCGGCGATGCCGAGCAGCAACGCCGTCGCATCCGGTCCCGCCGGCGCCAGGATCTCCAGGCTGCTGCCGGCGCCGCGTGTCGGCGAGGTGAGCAGCAGCCGGCGGCCGTCGTGCCGCGCCACGTTGACCCCCAGCGCCACGTTCACCGCGATGGCGACCTGGGCCAGGGTCGTCGCGGCCGGGTCGGGGCCGGCGCAGGCGATCTCCACCGGCGCGGCGCCGTCGACCGCGAGCCGCAGCCGGTCCGCGGCCGAGAGGTCGACACCGCCGGAGAGATCGGTGGTACCGGCGAAGGCGACCCCGCTGGCGGCCGTGCCGCGTAGCGTCCCCGGCTCCCAGCCGAGCAGCGGCTGCGTCGCGTCGCTCGCCTGGGGCGTGGTGAGCGCCAGACGGCTGCCGGGGCCGCGCGTGGGTGAGCGCAGCCGCAGCAGCACGCCGGCCGCTTCGGCGACCGGCTGCCCCACGGCAGCGTTGATCGCCGCCACCACCTCGTCCAGCAGCGTGGCGTGGGGGCGCGGCCCGGCGCAGTCGATGTCCACCGCCGGCCCGCCGTCCACCGCGAGGCGCAGGTGGCGGGCGCCGGAGAGGTCGACGCCACGGCCGAGCTTCGCCTGCCCCAGGATCTCCGCCGCCGTGGCCGGGGCGCCCCGGGCCTCGATCGCCACCCGGCCGAAGAGGCGAGTGCTCGCCTCCTCCGTGATCGCCGCGCGGCTGACGAAGCGGCGCTCGCGCCGAGTCTCCAGCGGCCGCAGCGCCAGATGGCTGCCGGCACCGGCGGTCGGGCTCTGCAGGGTGAGGCGCGTGCCGTCGCTGCCGGCGACGGGCGTGCCGAGGGCGGCATTGATCGCTGCCGCCATCTCCGCCGGCGTGGCGTTGGCCCGGTCGGCCGCGGCGGCGCCGAGGTCGAGGGTCAGCGGCGCCTCGTGGTCCAGCGCCAGCGCCAGCCGGCTGCGCGCGCGCAGGTCCAGGCCGGCGGCGATATCCAGGGACTCGAGCCGCGCGGCCCGGGCGGCCAGGCCGCGGGCGCTGCGCGGCGCTAGCCCCAGCACCCGCTCGGCCGCGTCGTTCTCCGGCGCGACGCCCACCACCAGCGAGCCGGCCGGCCCGGTGGTCGGGCCGGCCAGGACCAGGTGGCGGCCGTCGTGGCGAGCGACCGGTACGCCCAGGGCATCGTCGATCCGCGCGATCATCTCCGGCAGCTGGGTCGCCGCCGGCTCGGCGCCGCGCAGGTCGACGACCCGCTCGCTGCCGCCGTCGACCCGCAGGGCCAGGTTGAAAGCCTCGCTCAGGTCGATCCCAGTCCGGAGGTCGATGCCGCCGACCAGGCGCGGCGGCGCCGCGTCGGCCCCCACCACCGCTGTGGGATGCGGGCCCAGCAGCAGCCCGCTCGCGTCCTGCGCCGCCGCAGCCAGGAACTTGATCGCGCTCGACGCCCCGGCGCTCGGCGAGGTCAGCAGCAGGTGCTCCTCCTCCAGGGTCGCCAGCGCCAGGCCGAGGCCGGCGTTGATTGCGTCGCGGATCTCCGCCGGCGTGGTCGCCGCCGGGTCGGCGCCGGCGCAGTCGATCTCCGCGAGGTGGCTGCCGTCGACCTCCAGGCGGAGGTAGCGCCGCTCCGTCAGGTCCAGCGCGGCACCGAGCGCCAGCGGGCTGGCGTAGCGGGCGGCACGGGCGGCGCTGCCCCGGTAGCTGCGCGGCGCCAGGCCGAGCAGCGCCGCCGCCGCGTCGCCCGGCCCCTCCGCGATCGTCAGACGGCTGCCGGGACCGACGGTCGGCGAGCGCAGTACCAGCCGCCCCGCCTCCAGCGACGCCACCCTCGCGAAGAGGGCGGCGTTGATCCGCCCCTTGACGTGGCTCGGCTCGACCGCCGCCGGATCGTCGGCGCCGGCGGCCAACTCGATCGCCTGCACGGCGCCGCCGTCGACCGACAGGAACAGCCGGCCGTGCTCCGAGAGATCCAGCAGGGGTGCCAGCGGCAGGGGTCCGGCAAGGGTGGCCGCCGTCGCGGCCGCCCCGGCGGCGCTCGCGGCCTCCGCGCCGAACAGCAGCGGTGCTGCGTTGCGGCCGCTGCGCGCGGTGGTGACCAGCAGCGGCTCGGCGCGTTCCCACCAGTAGTGGATGGCCTCGTGGCGGTCGTCGATCGGTACGCCCAGCACCATGGCCGTCGTCCGCAGCAGCCCTTGCACCGTGGAGGGGCCCTCCAGGAAGAGGCGGACCCACTGCAGCAGGCGCAGGCGGAAGGCCTCGATCCCCTCACCCGGCCGTGCCGTCAGGCCGTAGAGCGCGGCGATGCGCGGCAGGTCGTCGAGCCGCTCGGCGCCGCGGTCGGCCTGCCCGACCCAGTGCGCCCGCATCACCGCGGCCAGCGCATTCTCCGCCGCCTGCAACTCGCCCCCGAAGGTCGCCGTCAGCGCCGCCAAGGGCGAGCGGCTCGGCGCCGCCCGGAAGGTGGAGGGCAGGTTGGCGCGGATGCGCTCGGTCTTGGTGGGCATCAGCCTCCCCCTTCCTGGAGGAGGATGTCGGCCGGCGTCAGGTCGGCCACGACCCACCAGGGCTCGCCTTCCACCTCGGCGGCGATGCGGAAGTCGCCGGCCTCGAGGTCGGCGTCGCTGGCCGGGCCGCTGCCGTCGGCCTTCTGCAGCAGGCTGCGGTCGGCGATACGCTCGCCGCTCGGCACGCCGGCACGGCGATCGAAGAGGAAGCGGTCCAGCGCCTCGCGCCGCGCCGTCTCCTCGCTCGGCAGGCCCTCGTCCAGGAATCCCAGGAGCGCGTCGAGCAGCGTCTCCGGCGCGGCGCGGGTCAGGTCGCTGCGCCAGGTGACCACGTCCACGACGCGGGCCTCCTCCACGTCCTCGACCGCCTTGACCGCCGCCAGCAGCCCCTCGCCCAGCGCCGGCTCGCCGCTGGTCAAGGGCTCGGCGAAGGTCTCGACCGCCGCCACCACCGCCTCGGCGACCTTCTGCTTGCCGACGCCGGTGATGCCGCCGGCGATGGAGACCACCAGCTTCGGCCGGAAGAAGACGTAGCGCGCGATCAGCGTCGCCAGCACCCCGGCGGCGCGGTCGCGGTTGACGGCGCCGGCCAGGCCGGGGAAGCGTTCGGGCTCGGCCTCGACCAGCAGGGTGACCGTGCCGACCGGGGCGCGGCGCGCCGGCGGGCCGTCGGGATCCCAGATCTCCAGCGTGGTGGCGAAGTTGTCGCGCACCGCCTTGTCCAGCGCCGCCAGCGTCGCCTTGCCGAAAGCCCGCAGCGCCGCCTTGGCGCGGACCCGCAGTTCGGCGTCGCTCTCGTCGGCGTCGCCCAGGAAGGTGGGCTCGACGTTGGTGACCCGGGCGATGCCGGCCACGGGCCGCGCCATCTCGGTGATCGCCGCCGGCTCCACCCGCCCGGCTTCCCCGGCGAAGCCGATCGCGGCGCGGATCGGCACGTCGATGCGCGCCTGGCCGCGCTGCAGCGTGCGCTGCTGCGTCGTCTCGAAGCCGACGGCGCCCTTGTTCGCCAGCAGCGCCGTCCCCGAAGGAATGGTGATATCGCCGACCACCTGGGGATCGCGGAAGAAGCTGGCGAGGCCGACGGCGAAGTCGGCGGTCTTGCGCTCGACGCCCAGGATCGCGACCACCAGGTCCAGCGCCTTGCCCTCGGCGGTGTCGACGAAACCGAAGAGGTAGGCGCGGTTGACCTGCTCGTAGAGCGTGGCGATCTCGCGCCCCACCGCCTCGCCCAGGGTCCGCGCGACGCTGCCGACGTTGATGTCGGTGATCGGCGGGTCGGCGTCCGGCAGCAGGTAGTCGACGAAGAAGAGGCTCTCGTCGGCCGGATGCCGCCCGCCCTCCAGCCAGACGATGGCGTTCAGGTCGGGCTCGAACTCGAAGTCGATGTTGGCCTGGAAGGCGTGGTTGGCGCCCTCCGCCGCCGCCTCGCCGTTCGGCGGCAGCCGGCCGGTGATGCCGCGCACGCCCAGCGCCGGGCGGGCCAGGGGGTAGAGGTCGGTCTTCACGTCGAAGAAGATCGGCTCGTTGACCACCCCGCCGACCAGGCTGGTCAGGATGTCGTCGACCAGCTCGGCGTAGGGCCGCTTGATGAGGTGGGTCGTGGTCGGGATCATCTGCCGCTCCCCTCGTCCAGGAAGAAGGGGAAGACCAGGTTGAGCGGCGTCGACTGCGTCAGGACCCGAAGCTCCAGCGCGATGTCGACGCGCCCGCGGTCGGCCGCGTTCTGCCGCACCCTGGCCGAGATCACCTCCTCCACGCGCGGCTCCTCGGCCAGGGCCTGCAGGGTGTAGAGCTTGGCGCGGTTGCGGTTGGTCTCGGTGTTGGGCTCGCCGATCAGCTCGTGCAGCCGCGAGCCGTAGCGCGGGTGGCCGAGCGGCGCGAGCTCGCCCTGCGGCGTCAGGAAGCGCAGCAGCAGCGCCTGGGCGATGTTGTCGGCGCCTTCCAGCAGCGCGAGGTCGAGGCCGCCGGTCTCGGCCCGCCGCCGCGTCGCCAGGTCGCGGCCGACGTCGCGGCTGTGCTGCCGCTCGAGGTTCCGCAGCAGCTGCAGGTCGCGGCCCAGCCTCTGCGCGCGCTCAGCCACGGCCCGCCTCCCCGCTCACGGCGGCCAGCGGTCGAGGACCCAGGTCGCGGCCGGCGGCCCCAGGATGGTGAGGATGCCCGGCGCCGAGGGGATGCGGTCGCCCAGGCGCACCAGGCCCTGGCCGCCGACCGTGACGCCGCTGCTCGCCGGCATGCCGATGACCAGGGGATAGGGCACGCCGCTCAGCGAGTTCACCATGGTGCAGAGCGAGCCGCTGGTCGCCAGCGGCAGCCCGCCGGCCGTCACGAAGGGCGGAAAGATCGCGGTGATCGTGCCGGAGTCCGGCACCCCCGCGGCGCCGGGAGAGACCAGCACGGCGCAGCCGATGGTCACGGGCGGTCCTGGCATGGCGTGTCCTCATGGCGAGAAGCTGGTCACCCCCTTGATCTGCACCGTCGCGCCCTGCAGGGTCGTCGCCGCCGAGCCCTTGACGGTGGTCGAGAGGCCGGTCAGCTCCGCCGCCGTGCCGGCCTCGACCGAGGCCTTGAACTGCCCCTTGATGCTGACGTTGAGGCCCTCGAGCGTGAGGTCGCGCTGGGCGCGCAGGGTCATGGCCCCGGCCGCCTCCACCGTGGCGTCGCCGTCCTGGTCCAGGGTGATGGTGGTGCCGCCGGTCACCAGCGTGACCTGGCCGCCGCTGCCCCGGCTCTGGTCGATGAAGAGTTCCGAGGGGCCGGCGGTCGCGCGCACCGTGCCGTCGGTGATGCGCACCGTGATCTTCGGCGGCATCTCGATGATCAGCTCGCGCGGCGGCGAGGCCGAGGCGTGGTTGCGGATCGCCGCCAGGATGCTCTCGTCGTCGCCGGCGGCGAGCGGCAGGCGGAAGACCACCTCGTCGGCGTCGCTCAGCGGCGGCCGGTCCTCGTCGTTGTAGAAGCGGGCGATGACCAGCGGCTGGTTGACGTCGCCGCGCTCGAAGGCCAGCAGCACCAGGTCGCCCACGTTCGGCGGCGCGACCGTGCCGATGCGGTCGGTGCCGATCGGCACGCGCTTGAGCGCCAGCCCGCTGTTCTTCAGCCGCACGTCGCAGCTGTAGTTGTCGCTGTCGCCGCCGGCCGAATGCGGCTGGATCGCCGTGACCACGCCCAGCTCGGCCAGGCGGAGCCGGTCCAGCTCCTGCCGCACCACCGCCCGCAGGGTGGAGACGATCTCGTTCACGGCCCCTCTCCCAGCGAGCGCAGCGCGACCTCGGTGACGAAGCCGCCGCTCTTGTCGAAGCTGTGCCGCAGGGCACGCACGGCGAAGGCGGCGTTCAGGTCCGCCTCGGGCATGTTCGACAGCCGCACGGCATCGCCGAGGCGGATCCCGGGGCTGCCGAGAACCCTGACCCGGCCGGCGAGCCGCCGCTGGCCGAGCCGCCGGGAGAGCGCCTCGGCCGCGGTCTGCGCCGCCTCGGCGGTGCGCAGCGCGCTGCATTCCAGCAGCCGCAGCGCGCCCTCGCCGCCGGCCTCGCCCTTCAGGGAGTCGAAGTCCTTGGTCAGCCAGGACCAGGACTCCGCGCCGGCCGACGCGCCCGGGCTCTCGCCCCAGGCCTCCACCCGCCCGGCGAAGGCCTCGCGCCGCTCGAAGCGGTAGTCCAGGACGTGCTCGCCGTGGCGCAGCGGATGCACCCGCCGGCCGTTGCCGAAGGCCTCGAAGACCAGCTCGTTCTCTTCCGTGACGTAGCAGTCGAAGCCGCAGAGATCGGCCAGCTCGGCGCAGTGGCGGTAGAGATTGCGGCCGCGGTCGATCACATAGGCGGGGAAGCGGATGCCGTCCTCGGCGCGCGCCACGGTGACGCCGGCCCGCTCCGCCAGTTCGCGGACGATCTCGCCCGCGCTGGTCTCCTCGAAGGTCTCGTCCGTGAAGGCGCGCAGCAGGGCGGCGGCCGCGCCGTAGCCGGTGACCCGGCGCTGCTCCGGCGTGCCGCCGACCGCGTCGACGGCGCCGCGCAGGACCGTCTCGATCTCGCCGTCCTCGTCCGCGTAGCCCAGCTCGATCCGCGCCTCGTCGCCGCGCGCCGGCGCCAGGCTGCCGACCCGCCCCAGCGTCAGCCGGAAGCAGTCGGCCGCCGGCGCCAGGGCCAGCGCCACCTCGATCGCCACGAAGCTGCTCGCCAGCGGCTCCGCCGTGGTATCGACACGGCGCTCGCCGAGGGTGACGCGGTAGGCGGGGGCCAGGAGGGTCATCGCCTCGGCCTCCGCCTGATCTCCGCGATCGCGCCCTTTGCGACTTCTCGTATCGCCGGATGCTGTTCTTCGCCTTCGTGCCGTTGTAGTGCCGCGAGCGACCGCTCGTCGCCGATCTGTGCCAGGGCGTGCAGGGCGGTCTTGCGAACCGAAGCGTCCGGATCCCCGAGCAAGGGCTCAAGATCGTCGACCGCCGCCTCACCCTGGATCTTCGTGAGGGCGCGGACGGCGAAGAGTCTGAGGACCGCTTCTTTCGCTGCGAGCAGGCTGCGCAGAGCGCGAACCGACGAGGGTGCGGCGATCTCACCCAAGGCGTAGATCGCACGCTGCCGGATGATCAGCTCTTCGCCTTCGCTCCGCGCCAGACGCTTCAGCGGCCCAACCGCGGCATCGCCCAGCGCGAAGAGCTTCCCGCGCTGGTCGAACTCGTCTTCCAGCATCAGATTCCTGATCTCGCGTAGACCGGTCATCCGCCTACCCCAGTGTCTGCAATAGGCCGCTGGCATCGACCGTGGCGCATTGATCGTCCTCCAGCCGAACGTCCCGTGCAGCGGCCGGCAAGGCGGCTGTCGGGGTGCTCATCAGATTGTTGGTCCGCCCGTCGTGCTGCAGATGCAGGACGTGGCCGATTTCGTGCGCGAAGGTGTAGCGCGAGGCGCCATCGGCGACCGTGGCCCCGAACTGCCCTGTCGGGTGTGCGGCGCAGCCGACGAGCGGCAGGCTCAGCGAGCGGACGAAGTAGACGACGAAGTTGTTGGGACAGTCCCGGCCCAAGGCGAAGAGCGCCGTCTCCTCCTCGCCGCGATCGTCGTCACCGTTGGGCGTGAAGGGGCAATCGTCCTGCTCGATGTCCAGCAGCACCGGATCGTCGACCGTACTGCGGGCGAGGATGCGCAGTTCGATGCCACACTGCGCCCAAACTCGGTTCGCGTTGGTAAGGTCCGCGTCGATCGTGGGAGCAGCACCGTCGATGGTCACCGTGCAGAGTTGCAGCACCCGACCCCGAACCGCGGCGGTTGCACGTCCGCTACCGCCGCGCGGAGCATCGAGGGTCAAGGCCAGGCTGCCCTCGGCTCGGGCGCGAATGATGTCGATGTCCTGCGGCGCGGCGAAGGTGACATCGGCTCGCGGAATGGCCCTGGGGACCGCCAACAGCGGATGCTCGCTTAGGTATACCGAGCCGACCTGGCGAGAGAGCCGGAGGCCGTGGGACTCGACGAGCGTGCCATCCGCCTCACGGCTCGTCAGGGTCGCATCAATCGTGGCAGCGGCCTCACCGGGCAGGACGACGCGCAGCCGGAACAGGGAGTCGGCTTGCGTGCCGAAGAGATCCGAAAGATCGAAGCTGCTCCGCAGACGATTGCGGACCCCCTCGATCTGGATCGTGCCGATTTCCGTGTCGAAGGGCGCCGTGTTGCGCACGAAGGCGAGTGCGGTGACGGTGATCGCGACCCTGTCACCATCCGGCTCCACCCCGGCCAGACCCAGCTGAAAGCCCGTATCCCGCGGCGCGGCACTGACGCGCGCGCCCTGCACGAAGAAGCGCATGCCCGGCTCGAGCGTACCCGGCGCCGTTTCCGGAACAGTGCCGTTCGGCACGCGCAGCGGCAGCACGACCGGAATCTGTCCAGCCACCGGGATCTCTTCGGCAGCGGAGAAGAGGCGCAGGCGATCATCGATCCGCGAAAGCTCCAGGTCGCCGGCGAAGACCGCCGGTTCCGCGCGCCGGATCAGCAGCAGCGCCCGGCGCGCATCGTTGCGCGCGTTCTGCAACTGCAGAAGCCGACCGGGGTTGATCTTGTCGGCCTCCGAGAGCACGGGGGGATCGACACCGGGAACGAGCCGCTCCTCGGCGATATCGAGGGTGACTCGTACCGCGGTGAGCCGCTCCGACACGGCAAAGCCCGGCTGGCCGCCGACCGTCAGGAGCAGCTGCAGGCGGATGTCGTCGAGCGCCGCGCTGGGGTCCGGCCCGCCCTCGGCGAAGAGGGTGACGCCGGCCGCGAGCTGGTCGCCGGTGAAGCTGTTGTCGGTGCCGTCGAAGGCGATCTCGTTGCCGCCGGCCGGCGCATCGAAGAGACGGATGCGACCTGCCCCCTCCTCCCGCGCCAGCGTGCCGCTGCCCTGGAAGGGCGCGTCCGCGCCCAGCACGACCGGCCGCCGGGCCGGGGCCGTGTAGGGACGCGCCACCACCAGCAGGTCGGGGGCCGTGAGCGACGGCCGCACCGCGGCCGCGGCGGCCGATACCACGATCACGTCGAAGCTGTCTCCGTCGCGCTCCAGCCGGCGGCAGACGATCGCGCCCTTGGCCTCGTCCAGCGAGTCGCGCTCGTTGTAGGCCACCACATTGTCCTGCACCTCCAGGATGAAGATGCCGGGGCGCTTGGGGTTCTTGGGATAGGCGAAGCCGCCGGCGGCGTCGGTGGTCCCGGGGCGCGGCGTGCCGCCGCGTACCCCGCCGGCGGTCCGGGGCTGCTCGCCGTCCATGTACTCCCCGTCCGAGGCCGTCAGCACATAGGGCCGGTTCGCATAGGGCGAGCCGTCGGAGAAGCGGATCGTGCCCCGCACCACGAAGGGGGCGCCGCTCTCGCCGGGCTGGCGCTGCAGCGGCTCGCCGCGCGGCAGGGTGCCGGGACACTGCTCCTTCGGCGCCACCCCGGGATGTCGGGTGGTGAAGCAGCAGCGGGTCGTGGTGCCGCTGTCGTTCAGGCACCAGCCGCCGCCCACCGGCGGCGCCAGCGCGAAGGTGTCGGGCTGCGCCACGTCGGCCGGCAGCTCCGTGGCGCGGGTAAAGAGGAACTCGCTGCGCCGGTTCGGCCGCCAGGCGTCCTCGGTGTCGCGGACGGGGTCCAGCTCGCTGCAGCCCAGCCACTTCAGAGGCTCGCCCGGGCAGTTGGGCAGGAAACGGTCGTCGGGGATCGAAAGCGCGTCCTGCTCCAGGTAGGCCTCGATCAGCGCCGTCCAGGTGGCGTCGTCGACGGCGCCGCCCGGCGGCAGGCCCTTGTCGACGCGGAAGGCGCTCACGGCCGCGTCGGTGGCCGGGCCGTGCGCGCCATCGATGCGGCCGCGGTAGAAGCGCAGGTCCTGCAGGATCTGCTGGTATTCGCGCGCGCCCCAGCTGTCGTTCACGCTCGGCAGCACGCCCGCCGGGCGCGGCCGGCGCAGGGCCTCCCACTCGGCGATCGCGGCGGGGCGGTCGTTGCCGAAGCGCAGCGCCGCGTGGACGACCCGGGCCCGGCGCTCCGAAAGCGACTGATTGTACTGCACGCTGCCGGCCAGATCGGTATGGCCGACGATCAGCAGCCGGCGGTCGGGATTGGCCGCGGCGAAGGCCGCCACCTGCCGCAGCACCGGCCGCAGGCAGGGCTCCAGGAAGGCGCTGTCGAAGCGGAAGTGGACCAGGAAGGTGAGCGCCGCATCGCTCTCGTCACGCAGGACGATGGTCACCTCGGTGGTCTCGCCGGCCCGCACCACCGCCTCGACGGTGCCCGACAGCTCCTCCTCCGGCACGCGCGCCTCGACGGTGTAGCGCCCGACCGGGAAGTCCTCTTCGGTCCAGCGGTTGCCCTCGCGCTGGGTGAGCGGCCGCTCCAGCGGCGTGCCGTCCTCCTGCTCGCCACGCGCCGTCAGCACCACCCGGCCGGCGTCGAAGTCGGGATCGTTCTCCTTGATCACCGTGACCACCAGCGTGCCGGTCTCGTCGACCTGCGGCGGCGGGACGGGCGGCTCCGGCGGCTCCACCGGCTCGACCGGCTCCGCCTCGGTGTAGTCGCGCAGGATCAGGTCGTACTCGAAGCAGTCGGGATGGCCGGCGCGCTCGACCACGGTCAGGGACTCGATCATCACCCGGTCGAGCCGCGTCGCCGAGGTCAGGTCGGAGGCGAAGCTGACCGGCTGCCCGGCGCGGAAGCGCTCGCGCAGCTCGCCCAGCCCCTCGCGCGCCTCCGGCCCGGTGAGGTAGCCGGCCAGCGCCACACGCGCGCCGCGGCGGCCGAGGCGCTGGAAGAAGTCGCCCTCCAGCGCCGGGATCTCGTGCCGGGTCAGCACCTGATCGCCGTCGAGGTCGATCAGCTGCACCTGACTCAGCTCGAGCTCTCCCAGGATCGGCCGGATCGTCGCCATCGCGCCCGTCCGCCCCCCTCTCAGGCCGCCTTCAGGGTGCTCAGATGCGCCGAGATGGCGTCGAGCAGGGCGATGATCTCGTCCTTCACGTCGTCCAGCGACGGCAGGCTGCCGATCACGTCGGCGGCGTCGGCGACGGCATCGAGATCGCTGGCGTCGTCCGGCAGCAGCGCCTTGGCGGCGGTGACGAAGGCCTTGATGCGCTCCATGAACTCCGCCGCGTCGGAAAGGCCGGGAATGGCGCTGACGTCGAGGTTCTGGATCTCGGTCTTCAGCTTCGTCATCAGCCCCGACAGCAGGTCGAGCAGCGAATTGATCTGGTCGGGGATGATGGTCTTCAGCGCCTGTATCGCCGGGGTGATGACCGGCACCTTGTCGTCCAGGAAGTCCTTGAACTCCTGCAGCACGTCCTTGAGGTCGTTGAACAGGTCGGCGGCCATGACGATGTCCTCCCCTAGCTGTGCTCTAGCCTCCGTTGCCGCGGTTGAGCGCCTGCAGGCGCCCCAGCATGTCGGTGAGCGGCCCGACGAAGCGCTCCAGGCCGGTGGTGAAGTCGAGCGAGAGGTCGAGCCCCTCGACCAGGTCGTCGATCAGGTCGCCGGCATCGCCCAGCAGGTCGTCCTGCAGCGCCGAGAGGTCGTCCGGCTCGGCCGGCTCGCGGTGCTCGTGCAGGACCAGGGCGTAGGCGTAGCGCTCCGGCTTGCCGGCCAGGTCGCGGACCTTGAAGTCGTCGATCAGCACCGCCTCGATCTCGGCGTCGGCGACGATGTCGCTCACGAAGCTCACCGGCTCGCCGGCGTCGAACTTGGCCGAGAGCGCCTCCAGAAAGGCCTGGGCGGTCGGGCCGCTGGCGACGCCGGCGACGGCGATGGCGCCGGCGCTGCGGCCGAGGTTCTGCAGGTAGCTGCCATCCATGGTCGGCGCCCGGTGCTCGGCGAGCCGGCGGCGGTCGTGCAGCCGCAGGATCTGCACCTGCGGCAGGGCGAGATCGTCGAGCATGGGGCGCATCGCCGCTTTCCTTCCCTCAGACGTCGACGCCGTGGCGTCGGGCCTCGTCGCGCAGGATCCGGTCCAGCGCCTCGGCCAGCGTCGCGAGGTCGGGTGGCGCCGGCCGCTCCGGCGTCTCGTGCGACGGCCGCGAGCCGTCCCCGGGCCGCTGCTCGGGCGCGGCCTCGCGCGGCAGGGCATGCGGCGGCGCCCGCTCCTCCGGCAGGGCGAAGGGGCCCAGCGGCGCCGGCGGCAGGTGCGCGATCTCGCCGAGCCGCAGGAGGGGATCGGCGCGCACCGCCGGCGCGGCCTCCAGGGCATGGAACAGGCCGTCGCAGCCGGAGAGGTCGGCGCTGCCCGACAGTGCGAAGTGGGGCGGCCTCGGCTGCGGCCCGGCGGCCGTCGGTGGTGGCGTGCCGACCCGTGCCGCCGCGTCGCCCGGCGCCACCGGCCCCGAGGGCGAGGCTTCGGCGGCCCGGTCCGGCCGGGCCGGGACGAGATCCGCGCCGCCGGCCTGCCGGGCCGAGGTCGGGGTGGCCGAGGTCGGGGGGGGCGCGGCCCTCGCCGTCGCGCCGCCGGGCGCCGCCAGTTCCTGCAGGAAGGCGGTCGCCACGGCGACGCCTTCGAGGCGCGCGGCCCAGGCAGCGGCCGCGGGCGGCTCGGCTCGTGGCAGCGGTCCCGCCGCCGTGCGCGGCGACGCGCCATCGCGCGGTCGCGGCATCGCGATCGCCCCGGCCGGCGCCTCCGGCCGCCAGGCCGTGTCGATGGCCGGCGCGCCGGCCGCTCGTTCGCGCGCCAGGCTGCGGTCGAGCAGCCGCGCGCGCCAGGCCGCCAGATCGTCCGCCTTCGCGGTCGTCGGGGCGCTTTGCCGCCGTGGCGAGGCTCGCTGGCGCGACAGCGGCAGGCGCTCGGCCTCGGGTGTCCGGGAGCCGGCGGCGGACGGCCCGGCCAGACGGCCGAGCAGCGCCCGCCCGGCCCGCGCCGGCCCCTCGGCGGGCAGCGGCAGGCGCCGCTCCGTGGCGGAGGGCAGCGCGGCGCGGCCGCCGCGGCTCGCCTCGCCCGGCGCCGCAGCGGCCCGACGGCTGCGCCTCGGCCCTGGCGCCGAGGCCGGGGCGGGGCGCTCCAGCACCGCCGAGAGGCTCCTGTCCCAGCCGTCCACGGCAGCGAGCCGCGGTGGCCGGGCGATCCAGTGCAGGGCACCGCCGACCCGCCGCCAGCGCCCGAAACGCTCCGCCTCGCCGCGCCAGCGGGCGAGCCAGGCGAGCAGCGCCCGGCCGCCGCCGGACTGGAGGCGGCGGAGCCGGGCGGGCCGGGCGGCTGCGAGCGGGTGCCTCATGCCGCCGAGCCCTCCCGCTCGCTCATCTCCAGGAAGAGCAGGATCTGGCCGATGGTCATGCCGCTGACCTCTTCCGGCGTCCAGCCGAACTCCCGGGCCAGCACGAAGCAGGCCTTGGCCAGGGGCGCCTGCACCAGCTCCTCCAGCGCGTTCCTCGGCAGGTCGATGCCGCTCAGCGCGTTGATGCGGTCCACCAGGTGGCGGGCAAGGCCGGCCGGCAGGCGCTGGATCTCCTCCAGCTTCAGGGCGGGCTCCACCAGCGCCTGCTGGATGATCAGCGCGGCGGCCAGGGACTCGTCGTCCTTGGCCGCCTTGGCGATCAGCTGCAGGTCGCGCACCGTCAGCGGATGCACCGTGACGCTGGCCGGCGCGCCGCCGCGGCCCGCCAGCAGCTCGGGCGGCAGGGCGATCTCGTGCGCGAGCGCCCCGCCGGCCAGCAGCTCTTCGCCGGTTACGGCCATGGCCGGCCTCAGCCCTCGCTGTCGATGAAGATCGGCCCGATGGTGACGGCACCCTCCGCGTCGATGATGTCGATGGAGCGCGCCTTGAAGGTGGCGCGCTCCATGACGATGTCGTCCTCGGGCAGGGCGAAGGACCAGTTCTGGAACTTCACGCCGTTGATCGTCAGCTGTGCGCTGCCGACGATCGCCGGGTCGTTCAGCTCCAGCGTCATGTTGAACTCGGGCTGGAAGGTGCGCTGGCTCTGCGCCGCCGCCAGGAAGGACTTTCGCCCCATCAGCAGGCCCAGCAGGGCGCCGTTGATGTAGGCGCGGTCGATCTCGCCGCGGATGTGGATGTCGCCCTCGTGCAGCGAGGTGACGTGGCGGAAGCCGATCTCGAAGAACTCCCGCAGGTCGGTCTCGATCGTCACCCGCACGCCGGTGACCCGTCCGACCGCCTGCTGGATCTCGTAGGCGGCGACGATCGCCTCGGCGTCCTGGCCCGGAGGGGTGTCGAGCGGGGCGAGCGTCAGGCTGCCGTCGCCGCCGGTGAAGACGTTGGTGTTCGCCATGGGGCGCTCTCCCTTACTCGAGGAACATCGTGACCTTGATGAAATCGATGCTGAAGGTGGGCCGCAGCACCATGGTGACGCGGGCGATGCCGCGCCGTTCGTCGTCGCGGGTGGCGGTCACCTCGAGCTCGTAGCTGACCAGTTCCTCCGCCAGCACCATCTCCGACAGGAAGCTGTTGACGGTGGAGCGCAGCGCGGCCCGGACCCGCTCGTTGTTGAGCAGGCCGATGTAGGGATTGGCCGCCGAGCGTACGCCGAACTTCGCCTTGTCGACGATCCGGCGCGTGGTGATCTGGTGCCAGGCGGTGTTGGTCGAGGTGGTGATCCCCTTGACCACGCGGAAACCCAGCTTGGCCTCCAGCGCCAGCACACGCTCCTGCACCAGCCGCCGCAGCTGCGCCTGGGTGTAGAGCGTCTCCAGCCCGCCGACGGCGAGCCGCTTGTTGGTCAGGCTGCGGTTGACCGGGAAGCCGGAGAGCAGGCCGGCCACCGCCGCCGCGGCATAGCCGCCCGGCAGCACCACCGGCGTGTTGCTCGCGGTGTCGACATGGGCGACGCCGGGCGCGACGAAGACGATCCGGTCGCTGTTCAGGGCATGGTTCAGGATGTCGTTCAGCGACTCCCCGGCGCCGCTGCCGACGACGCCGATCCGCTCGCGCTTGTTGGCGTCGGAGGAGGCCTGGGCGACGTGGCCGGTCAGGGTGGCGCCGATCGCGGCGTGGCCCTGTCCGGCGGCGACGACGATGTGCGCCGGCTCGTTCAGCAGGGCCTCCAGCCCGCCGCCGTAGCTCGCGCCGGCGACCCCGTTGGTGCCGGAGGCGTTGCCGCCGCTGCCGAAGCTCAGGAATGTGCCGGCGGGCGCGAAGGCGGTCGGCAGCTCGCCGGCGTTGGCCGCGGCGGTGCCGCGGGCCAGGCTCGAGGCCCGCGCCAGCAGGCCGACCAGGTGCGCGCCGCTGACGACGGTGAAGCTCTCCTCCAGCGCCTCGTAGCGCAGCGTCACGGTCGCCGCGTCGGCGGCGGCCACCACGTAGGTCGCGACCACCGTGTCGGTCGCCGCCGGGTCCTCTCCGGCGGCGAAAGTGAGCACGCCGGTGGCCGGGTCGATCTGCACCTGCCCCGCGGCCGGCACCGTCGGCGCGTAGACGACGCCCAGCAGGGTCGGCACGGTGGAGCCGTCGGCCAGCACCTCGATGCGGTTGCGCACGCTCTGGACGATGGTCGTATGGGCCAGCGCGACGGCAACGCCGCCCGCATGGGTCTCGCCCTCGACCACGGCGTTCTCCGCCGCCGCGCCGATTGAGATCTCCAGCTCGTTGGCCCAGGCGCCGGGGGTCGCCGCCGTCAGGTTGCAGCAGTCGCCGGAGGCCGAGGCCACGAGGAAGGCGGCCGCGGCGGCGCCGTTGGCGACCCGCACGGCGATCACGTCCTGGGCTCCATGGGCGTAGGCCAGTTCCAGCGCGCGGACCAGGGTCAGCTCGCCGCCGCCGGTCGCGAAGGCGTCGGCCGCGCCGTAGACCTGCCGCGCCTCGGCCAGGCTGCCGACGATCTGCGGCGTGCCGACCGGTCCGCGGCTCGCCGTGCCGACCATGCCGATCGTGCCGATCGAAACCTGCCCCGGAATGATCAGCCCCTCGGGCCGGACCTCGATGGAAACGCCGGGTAGGATCTGTTCCATTGCTTTCTCCTCGCTCGGGCGCGCCGGCTCAGCCGGTCGAAGTCGGGTTCACACGCAGGTAGAGGACGGCGGTGCTCGCGAAGGCGGCGGCCTGATAGCGCACCGCGAAGAGATCCCGCCCGTTCGGCAGCAGCAGCGGCGCGTCGAACACCCGCTGCCGCGGCAGGTACTCGTCGGCCACGGCATCGAGGTTCCAGTCGCCCAGCAGCACCGGCGCGCCGGCCGGGTCGAGCGCCGCCAGGAAGTCGTCCAGCGTGGCGAAGGCGACCCGGGCGTGGGTGTCGGGCGCAACCGGGTCGGTGACCGCGGCCAGGAAGTCGTCCAGGGTCGGATAGTCCGTGGGCGCCGCCGCCAGGGCCGTGTCCAGGCGCTCGACCACGACGCCGTCGCCGAGGAAGCCGCCCGGGCGGAAGTCCAGAGCGGCGAGGCCGAGGATCCCGGCGCCGCCCCGACGCCCGCCGCGCAGTACCAGCGGCGGCGCACCCTCCTCGTCCCAGCGCCGCATGGCGCCGGTCACCACCTCGACACTGCCCTCCGGGGAACCGGGCTCCTCCAGGTCCGAGCGCAGGGGCACGCGCACCAGGTAGCTGTCGGCGCCGTCGTCGCTGGTCGAGCGGAACTCGTAGAGCAGGGCGAAGTCGCTGGTCTTGCGCCAAGCGGCCAGGGTCTCGATGCGCTCGGCGGGCGCGCTGGCGGCGACCTCGAGCTTGAGGAAGCCCAGCGCCCGCAGGCTCGGAAAGGCGCCCAGCAGGCTGGCGTGCAGTCCCTCCATCAAGCCGTCGGCGGCGACCGGATCGTCGCCCCAGAGCTCGAAGCGCGCAGTGGCGTCGACATGCACGCCGGTGAGGGCTGCGGCGGGCAGGCCGATGCGGTAGCCGGAGCCGCGGCGGTGGCCGATCCCCAGCGCCCGTCCCCGCGCCGCCGTCAGCCGCACCGAGTTGTCCGGGAGGCCGCCACCGGCAGCGGGCACGAAGACCGAGAGGTGGCCGAGCACCTCGCCCATGGCGCTGTCGAGCGGCGGTGCGGCAGGCACGGCTCAGTCACCCCCTCGCCCGTCGCCTCGGCCCGCTCTGCACCTCCTCCCCATGGCGCTCCGCCCTCCGGTGATTGCGATCACCAGGACAGCAAGCGGCGTGCCAGCGGCAGGCTTTTATTAACTATCTGTTTTCATGATTTCTTTACCATGAGGGCCGCTGTGGGCGGGTCGGGTCCGCCCCACCCTCGCAGGGCTTCGGCCGGCGCAAGTGGCGGAAAGGAGCCGTCCCGGCGCCTGCGTCACGAGCGACCCGGGGCCGGGTCGCCCTTGACCCACCCCGCGGCAGAGGCCCTCAGATGCGCCAGGCCTCGCCGTGGTTGCGCACGGCCCGCACCAGGGAGAGGGCCGTCAGCGCCGAGGTCCGGGGATTGTCGGGGTCTGGGCGTCCCTCGAGGCGGATCGAGAAGCGGCCGGAGGCGCCCTCGGCCTCGATCTCGTGGACGTTCGCGCCACTGCCCGGATCGGCCACCAGCTCGACCTCGGTGGCATCGAAGCCGAGGCCCGCCAAGGCCACGGTCGCGGCGACGTTGGCGTTCTTCGGAAAGCGCGCCGCGGCGGCGCGGGCCGCACCGCGATAGAAGGTGGCGGGCTCGCTCAGCGCAGCCAGATCGAGCAGCTCCTCGGCCGGACTGCCGGCCCAGGCGGCCGGCGGCTTGCGCGAGCGGTAGGTGACCCGCTCCAGCCCGGCGAGCCGCATGGCCGCCAGCGCGTCGATGCCGCCCACCGCGCCGGCCGGCAGCAGCAGGGCGGCGCCCGAAGCCTCGGCGGCGGCGCGCAGCCGCCGCTCCAGGGCCGCGTCGGCCAAGGCCCCGATCGAGGCGGCGACGAGATCGACCCCGGCCTGCAGCAGTGTCGGGCCGTGGGCCGAGAGGGCTTCCTGGCCGGCGCATTCCACCACCAGGCCGGGCCTCTCGGACAGCAGCGCCGCCGGGTCGGTGACGACCCGCAGGCCCGCCGCCTCAGCCTGTTCGGCTGCCTTGGAGCCGGGGCGCAGCAGCACCGTCTCCACACGGCTGCGCCCGCCGCCGTCGCGCAGCAGCGTGGAGACGCGCGCGCCGATGGCTCCGTAGCCGATGATGGCGATGGCGATCATGGCGCCTATCTAGCCGCTTCGGACGAAGAATGCGACCCTGAAATCCCTGATTGCATCAGTCCCAGATTCTTCTTGCGGAATGCGACAAGTCTTTTCGCCTTGAACGAACGGCTACAGTGCGGCTCGGCGGCACTTCTTCAGGTGCCGATGTCTGGATTGCCGATGACGATCTACCGAAAACGAAGCCGACGCCAGGCAGGGAAGAACCCTTCGAATGCGATATAGTTTAGAGGGCTTGATTTGTCGGAATTGGGATTTAGACTGAAATAATCATTCCGATGCCCGTTCTTGAGGAGAATAAGGTGGACAACGCACCGGCCGACAACGAACCGCGAGCCCTCGATCTCTTGGCTCATACGACTCAGATCGTCGCCGCCCATGTCGGTCACAACGCCGTGGCGCCAACCGAGGTGCCTGCCCTGATCCGTGCGGTGCACGAGGCGCTCGCCGCTGCCGGCGCGCCGGAGAAGCAGGAGACGCCGCCGGAGCCGGCCGTGCCGATCCGCCGCTCGATCCAGCCCGACCATCTGGTCTGCCTGGAGGACGGCAAGAAGCTGAAGATGCTCAAGCGTCACCTGCAGACCGCCTTCGGCATGACGCCGGAGGAGTACCGGGCGAAGTGGGGGCTGCCGCACGACTACCCCATGGTCGCGCCGAACTACGCCAAGCAGCGCAGCGAGCTGGCCAAGCAGATCGGCCTGGGCCGACGCCCCGGCGTCAAGGCGGCCGCGAGCAAGGCCCCCGCCAGGACCGCGGCGAAGGCGCCGGCCAAGCGCGGCCGCAAGAAGGCCACCGCCTGAGCAGAGTCACTAGGGTAGATCGCGCTCGGCTTCGATCGGAAGGTGCTCATAACCATATGAGTCTGCTCTAGGGTTCAGCCCCCGGCCAGCCGGCGCAGGCAGGCCTGCGCCTCCTCGGCCAGGGCGCGTGTCAGCACGGCGGCCGGCAGGGCTCGTCCCAGGCGGGCCGCCTGACCCGCCCAGAGCGGCGAGAAGTCGGTCGAGCCGCCGGCCTCGGCGGCGGCCCGCAGCGGCGCCAGGGCATTGGCCGCGAGCGGAAAGCGCGGCGCCTCCGGCAGCAGCGGTCCCTGCTCGCGCATCACGCGGTTGACGAAGCCTCGCGCCGGCCGCCCGGTCATCACGTTGGTGACGCGGGTGGCACTGTCGTCGGCGGCGGCCAATGCCGCGCGGTGCGGCCCGGATATCTTCGCCTCCGGACAGTGCAGATAGGCCGTGCCGATCTGCACGCCCGCGGCGCCGAGGGCGAAGGCCGCCGCGATCCCCCGGGCGTCGGCGACGCCGCCGGCGGCGATCACCGGCAGCGAGACCGCGTCGACGATCTGCGGCACCAGGGCAAAGGTGCCGGCCTGGCCGGCGATCTCCTCCGCCAGGAAGTGGCCGCGATGCCCGCCGGCTTCCCAGCCCTGGGCGATCACGGCGTCCGCGCCCAGGTCCTCCAGCCGGCGCGCCTCGGCCACCGAGGTCGCCGAGACCAGCACGCGGCAGCCGGCCCGCTTCACCCGCTGCAGCAGCGGTGCGGCGGGCAGGCCGAAGTGGAAGCTGACCACCTCCGGCCGCAGTTCCTCCACCACCGCGCAGAGCGTCTCGTCGAAGGGAGCGCGGCCACCGCCCGGCGGCGCCGCCCCGGGGTCGACCCCCAGTTCCTCGTAGTAGGGTGCCAGGCGGTCGCGCCAGGCGGCCTCCCGCGCGTTCTCGGCCGGCGGCGGCGCATGGCAGAAGAAGTTGAGATTGATCGGCTTCGCCGTGTGGCGACGGAACTGCGCGACCTCCTCCCGCAGGCGCTCGGGCGAGAGCATCGCGCAGGGCAGCGAGCCCAGCCCGCCCGCTTCGGCCACCGCCGCGGCCAGTTCCCAGTCCATGGCGCCGGCCATCGGCGCCAGCACGATCGGCAGCTCGATGCCGAGGAGGTCGGTCAGTCGTCGGTCGGGCCACATGGCGAGCCTCCTGAGGTTGGCCGTGTCGTCGTCAGGGTCGCGTCACGACAGCGCGCGCAGGTCGGCGCGCAGGCGTTCGGCGCCCTCCACCAGGGCCTCCTTGGCCGCCTGGACGCGCTCCCAGACCGGCAGAGCCTCGCCCAGCAATGCGTGGCCGGCCGGGGTCAGGTGCAGGCGGCGGCTGCGCCGGTCGGAAGGATCGACCGCGACCGTCACCAGGCCGCGCCGCTCCAGCGGCTTCAGCGCCGCGGTCAGGGTCGTGCGGTCCATCGCCAGCAGGTCCGAGACGCTGCCGATGGTCGGCGCCTCCGGCCGATTCAGCGACATCAGCAGCGAGAACTGGCCGCTGGTCAGCCCGAGCGGGCGCAGGGCCTCGTCGTAGTGCCGGGCCAGCCGCCGCGCGGCGCGCTGCGCGTGCAGGCAGAGGCAGCTGTCGCGCACCCGCAGCGTGGTTTCGAATGTAGGCTCGTCCTGCTTTGACATGACCACTTAATGTTGATATCAACTCAATGGCGCGTGGCCACTTTGACACGATAGCGGAGAGCACAATGGCGAAGAAGCTCCTCGTCCTGCTGGGCACCAAGAAGGGTGCCTTCCTCCTCTCCTCGGACGACGACCGCCGCTCCTGGTCGCTGCGTGGCCCCTTCTGCGAATGCTGGCCGATCAATCATGTGATCGCCGATCCCGCCGGCGGCACGATCTACGCCGGCGGCGGCAACGAGTGGTTCGGGCCGGCGGTCTGGAAGTCCGACGACCTGGGCGAGAGCTGGAGCCACTCCAGCGAAGGCCTGAGCTATCCGGCCGGCGAGGAGCCGGTGAAGTCGGTCTGGAGCCTCGCGTCGCGCGACGGCCGACTCTACGCCGGGGTCGAGCCGGCGGGCCTGTTCCGCAGCGACGACGGGGGCGAGAGCTGGACGGCCGTCTCCGGCCTGCGCGAGCATCCCTCCCGGCCGCACTGGCAGCCGGGCGGCGGCGGCCTGATCCTGCACTCCCTGGTGCCGCATCCGCAGGACGAGAAGCAGATCTGGGTCGGCATCTCCGCCGCCGGCGTCTTCCACACCGCCGACGGCGGCGCCAACTGGGAAGCGCGCAACCGCGGCACCCGCGCCGACTTCCTGCCGGAAGGGGAGAACTACCCCGAGTACGGCCAGTGCGTGCATTCGCTGGTGATGGCGCCGGGCATGCCCGACCGCCTCTATCAGCAGAACCACTGCGGCATGTACCGCAGCGACGACGGCGGGCGGGAGTGGCAGAGCATCGAGGCCGGACTGCCTTCCTCCTTCGGCTTTCCGGCCGCGGCGCATCCGCGCGATCCCGACACGCTCTTCCTGCTGCCGCTCAACGGCGACATCGCCGGGCGCTACGTCCCCGAGGGCAAGGCGGCGGTCTGGCGCAGCCGTGACGGCGGCGCGAACTGGCAGGATCTGCGGCAGGGGCTGCCGCAGGAGAACGCCTTCTTCGGCGTGCTGCGCCAGGCCCTGGCGACCGACCGGCTGGAGCCGGCCGGGGTCTACTTCGGCACCAGCGGCGGCGAGCTCTACGCCAGCGCCGACGAAGGCGAGAGCTGGCGCTGCCTCGCACGCCACCTGCCCGCGATCCTCTCGGTGGAGACGCTGGTGGTGGAGCGCTGAAACCAGGAGATGCCCGGATGACGGTCGAGAAGAAGGCGAAAGGCCCCGCCTCCTACTTCCCTTCCATCGAGAAGACCTACGGTAAGCCCATCGATCATTGGCTCGCCACCCTGGACCAGATGAAGGACAGGAGGCACATGGAGATGGTGTCCGCGCTGAAGTCGGAGCACGGCCTGGGGCACGGGCACGCCAATGCCCTGGTGGCCTATCACCGGGCCAGGAGCGGCGCCTAGCGGCGCCCGGAGGTACCGATGCCCGACCAAACCCGCGGGCACGAGCGGGCGCCGGTTCTCGTCCGGCTGCCGACGGCACTGCGGCGACTCTTCCCGGAGGCGCCGCCGGCGCTGGAGCTGCCGGCGCGCAACGTAGCCGAGGCGATCGACGCGCTGGAGGCCCGCTGGCCTGGCATGCGCGACCGCCTCTGCGATTCCCGGCCGGCGATCCGCCGCCACATCAACGTCTTCGTCGCCGGCGAGCGGGCGCGACTGGATACGCCCCTGCCCCCCGGAAGCGAACTGGTGATCCTGACCGCGATCAGCGGCGGCTGAGCGGGCTGGAGGGAGCCGGCCCCAGCCGGCCCGCACTCAGCCGGCCCGCACCCGGCGCAGGAAGCCCTCGACCTCGCCGCCGAGCCGTCCGACCAGCCCCTGCAGTTCGCCGGCGGCGGTGCCGTTCTCACCGGCGACCTCGACGGTCTGGCCGGAGGCGAGGCGCACCTGCTCGATCTCGCCGCTGACCTGCGTCGTGCCGTCGGCGGCCGCGGCGGTGTTGCGGCTGATCTCGCCGACTGCGGCGCTCTGCTCCTCGACCGCCGCCGAGATCGCCGTCGCCACCTCGTTGATCTCTTCGATGGTGCGGCGGATCGCGGCGATGGCCTCCACGGTGTCGCGCGAGGCCGACTGGATGGCACCGATCTGCTGTGCGATCTCGCCGGTGGCCTGGGAGGTCTGGTTGGCCAGGTTCTTCACCTCCGAGGCGACCACCGCGAAGCCCTTGCCGGCCTCGCCGGCGCGGGCGGCCTCGATGGTGGCGTTCAGCGCCAGCAGGTTGGTCTGCTCGGCGATGTCCTGGATCAGGTCGACCACGTCGCCGATCTTCTGCGCCGCCTCGGCCAGGGCCTGTACCGTTCCGTCGGTGCCGCGGGCGCGCTCGGCCGCCTCGCCGGCGATGCGGCTGGACTGCCCGACCTGCTGCGCGATCTCGCCGATCGAGGCCGACAGTTCCTCCGTCGCGGAGGCCACGGTCTGCACGTTCTGCATCGCCTGCTGCGCCCGCTCGGCGGCGGCGACGCTGCGCGTGCCGGCCTGGCCGGCGACCCCCGAGACCTGCTCGGCGCGCTGGCGCATGCCCTGCGCCTGGGTCGAGACCGCCTCGACCATGCGGCCGACGCTGGCCTCGAACTCGTCGGAGAGCGCGCGCAGCGCCGCCTGCTTCTCCAGCATGGCCTGCTGCTCGGCGGCCCGCTTCTCCTCGCCCGCCCGCAGCGCCTCGGCCTCGGCCTTGCGCGCCTGATCGGTCGCCGCCTCGGAGGTCGTCAGGGCGCCCACGAGACGGGCCGTGAGCCAGACCAGCACCGCGGTCTCCAGCACCACGATGACGGCGTGCAGTACCACCCGGCCGAAATCGGCCCCCTGCGGGAAGACCGCCAACGGCAGCAGGAAGTTGAGGGCGAGGTGGTGCAGCGCCACGGCGCCGGCCGCCACCAGCAGCGTGCGCCAGTCGCAGAAGGCCGCCAGTACCGCCAGCGCCGCGAAGAAGTACATGTGCAGGTCGATCTGCCAGGGATGGCCGGAGAAGACGAAGACCAGCAGCGAGACCATCATCACCAGGGCGACGCCCATGACCGGGCGGGCGACGGCGCCGTCGCGGTCGAAGCGCCAAGCCGCCGTGGCCAGGACAGCGAAGAGGGCGGCGCCCGCTACCGGGCCGATCCAGTCGACGCCGAGCAGCAGCGCCGTCGCCCCGATCAGAGGCAGGTGCAGCCAGAGCAGCGCCAGCATGAAGCGGGAGACGAGGTGCCGGATGGAAACGAGGGCCGTCATGTCGGGGATCCTTGGCGAAGGGCGGGACCGAGGGTGCCGCGCGCCGCGGTCGGCTGCGACAGGCAGCCGCCGAGCGCGAGCGGGTCGAGCGCGAGCCAGACGCCGTGGCGGCGCAGGCTGGCGAGGGACTTAGGGCGATCGAAGACGGCGACAAGCACGTTGTCGAAGCTTCCGACACGCACGAGGCGACCGTCCAGCGCCGCGACGCCGGCAAGGGCCTCGCCCGCCTGCGTCCAGGGAGCGAAGACCAGGGCGATCTGCTCGTCCGGCGCCGCCGGGCGGGTGGCGAGCAGCGCCAGGACCAGGGTGCTGGCGAGGGCCAGGCCGGTCCCGGCGATCCAGGGAAGCCAGCACGGGGAGGAGCGCGTCGTCACGGAAGCCTCTTGTGCATAACGCCGCATGGATCGCATGCGAGCCATCAAGAAGCGATTAACGCCGGCCCGGTCGCCGCTTGCGCGGAGTGCGAAAGCCGGCATCCTCTGCGGGACGGGCGGCACGACGGCCGCCGTGCCGGAGAACGACCATGGCGACCATCGGCGTGCTGATGCTGGAGACCCGCTTCCCGCGGCCGCCGGGGGACATCGGCAATCCCGCCGGCTTCCCCTTCCCCCTGCGCTACGCCGTGGTGCCGCGGGCGCGCGTGGGCCGAGTGGTGCGGCCGGGCGAACCGGACCCGGCGCTGCTGGAGGGCTTCCTGGCCGCCGCCGAGCGGCTGGCGGCGGAGGGCTGCGCCGCACTGACCACCTCCTGCGGCTTCCTGGCCCCCTTCCAGGCGGCGCTGGCGGCGCGCGCCGGCATCCCGGTCGCGGCCTCGGCGCTGCTGCTGGTGCCGATGCTGCAGGCGACGCTGCCGCCCGGCCGGCGGGTCGGCGTGCTGACGGTCGACGCCGCCGCCCTCGGCCCCGCCCACCTGGCCGCCGCGGGCGCTGCGCCCGACACCCCCGTCGAGGGCATCGAGCGCGAGGGCGAACTGGCACGGGTCCTGCTTGACGACCTGCCGGAACTGGACACGGCCGCCGCCGGGGCCGACGTGGTCGCCGCCGGAGAGCGGCTGCGCGCCCGCCACCCCGAGGTCGGCGCGATCGTGCTGGAGTGCACCAACATGCCGCCCTACGCCGCCGCCCTGCGCCGCGCCACCGGCCTGCCGGTGCAGGGCTTGCCGGAGCTGCTGGCCTGGCTGCACGCGGGGCTGCCGGCGCTGTCCGGGCCGGCGTCAAGCCGGTTGGCAAGCGCGGGGATTTCTGGTCAAGTCCCGTGACCGTCGCAAGAACGGTCGCGGCAGGACGCTTTCGCATCCGCCTCGGGAGGCTCGACGAAAAGGGGATCGACAGACCATGCGCACCTTCTTCTGTGCGACCGCCACGGCGTTCGCGCTCACCCTCGCCGCGCCGGCTTCCGCCGCCGAACGCTGGGACCTGCCGGCCGCCTACCCGGCGGGCAACTACCACACCGAGACCCTGGTGGCCTTCGCCGACCTGGTGGCGGAGAAGACCGGCGGCGCCCTGGAGATCGTCGTCCATCCCAACGGCTCGCTCTACCGCGGCGACGAGATCAAGCGCGCCGTCCAGACCGGCCAGGCGCAGATCGGCGAGCGGCTGATCTCGGCGCTGTCTAACGAGGACCCGCTGTTCGGCGTCGACGCCATTCCCTTCCTGGCTTCGGACTTCGAGGCGGCACGGCGGCTGCACGAGGCCTCGCTGCCGGCGCTCGAGGCGCTGCTCGACAGCCAGAACCTGATGCTGCTCTACGCCGTGCCCTGGCCGCCCCAGGGCCTCTACAGCAAGCTGGAGGTGGAGCGCGCCGCGGACATGGCCGGGGTCAAGTTCCGCGCCTACAACCCGCTCACCGCACGCCTGTCGGAGCTGATGGGCATGGTGGCGACGCAGATCGAGGCCGCCGAGGTGCCGCAGGCCTTCGCCACCGGCGCCGTGGAGTCGATGATCTCCTCCGGCTCGACCGGCTACGACAGCAAGCTCTGGGAGCATGTCGACCACTTCTACGACGTCCAGGCCTGGCTGCCGAAGAACATGATCATCGTCAACAAGCAGGCCTGGGAGAGCCTGGACGAGGCCACCCGCGCGGCCGTGAGCGAGGCGGCGGCCGAAGCCGAGGCGATCGGCTGGGCGCGCGCCGAGGAGCTGGCCGACTGGTACAAGCAGGAACTGGCCGCCGAGGGCATGCAGGTGCACGAGCCCGGTGCCGAGCTCAAGGCCGATCTCGAGGCGATCGGCGCGACCATGACCGAGGAGTGGCTGGAGCAGGCCGGCGAGGTCGGCCGCTCGGTGATCGAGAGCTATCGCGCGATGTAGGCGCGCCGCAGGCCCGGCCGCGCCCGGCGGGGGGCGGTCGGAGCCTGTGGCCTTGTCCTTCGTGACGCGCCGCTTCGCGTCGCTCCTCAGGACGAGGGAGTGCCTCTTGCTTCTCCCTCGTCCTGAGGAGGGGCGAAGCCCCGTCACGACGCTTTAGCGGACGCCCATTCGGGGCGGCTAGGACACGGCCAGAGGCGCCGAGCGGCTCCGCTAACCCTCACCTCAGCTTCCCTAGGGAGACCGGCTCATGCCGTCCTCGCCGCTGGCACCGCTCTATAGGCTCTGCGGCGCGCTCGCCGCCTTCTTCCTGGCCATGATCGCCGTGCTGATCACCCTCTCGATCGCCAACCGGCTGCTCGGGCTGGGCATCGGCGGGCTGGCCAACTACGCCGGCTACTGCATGGCCGCCGCTTCCTTCCTGGCGCTGGCCTACACCTTCGCCCACGGCGGCCACATCCGCGTCACCCTGGTGCTGAACCACCTGCCGGCCCGGGCGCGGCGCCCGCTCGAGGTCTTCTGCCTGCTGGCCGCGGTCGGGCTCGCCGGCTACCTCGCCTGGTACGCGGTGCGCATGGTGCGGGTCTCCGAGATGATCAACGATGTCAGCCAGGGGCCGGACGCCACGCCGCTGTGGATCCCGCAGCTCTCCATGGCCGCGGGCAGCATCGTGCTGGCCCTGGCCATCGCCGAGCGGCTGGTGCTGGTACTGCGCGGCGCGCCGATCGAAACCGACGACGAGCGGGGGCACTGAGCGGCGATGGACGACCTCCTGCTGATCGGCGTGCTGCTGGCCGCCCTTTTCTTCCTGCTCGGCGCCGGCGTCTGGATCGGGCTCGCGCTGCTGGGTGCGGCCCTGGTCGCCATGACGCTCTTCACCACCCGGCCGGCCGGCGACGCCATGACCACGGTGATCTGGTCGGCCAGTTCCTCCTGGACGCTGACGGCCTTGCCGCTCTTCATCTGGATGGGCGAGATCCTGTTCCGAACGCGGCTGAGCGAGAACCTCTTCCGCGGCCTCTCGCCTTGGCTCAGCCGCCTGCCGGGCGGGCTGCTGCACGTCAACATCGCCGGCTGCACGCTCTTCGCCGCCATCTCCGGCTCCTCGGCCGCCACCGTGGCGACGGTCGGCAAGATGGCCCTGCCGGAGCTGTCGCGGCGCGGCTATCCCGACCGCATGGCGATCGGCACCCTGGCCGGCGCCGGCACGCTCGGCCTGCTGATCCCGCCCTCCATCATCCTGATCGTCTACGGCGTGGCGGTGAACGAGTCGATCAGCCGGCTGTTCATGGCCGGGGTCTTGCCGGGCCTGCTGCTGGCGACGCTCTTCATGGGCTACATCGCGCTCTACGCCCTGGTGAACCGGCGGAGCATGCCGCCACCCGACGAGCGGGTCGGCTTCGGCCGGCGGCTGCGCGAATCGCTCTTCCTGCTGCCGGTGCTGGTGCTCATCCTGGTGGTGCTGGGCTCGATCTACGCCGGCATCGCCACGGCCACCGAGGCGGCGGTGCTGGGGGTGATCGGCGCCCTGCTGCTCTCGGCCTTGCAGGGCTCGCTCAGCTGGGCCAGCTTCCGCGACAGCCTGCTGGGCGCGACCCGCACCTCCTGCATGATCGCGCTGATCCTGGCCGGCTCGGCCTATCTGTCGCTGGCCATGGGCTTCACCGGCCTGCCGCGCCACCTGGCGGAGTGGATCGCCGCCGCCGAGTTCTCGCCGATCACGCTGATCCTGGCGCTCACCGTCTTCTACGTCCTGCTCGGCTGCTTCCTCGACGGCATCTCCTGCGTGGTGCTGACCATGGCGGTGATCGAGCCGATGATCCGGGTCGCCGGCTTCGACATGATCTGGTTCGGCATCTTCGTCGTGCTGGTGGTCGAGATGGCGCAGATCACCCCGCCGGTCGGCTTCAACCTCTTCGTGCTGCAGGGCATGACGGGACGGCAGATCACCTACGTCGCCCGCGCCGCCGCGCCGATGTTCCTGATCCTCTGCCTGGCCGTGGCCCTGGTGGTCGCCTTCCCCGCCATCGCCACCTGGCTGCCGTCGCAGATGTAGCCTGGCCGCGGCCTCCAGGTCGCGGCCGGGCGAGACAGGGCGCGGCGGTGCGTGTAACGTCCCCTCGGCGGCGGAATCACGCCGCGGGGGGGGGATCGGAAGATGCGCACTGTCCTGCTGGCCGCCGGCCTGGCGGCCGCCCTGGTGTCGTCCGTGCGGGCGGAGAGCCTGCTGGAGCGCGGCGACTACCTGATGAACACCATCGTCGCCTGCGGCAACTGCCACACCACCATGGGTCCCGACGGCCCGGGACCGGAGCTGGCCGGCGGCCTGCTCTTCGACTTCCCGCCCTTCACCACCTGGGCCGCCAACATCACACCGGACCGGGAGACCGGCATCGGCGACTGGAGCGACGCCGAGATCGGCCGTGCCATCCGCGAGGGCGTCGGCCGCGACGGCCGCCTGCTGGCGCCGCTGATGCCGGCGGCCTTCTACCAGCACATCTCCGACCGGGACCTGGCCGCCCTGATCGCCTACCTCCGACAGGTCGAGCCGGTGTCCAACGGGCTGCCGGAGACCGAGTTCCGCATGGCCCTGCCGCCGGCCTGGGTCGAGCCGGTGGCGAGCGTGGCCGAGCCGGACCAGGGCGACCCCGTCGCTTACGGCGCGTACCTGGCCCGGATCGGACACTGCCTGGAATGCCACAGCCCGATCGACGGCCACGGCCAGCCGCAGCCGGAGCGTGCCGGCGCAGGCGGCATGGAGTTCCCCGGCCCCTGGGGCGTCTCGGTCTCGGCCAACATCACCGCCCATCCGGAACTGGGACTCGGGACCTGGAGCGACGCCGAGATCAAGCGGGCGATCGCCGAGGGAATCGGGCGGGACGGCCGAAAACTGATGCCGCCCATGGGCTTCGCCTACTACGCCGGCATGATGGAGGCGGACCTGGATGCCCTGGTGGCCTGGCTGCGGACCCTGCCGGCGAAGGAGTGAAGCCGGGCGGTTTCGGCGCAGCATCACGACGCCGCTGCACGCTCGTTAAGATTTCGGGCGATCCGTTAACGATTGATTAGAAGCGCGCACCACAAAGTAGCGGACACGGCCGCCGGGCCGACCGACTCGATCCGAGAGGAAGCAATGCGCGCGGCGCCAGGAAGGCCGCTTACTCCCGCCGCTGTGGCCGAGGCCTGCAGTCGCCACGAGCGCTGGCTCGACGGTGAGCCGGGCGGTCTCCAGGCCGACCTGCGTTTCGCCGACCTGTCCGGTCGCGACCTCTCCGGCCGCCGCCTGACCCGGGCGCACCTGGCCGGCGCCCGCCTGCGCGGCACCAAGCTGGAAGGAACCGACCTGGCCCAGGCCAGCCTGGCCGGCGCCGACCTGCGGCGCAGCGATCTCTCCGGCGCGCATCTGCGCGGTGCCGACCTGCGCGGCGCCGAGTTCACCGCCGCCCGCCTCGACCGCGCCGACCTCGCCGAAAGCAACATCCGGCGCCTGCGCGGTGCCGAAGGCGACGGCCACGCGGTGCTCCGCAGCGCCAGCCTGATCTGGGCCAACCTGGAGGGCGCGCAGCTCGACGAGGCGGTGCTGACCGAGGCCAACATGACCGGCGCCAACCTGCGCGGGGCCCGGCTGCAGGCCGCCGACCTCTCCGGCGCCCTGCTGCGCAACGCCGACATGAGCCATGTCCATCTCGCCAACGCGCGGCTGAACCGGGCCGACCTCAGCGGCGCCCTGCTCGACGGCGCCGACCTGGACGGGGCGAGCCTGGAGGAAACGGTGCTGATCGGCGCCAAGCTGGGCTCCTGCCGGCTCTCCGCCGTGCAGAGCGCGGCCGCCCTGGCCGAGCGCCGCATCGACAGCCAGATGATCCTGGTGATGCAGGCGATCCAGGCGCACGAGCGCTGGGTCGCCAGCGATGGCCGCCGCGGCGAGCGCGCCCTGCTGGAGGGACTGGACCTCTCGCGCTGCGACCTGCGGGCGGTGAACCTGAGCGGCGCCGTGCTGCGCGGCGCGCGCCTGGACCATGCCCTGCTCGACGACGCCCTGCTGGCGCTCACCGACCTCTCCGGCGCGGATCTCAGCTTCGCCTCGCTGCGCCGCGCCGTGCTGTCCGGCGCCCGCCTGGATCACGCGCTGCTCTGCGGCGCCGACCTGACCCGCGCCCGCCTCGGCCTGGCCCCGCCCGGCGCGCTCACCGAAGGCATGCAGAGCCTGCCGCATCCGACCCGACTGGTCGGCGCCGACCTCCGCCGCGCGGTGCTCTACGGCGCCGATCTCAGCGGCGCGCTGCTGCAGGACTGGCGCATCGACGGCGCCCTGCTGGACGGCGTCAGCCTCCCGGAAGCCTGAAACCCTTCTCGGAGTGGCTGGAAAAGAACCGGGCGCTACCAGATGCTTCTGACGGCTACCCCGTCATTGCGAGCGCAGCGAAGCAATCCAGGGGCCAGAGGCCGTGGCCCTGGATTGCTTCGCTGCGCTCGCAATGACGCTGGTGCGGCCGGAAACGACAGGACCGGTCTGCGCCGAGACTGCCGGAAGACGGGCATTGAAATCGCTCAATTCATTTCCGGCCAGCCCCTCACGAAGCGGCTGCGCGCAGCACGGCCTCCAGGCCGGCGGCCGGGCTGGTGAGCGGACGCCCCTGCCGGGTCAGCCCGGCGGCCCCGGCCATCGAGGCCTGGGCCAGGACCACCACCGCGGCGCCCTCGGCGAAGGCGGCGTCGGCGGTCTCGGCCACCAGGGCGTGGTAGCCGGCCAGATCCCCGGCACGGAAGCGGCTCCAGGCCTCGGGCACCAGCCGCACCTCCACCTCGGCGCCGGTGGCCGCCGCCGCCGCTTCGAAGAGTTCGCGCGTGGGCTGCTGCGTGGTCTCCACCGCGATCAGCGCGACCACCCGCCCCCCGTCCCGGACCGCCTGCTCGGCCAGGGCCGCGTCGACCCGCAGCACCGGCACCCCGGCGCGGAGCCTGTCGGCGACCGGCCCCAGGGTGGAGCAGGTCAGCAGCACGCCCTCGGCCTCTCCGGCGAGATCGCGGAGCAGGCCCTCGGTCTCGGCGGCGATGGCCTCGGTCAGGCCGCCCGCCTGCTCGGCACCCTTCAGCAGGTCGTCGCGGACCAGATGGTGCAGCTCGAAGTCGCGGCCCACCGCGGCGGCGTCGAAGACCGCGCGGTTGCTCTCGACGGTGTGCAGGCAGGCGATACGCATGGTCTGTCTCCTCCTTTGGGCCGGCGTGGCAGCCCCTAACCCCGTTCCGCCAGCCGCAGTCCGCTCAGGCCCTGCGACCGGTGGAAGCGATCGAGGTCGAGGCAGAGCTGGATCAGCCCCTCCTCGTGGTCGAAGCTCTCGGCATCGGCGCGGATGCGCAGCTTCGCCACCTCCTCCGCGCTCAGCAACAACACCTCGCCCTCCCAGGTTCCCGCCGCCAGGAATTCCGGGATGTCGGCCAGTTCGTAGTCCTGTCCCAGCCAGGCGTGGACCAGGCTCTCGCGGCCGTCGGGCAGCAGGGCGTAGACGCCCGCCTCTCCGCTCGCGCTCACGCCCCCTCTCCGATCAAACTGCGCCACTCCTGCTCGCTCAGGGTCGTCAGGCCCAGTTCGGCCGCCTTCTTCGCCTTGGAACCGGCGTCGGCGCCCACCACCACGTAGTCGGTCTTGGCCGAGACCGAGCCCGCCACCTTGGCGCCCAGCGCCTCGGCGCGGGCCTTGGCCTCGTTGCGGCTCATGGTCTCCAGGCTGCCGGTGAAGACCACCGTCTTGCCGGCCACCGGGCTGTCGGCCTTGGCGATCGGGATCTGCGCCGCCTCCACACGCAACCGCTTCTCCAGCTCCCGCACGACCTCCAGATTGTGCGGCTCGCCGAAGAAGCCGCAGAGGTCGTCGGCCATGGAGAGGCCGATGCCCGAGAGGTTGCAGAGCTCGGCATAGGCCTCGCCCACCTCCTCGGCCTTGCGCGCCTCGGGCTGCGCCGCCCGCTCCTCGGCCGCCTTCAGCATGGCGCCCTGCCAGGCCTCCAGCGTGCCGTAGCTGCGCGCCAGCAGCTTGGCGGTGGCCTGGCCGACCTGGCGAATCCCCAGGGCGTAGACGAAGCGTTCCAGCGGGATGCTGCGCCGCGCCTCGATCGCCTTGAAGAGGTTCTCCGCCGACTTCTCGCCCCAGCCCGGCCGGTTCTTCAGGCGCGTCAGGCCGTCGGCCCCGTCCTTCTCCTCCAGGTCGAAGATGTCGGCCGGGGTGCGCACCAGCCCCCACTCGAAGAAGGCGCGCACCTGCTTCTCGCCCAGACCGTCGATGTCGAAGGCGTCGCGCGAGACGAAGTGGATCAGCTTCTCCACCTGCTGGAAGGGGCAGGCCAGCTCGCCGGAGCAGCGCGAGATCGCCTCGCCCTCGGGCCGCACCACCTCGGTCTCGAGCGGACAGGGGCAGCGGGTCGGGAAGACGAACTCGGGCAGGCCCTCCGACGGGCGCTTGTCGGGCACCACCTCGACGATCTGCGGGATCACGTCGCCGGCGCGCTGCACCACCACGGTATCGCCCTCGCGCACGTCCTTGCGCCGGATCTCGTCGGCGTTGTGCAGCGTGGCGCGGGCGACCACGACGCCGCCGACCGTCACCGGCGTCAGGTGCGCGACCGGCGTCAGAGCCCCGGTGCGGCCGACCTGGATGTCGATCTTCTCCAGCAGCGTCGTGGCGCGCTCGGCCGGGAACTTGTGGGCGACGGCCCAGCGCGGCGCGCGGCTGACGAAGCCCAGCCGCGCCTGCAGGTCCAGGCGGTCGACCTTGTAGACGACGCCGTCGATGTCGTAGTCCAGCCCGGCCCGCTCCGCCTCGACCCGGCGGTAGAGCGCCAGCATGGCCTCCAGGTCGGCGCAGTGCCGGGCCAGCGGGTTGATGGCGAAGCCCCAGTCCCGCAGCCGGTCCAGGAAGCCCCAGTGGGTCTCGGCGACGCTCTCCGACAGCTCGCCCCAGGAGTAGGCGAAGAGCCGCAGCGGCCGGCTCTCCGTGATCTTCGGGTCGAGCTGGCGCAGGGAGCCGGCGGCGGCGTTGCGGGGATTGGCGAAGAGCTTGCCGCCCGCCGCCTCCTGGCGCCGGTTCAGGGCGGCGAAGTCGCTCTTGGTCATATAGACCTCGCCGCGCACCTCGATGACCTCGGGGGCGTCGCCCTGCAGCCGCCGCGGCACTTCCTCCAGGGTCAGCAGGTTGCGGGTGACGTCCTCGCCCTCGCTGCCGTCGCCGCGCGTGGCGCCGCGCACGAAGCGGCCCTTCTCGTAGCGCAGGTTGATGGAGAGCCCGTCGATCTTCGGCTCGGCGACGAAGGCCAGGGCTTCCTCCTGCGGCCAGGAGAGGAAGCGCCGCACCCGCGCCACGAAGTCGGCGAGATCCGCCTCGTCGAAGGCGTTGTCCAGCGACAGCATCGGCACGGCGTGACGGACCTTGGCAAAGCCCCCGGCCGGCGCCGCGCCGACCCGCCGGCTCGGGCTGTCGTCGCGCAGCAGCTCGGGAAAGCGCGCCTCGATGGCGTCGTTGCGCCGGCGCAGGGCGTCGTAGTCGGCATCGGAGATCTCCGGCGCGTCCTGCTGGTAGTAGAGCGCATCGTGCCGCGCGATCTCGGCCGCCAGCCGCGCCAGCTCCTCGGCGGCCTCCTCCTGGGTCAGGGCCTCGACGGGCGTCTGGGCGAGAGTCATGGACGGCCGCTCCGCTGGTCGCCGCCCGAGACCGGGCCGATTGCCATCCCGTCATCCTGAGCGCAGCGAAGGATCTCGTGCAGACGGGAGCTCCAATCGGATCGAGATCCTTCGCTGCGCTCAGGATGACGGGTGAGGTGGCGGACGAGACGGCGCCCCCCCATCACACCGCCCCCGTCAGCCTGTCGGCGGCGGCGCGGGCCTCGTCGGTGACCTCGGCGCCGGAGAGCATGCGGGCCAGTTCCTCGCGGCGGGCGGCGGCGTCGAGCGGCAGGACGCGGGTGAGCGCCGCCTCGCCCTCGGTCTGCTTGGCCACCTGCCAGTGGTGGTGTCCCAGGGCGGCGACCTGCGGGCTGTGGGTCACCACCAGGATCTGCCGCCGCTCGGCCAGCCGCGCCAGGCGCTCGCCGACCGCGGCCGCGGTGGCGCCGCCGACGCCGGAGTCGACCTCGTCGAAGATCAGGGTCGCCACCGGCGAGGCCTCGGCCAGGACCACCTTGAGCGCCAGCAGCAGACGCGAGAGCTCGCCGCCGGAGGCGATGCGGCCGAGCGGGCCGGCCGGGGCGCCGGGATTGGTCGAGACCTCGAAGACGACGCGGTCGAGCCCCTGCGGCCCCCACTGCGCCTCCTCCTGGCGCTGCACCCGGCAGAGGAAGCGGGCCTTGTCGAGGCGCAGCGGCGGCAGCTCCGCCTGCACCGCCTCCTGCAGCCCGCCCGAGGCCGCGGCGCGGCCGCTGCTCAGCGCCTCGGCGGCCTCCAGATAGGCGCCGCGGGCGGCCTCGGCGGCCTCGCGCAGGCCGCGCAGCCGCTCCTCGCCGCCGTCCAGCGCGGCCAGCCGCTCGGCGAAGGCGCGGCGCAGCGCCGGCAGCTCGCCGACCTCGCAGCCGTGCTTGCGCGCCAGGTCCTTCAGCGCGAAGTAGCGCTCCTCGATCGCCGCGAGGCGTCCGGGCTCCGGGTCCAGGTCGGCGGAGAGCGAGGCGAGCTGGGCCTGCGCCTCGGCGATCTCGGCGGCCGCCCGCTCGAGCGTCGCCAGCAGCGGCTCCAGCCGGCCGGCGGCCTTGTCGGCGACCCGCTCCAGCGCCCGCTGCGCCGAGGCCACCGCCCGCTCGGCTGCGCCGCGTCCCTCCCCGGCCAGCTCGGCGGCGGCGGCATTGAAGGCCTCGGCCAGGCGCTCGGCATGCAGCAGCAGCGAACGCTCCTCGCCCAGCCGCTCCTCGTCGTCGTCGCGGGGCTCGAGGGCCTCGAACTCCTCCAGGGCGTGGCGCAGGAAGGCTTCGTCGCTGCGCACCCGCTCCATCTCGGCGGCGGCGTTCTCCCGCGCCGCGTCGGCGTCGCGCCAGGCCTGCCAGGCCGCGGCCGCGCCGGCCGCGGCGGCGGTCAGGCCCGCGAAGGCGTCGAGCAGGCCGCGATGGGTCGAGGGGTCGAGCAGGCCGTGCTGGGCGAACTGCCCCTGCACCTCCACCAGGCTCTCGCCCAAGGCCCGCAGCAGCGCGACGGAGACGGGCTGGTCGTTGACGAAGGCGCGGCTGCGGCCGTCGGCTGTCAGTACCCGGCGCAGCAGCAGCGGCTCGCCCTCGGCGGCCAGCTCCTGCTCCGCCAGCAGGGCGAAGGCGGGGTGGCCGGCGGGCGGCTCGAAGGCGGCGGTGACGGCGGCCTGATCGCTGCCGTGGCGCAGCAGGCCGGACTCCGCGCGCGCGCCCAGCGCCAGCCCCAGGGCGTCCAGCAGGATCGACTTGCCGGCGCCGGTCTCACCGGTCAGCACCCCCAGGCCCGGCCGAAAGGCGAGGTCCAGCCGGTCGATCAGCACGACGTTGCGGATCGCGAGGCTGACCAGCATGGAGGCCTCAGAAGGGCCAGACGCGCGAAATCCAGGAGCGTTCCTGCCGGTCTTCCTCGGGGCGCAGATCCTCGCCGGTCAGCAGGGCGTAGGAGTCGAGGTACCAGTCCGTACCCGGATAGTTGTAGCCCAGCACCGCCGCCGTCGCCTGGGCCTCGTCGGTCACGCCCATGGCCAGGTAGGACTCGACCAGGCGATGCAGGGCCTCGGGAACGTGGGTCGTGGTCTGGTAGTCGCGCACCACGATCTGAAAGCGGTTGACCGCCGCGATGTGCTCGCCTTGGCGCTGATAGAAGCGGCCGATCGACATGTGCTGTCCGGCCATGTGGTCGACGGCGAGATCCATCTTGAGGCGCGCGTCGCGGGCATAGCTGGTGTCGGGGAAGCGGGCTTCCACCTCCTCCAGCGCCGCCAGGGCCTCGCGCGTCATGGCCTGGTCGCGCTCCACGTCGGCGATCTGCTCGTAGTAGCAGATGGCCTTCAGATAGTAGGCGTAGGCGACGTCGGGATGGCCGGGATTGAGCTGTATGAAACGGTCCAGCGCGTTGATCGCGTCGTCGTAGCGATCGGCCCGGTAGTGCGCGAAGGCGGCCATGAGCTGCGCGCGCGGCGCCCAGACCGAATAGGGATGCTGGCGTTCGACCTCGTCGAAGTTCGTCGCGGCGGCGCGGTAGTTGCTCTCAGACAGGTGCGCGAGGCCGAGGTTGTAGAACTCCTCGGCCGGGCGCTCGACATAGACCTCGCGGTCGCTCGACGAGGAGCAGGCGGCCAGCAGCAGCAGAGCCGCGGAGGCGCCGGCGAGGCGACGCAGCAAGGTGGAAGGTATCGGAATGAGGCGAATGCCCGGCATGTTCGAGAGCCCTTACGAGAGGCGCCGACTATAGGCGCTCGCCGCCGGTGGCTCAAGCCGGAGGGATGCGGCAAGGCCGCAGCCGGGACCCGCCGCGGGGGCGGCGGGTCCCTGGTACGGAGGCGTAGGTAAAGCGCTGCTCAGTTGGCCTGGCGGCGGAGGAAAGCGGGGATGTCGAGCAGTTCCTCTTCCTCCTTGCTGGTCTGCAGCCGGTCCTTGGGATCGAGACCCAGGCTCGGTTGCTGCTGCGGCTCGTGCTGCGGCTGCGGCTGCGGCCGGGCCGCCGGCTGGCGCGCCACGCCCAGGCTGGGCTCGGCACGCTGTACCGGACGCGCCACCCGCGACTCGGCCGGGGCCTCCCGCCGTGCCGCCGGCTCCGCCGCGGCAGAGCGGCTGCCGCCGGTCACCTTGTTGAAGATCGAGCCGCCGAACAGCGACGACGCCTTGCTGCGCAGGCTGGCGGCCGCACTGGGCCCGGCCTGCGGCGCCGGGGCCTGAGGCATCGCGGCCGGCGCCTCGGCACGCCGCACCGGCTGAGCCGGCTGCCCGGCCTGCGGCACGCCGCGGGCCTGGATGCGCATCGGCTCGGGCGGGATGTAGGCCTCTTCCTGCGCAGCCGCCTCGGCGACCCGCTCCTCCGCGTAGACCGGCTCGACGGTCTCCGGCTCCGGGTCGGCCAGGGCTTCCGGCTCGGGCTCGGCAGCGGCCATCTGCGCCTGGGCAGGGGCCTGGGCAGGGGCCTGAACCGGCGCAGCAGCCTGGGCAGGCATGGCCGCGGGCTGCCGCAGGCCCGCCGCCGGCTGCGGCATCGGCCGCAAGGGCTGTGCGACATGGGGCTGTGCGACATGGGGCTGCGCGGCCTGGGGCTGCGTGACCTGGGGCTGTTCGGCCGGCCGGGCGCCCACGACGCTGAGCGAGACCGGCCGCGGCTGCGCCGCCTGCCCCTCCATCTCGATCCCGGTGGCGACCACCGAGACCCGCATGCGGCCGTTGAGCGACTCGTCGAAGGTGGAGCCGAAGATGATGTTGGCCTCGGGGTCGACCTCCTCGCGGATGCGGTTGGCCGCCTCGTCCACCTCGAAGAGCGTCATGTCCATGCCGCCGGTGATGTTGATCAGCACGCCGCGCGCGCCGCGCATCGAGACGTCGTCCAGCAGCGGGTTGGAGATCGCCGCCTCGGCCGCCGCGATCGAGCGGTTCTCGCCCTCGGCCTCGCCGGTGCCCATCATCGCCTTGCCCATCTCGGTCATGACCGAGCGGATGTCGGCGAAGTCCAGGTTGATCAGGCCCGGCATGATCATCAGGTCGGTCACGCCGCGCACGCCGGAGTGCAGCACGTCGTCGGCCATCTTGAAGGCGTCGGCGAAGGTGGTCTTCTCCGTCGCCACCCGGAACAGGTTCTGGTTCGGGATGATGATCAGCGTGTCGACGTACTGGGTCAGTTCCTGGATGCCCTGCTCGGCCAGGCGCAGGCGGTGGATGCCCTCGAACTGGAAGGGCTTGGTCACCACGCCGACGGTCAGGATGCCGGCCTCGCGGGCGGCCCGGGCGATCACCGGCGCCGCACCGGTGCCGGTGCCGCCGCCCATGCCGGCGGTGATGAAGACCATGTTGGCGCCGTCGAAGTGCGCCAGCACCTCGTCCAGCGACTCCTCGGCCGCGGCCCGGCCGACGTCCGGCCGGGAGCCGGCGCCGAGGCCGGCCGTGATGTTCCGCCCCAACTGGATGCGGCGCTCGCAGAGCGACTGCCGCATCGCCTGGGAGTCGGTGTTCGCGATCACGAACTCGACCCCCTCGAGGTTCGACGAGATCATGTTGTTGACGGCATTGCCGCCGGCGCCGCCCACCCCGATCACCGTGATCCGGGGGCTCAGCACCTCCTCTTCCATCGGTACGCTCAAGTTCAAGTCCATGTCTGCCTCCGCTGGCTCGCCTTTTCGCTGCCGTTCCGCCCTCTCTCCCTCGGGGAGTCGGGCGCTCCATCGACCCGTCCGGCCCCCGCCGGGCCGGGCCGAATCCTCACAAATGCTCCCGTATCCAATGCCCCATGCGGCCGAAGAGCCCGGCCGCCTCGGTCCTGCCGGCGCTCGCGGCCGGCGGCGGCACGCGCTCCATCGCCAGCGCGTAGGCCAAGAGTCCCGCCGCGGTCGCGTAGGCCGGGCCGCTGGTGGCCTCGGCCAGTCCGCTGAGGTGGATCGGCCGGCCGACGCGCACCTGCTTGTCCAGGATCAGCGCCGCCAGGTCGCTCATGCCCGGCAGCTGCGCCGCGCCGCCGGTCAGCACCACGCGGCGCCCGCCGACCTTGTCGAAGCCGCTCGCCTCCAGGCGCGAGCGCACCAGCTCGAAGGTCTCCTCCAGGCGCGGCTGCATGATCCCGACCAGCAGCGAGCGCGGCACCTGCTGCACGTGGCCCTCGTCCTCGCCCACCTGCGGCACGTCGATCATCTCGCTCTCGTCGGCCGTGGTGGCGATGGCATGGCCGTAGAGCGACTTCAGCCGCTCGGCGTGGGTCAGGCCGGTGGAGAGGCCGCGGGCGATGTCGCTGGTGACGTGGTGGCCGCCGACCGGGACCACGTCGGTGTGGATAACGTTGCCCTCCAGGAAGACGGCGATGGAGGTGGTGCCGGCGCCCATGTCGATCAGCGTCACGCCCAGCTCGCGCTCGTCGCCGACCAGGGCGGCCAGGCCCGAAGCGTAGGGCGAGACCACGAAGGCGCCGATGCCGAGCTGGCTGCGCTGCACGCAGGTCGCCAGGTTGCGTACCGCGCCGGCGGCCGCCGTGACGATGTGCATGTTCACGCCGAGGCGCTCGCCGTACATGCCGCGCGGATCGCGAATGCCGCGGCTGCCGTCGATGGTGTAGCCCACCGGGATGGAGTGGATGAGCTGGCGGCCCTTCTCCGGCTGGCCCAGCACGCCCTCCACCTGGTGTCCCTGCTCCAGCGCCCGGCGCAGGTCGGAGTCGTCGACCTCGTGGCCGTCGATCGCCACCTCGACGCCGATCAGCCGCGAGGCCGGGTAGCCGCCGGAGAGGTTGACCACCACCGACTCCACCGCCTCGCCGGCCATCTGCTCGGCGGCATGCACGGCGGCCAGGATGGCGCCCTCGGCGGCCTCCATGTCGACCACGGCGCCGTTCTTCACGCCGCGCGCGAGCTGCTGGCCGATGCCCAGCACCTTCAGGCGGTCGGGCCGCTCGCCGCGCCCTTCCTCGATGCGGGCGATCAGGCAGCAGATCTTGCTGCTGCCCACGTCGAGGGCGGCCAGGATGCCGTGCCGGTTGCGCTTCAAGCCCTTGTTCATCCCCTCGCGGAGTCCCCTTCGCCCGTCAGGTGTCGGTACCGCCGCGGCTCGGCGGTTTCGGCAGTTGTCCGGTGGCGGTGCGCAGCACCAGCCGGTCGGGCAGGCGCAGATCGACCATCGCCACGTCGCGTTCCAGCAGCCCCTGCTCACGGTCGAGCTGCGCCAGCCGGCTCCAGGCCTCGGCCGCTCCGGTCTCGGGCAGGCGCACGTCGATGCCGCCTTCGAGCTGCACGTTCCAGCGCCGCTCCGAGACCCAGATCGCGGCCACCACGCGCTCGGCCAGGTCCGGCTCGCGCCCCAGCAGCGCCACCAGCGCCCGCGCCTGTTCGGCCGCCCCCTCGCCGACCACCAGCGGCAGCTCGACGTAGCGGCCGGGCCGGGCGTTGGCGATCGGCCGGCCGTGCTGATCGATCACCTGCAGCCGGCCCTCGTGCTGCCAGAGGGCGAGCGGCAACCGCTCCTCCAGGCGCAGGTGGATCTGGTCGGGCAGGCGCCGCTCGACCTCGGCGGCCGAGATCCAGGGCAGCGCCAGCACCCGCTCGCGCGCTGCATGGGGGTCGAAGGCCAGGATCGGCGTACCGCGCTCGACGCCGAGCGCGGCCAGCAGGCGCTGCGGATCGCTGCGCTCGCGCCCGGACACGGTGACATCCTGTACCGCCAGGCCGGCCCGCACCGTGGTCGACCAGAAGGCGGCCTCGGCATCGGCCGCCAGGCGCTCCGCCGTTCCCGAACGCCAGGTCCAGAGGGCGGCCCCGGCGATCGCGGCCAGCAGCAGCAGCCGCGGCGTCGCCGCCAGCAGCAGCCGCAGCGTGGCGTTGTCGCGCCAGCGCCGGCGCGGCGTCGTCCGGCGGCGCGGCGCGGCGGCTGCGGTTCGGCTCTCGCGCTTCAATCGCATCGCGCCCGCTCCACCATCCACTCGACCAGCTCGGGAAAGGAGATGCCGAGGTGCGCCGCCTGCTCCGGCACCAGGCTCAGCGGCGTCATGCCCGGCTGGGTGTTGACCTCCAGCAGGTAGAGGCCGCCGGCCTCCCCCGCCTCGGGCCGGTCGTCGTAGCGGAAGTCGGCCCGGCTGACGCCGCGGCAGCCCAGCGCCCGGTGCGCCGCCAGCGCCATCGCCAGCGCCTGCTCGTAGATCGGAGCCTCGACCGGCGCCGGCACCAGGTGCTCGGTCTTGCCGTCGGTGTACTTGGCCTCGTAGTCGTAGAAGCCGGCGCGCGGGCGCAGCTCGGTCACCGCCAGCGGCCGGTCCTCCATCACCGCGACCGTGAGCTCGCGGCCCTGCACATAGGGCTCGACCAGCACCTCTTCGCCGAAGGGCCAGTCCTGCTTGGAGAAGGGCAGGTGGTTGTCGCCCGGGCGGACGATCACCACGCCCATGGAGGAGCCCTCGCGCACCGGCTTGACCACGAAGGGACGCGGCAACGGGTCGCCGGCCAGCAGGGTGCGGCGGTCGGAGATCATGCCGTCCGGGCAGCGCAGCCCGGCCGCGGCGAAAAGCCGCTTCGCCACCGCCTTGTCCATGGCCAGCGCCGAAGCCAGCAGGCCCGAGTGGGTGTAGGGCAGACCCAGCAGATTCAGCAGCCCCTGGACGTTGCCGTCCTCGCCCCAACGGCCGTGCAGGGCGTTGAGCACCGCGTCGGGGCGCGATCCCCCGGGCGGCTCCAGCGCCGCCAGCAGGGCCGCCACGCCCTCGGCCATGTCGAAGAGCCGCGCCTCGTGGCCGCGCTCGCGCAGCGCCGCGGCGCAAGCCTCGCCGCTGACCAGCGAGACCTCGCGCTCGACCGAGCGGCCGCCGTAGAGCACCAGCACCTTCACGGCCGCACCTCCCCCTCGGCGAGGCCGATGCGCTTGATCTCCCACTCCAGCTCGACGCCGCTGTGCGCCCGCACGCGCCGACGCACCTCCTCGCCCAGCGCCTCCAGCTCGGCCGCGGTGGCCGTGCCGGTGTTGATCAGGAAGTTGCAGTGCTGCTCCGACACCTGGGCGCCGCCCAGGCGCAGGCCGCGGCAGCCGGCGGCGTCGACCAGCTCCCAGGCCTTGCCGCCCGGCGGGTTCTTGAAGGTGGAGCCGCCGGTGCGGCTGCGGATCGGCTGGGTCTCGCTGCGGGCGGCGCGGATCTCGTCCATGCGCGCCTGGATCGCCGCCGGGTCGCCGGGCGCGGCCGAGAGCGCGGCGCGCAGGAAGATCCAGTCCGCCGGCACGCCGCTGTGGCGGTAGGACAGACCCATCTCCGCCGGGGTCAGCCGCTTCGTCTCGCCGGCCGGCGTCAGCGCCTCGGCCCAGCGCAGCACGTCCTTCAGCTCGCGGCCGTAGGCGCCGGCGTTCATGCGCAGCGCCCCGCCGATCGTGCCGGGGATGCCGGAGAGGAACTCCAGCCCGGCGAGTCCGAAGCGCCGCGCCGCCTCGGCGACGTTCAGGTCCAGCGCGCCGGCGCCGGCGATCAGGCCCTCGGCATCGCGCTCGATCGTCGCGAAGTGGCGGCCCAGCCGCACCACCACACCCGGGATGCCGCCGTCGCGCACCAGCAGGTTGGAGCCGACGCCGATCACTGTCACCGGCACCTCCGGCGGCCGCGCCGCCAGGAAGGCGGCCAGATCCTCGGGATCGGCCGGGCGGAAGGCCACCTCGGCCGGACCGCCGACGCGGAACCAGGTGACACCGGCCAGCGGCGCGCCCTCGGTGTAGCGGCCGCGCACCGGCGGCAGACGATCGAGCAGGCGGAGCTTGGGGGCGGTCATGACGGTCATAGCCCTCCCCCGAGGCGCGCCGCCAGCTGCCCGGGCAGCGCCTGCGCCCAGTTGGTGATGCTGCCGGCGCCGAGGCAGACCACCAGATCGCCGCGCTTGGTGGCGCGCGCGACGATCCGCGGCAGGTCGGCGGGATCGGCCAGCGGCGCCACCTGGCGGTGGCCGTGGGCGCGCAGCCCCTCCACCAGGGCGTCGCGGTCGATCCCCTCGATCGGCACCTCGCCCGCCGCGTAGACGTCGGCCACCAGCACGCCGTCGGCGTCGTTGAAGCAGGTGCAGAAGTCCTCGAAGAGGTCGCGCAGGCGCGAATAGCGGTGCGGCTGCACCACGGCCAGCACCCGGCCGGCGGCGGCCTGGCGCGCGGCGCGCAGCACCGCGGCGATCTCCACGGGGTGGTGGGCGTAGTCGTCGATCACGGTCACGCCGGCGGTCTCGCCGGTGCGGGTGAAGCGGCGCTTGACGCCGCCGAAGCTCTGCAGCGCCTCGCGCAGCGTCGCCTCGCCGAGGCCCATCTCCATGGCGAGCGCGCAGGGCACCAGGGCGTTCTGCACGTTGTGCTGGCCCATCATCGGCAGGAAGAGGTCGGCGATGCGGCTCGTCTCGACGCCGTCGCGGCCGGTCACCACCAGGTCGAAGCGCGAGCCCTCGCGCTCCAGCCGCAGGTTCTCGCCGCGCACGTCGGCCTGGGGCCCGAAGCCGTAGGTGACGATGCGCCGGTCCTCGATCCGCGCGATCAGCGACTGCACCGCCGGGTGGTCGATGCAGCAGAGGGCGAAGCCGTAGAAGGGGATGTTCTCGACGAAGGACTCGAAGGCGCCGTGCAGCGCCTCGACCGAGCCGTAGTGGTCCAGGTGCTCGGGGTCGATGTTGGTGACCACGGCGATGGTGGCGGGCAGCTTGGTGAAGCTGCCGTCGCTCTCGTCTGCCTCGACGACGATCCACTCGCCGGCGCCGAGCCGGGCGTTGGTGCCGTAGGCGTTGATGATGCCGCCGTTGATCACGGTCGGGTCCAGCCCGGCCTTGTCGAAGAGCTGCGCCACCAGCGAGGTGGTGGTTGTCTTGCCGTGGGTGCCGGCCACGGCCACAGCCCAGCGCAGCCGCATCAGCTCGCCCAGCATCTCGGCCCGGCGGACGACCGGCAGGAAGCGGTCGCGCGCGGCCACCAGCTCCGGGTTGTCGCGCTTGACCGCCGAGGAGACGACCACGACCTGGGCCTGCTCCACGTTCTCTGCCGCATGGCCGACCGCGATCGGGATGCCCAGGTCCCGCAGGCGCAGCACGTTGGCACTCTCGGCGAGGTCGCTGCCCTGGACCCTGTAGCCGAGGTTGTGCAGCACCTCGGCGATGCCGCTCATGCCGATGCCGCCGATGCCGACGAAGTGGATGACGCCGATGTCGAGAGGCAGGGCCCTCATGCCGCCTCCTCCCGCCGCAGCACCGCGCCGTCGCCGTTGCCGCCGCCACAGACCAGATCGGCCAGCCTCTCCGCCGCGTCGTCGCGGGCGAAGGCGCGCGCCGCGGCGGCGGCCGTGGCCAGCCCGGCGCCGTCCGACAGCAGCGCGGCGAGGCGCCCGGACAGGCTGGCGATGGTGAGGTCGCGCTGGTGCATCACCCAGCCGCCGCCGGCCGCGGCGAAGGCCTCGGCATTGCCGCGCTGGTGGTCGTCGGCGGCGAAGGGATAGGGGATAAGGATCGCCGGCCGGCCCGCCGCGGCGAGCTCCGCGATCGTCGAGGCGCCGGTCCGGCAGACCAGGAGGTGCGCCGCGGCGAGGCGCTCGGGTATGTCGTCGAAGAAGGGCTGCAGGATCGCCGGCACGTCGGCCGCACGATAGACCGCCTCGACCTCCGCGCGCGGCCGGCCGCGCAGCTGCTGCACCACGCTCAGGCGTCCGCGCAGCGCCTCGGGCAGGGCCGCCACCGCCTCCGGCACCAGCTCGTCGAAGGCGCGCGCGCCCTGGCTGCCGCCGGTGACCAGCAGGACCAGGCGGTCGCGCGGGCCGGGCTGCGGATAGGGGCGCCGGCCGACCGCCGCCACCGCCGGGCGCACCGGGTTGCCGGTCAGCACCAGCCGCGGCGCCGCGGCCTCCGGCATGCCGACGACCGCCGGGAAGGAGGTGGCGATCACGTCGGCACGGCCGGCGAGGAAACGGTTGGCGCGACCGGCGACCTGGTTCTGTTCGTGCAGCAGGGTCCTGACCTTCAGATGGCTGGCCGCCAGCAGGGGCGGCACCGAGGGATAGCCCCCGAAGCCGACCACGGCGTCGGGGCGGATCTCGCGGACCAGGGCGCGCGACTGCAGATAGCCCAGCCCCAGATCGAAGCAGGCGCGCAGCTTGCCCGCCAGGCCGCCGCGCTGCGGCGTCCCGGCGGCGATGCGGCGGGTGCGCACCTGCGGCAGGTCGGGGCCGAAGCCGGCGCCGCGGCGGTCGGTGACCAGCACCACCTGCACGCTGCGCGCGACCAGGGCGCGGGCCGTGGCCTGTGCCGGGAAGAGGTGCCCGCCGGTACCGCCGGCGGCCAGCATCACCGTGGGCCTGCGCTGCTTGCCTCCGGGCTTCATGCCTCGCCTCCCGTCTGGCCGGCGCGCCGGCGCGTCAGCGCCAGGACCATGCCCATGCCGATCGCCAGCGCCAGCAGCGAGGAACCGCCATAGGAGAGGAACGGCAGGGTCATGCCCTTGGTCGGCATGAGGTGCAGCGCCGACCCCATGTTCACCAGCGCCTGGAAGCCGAACTGCGCCAGCAGGCCGGTGGCGGCGAGCAGCACGAAGAGGCTGTCCTCGCGCAGCAGCCGGGCGAAGCCGCGCAGCACCACGAAGGCGAAGAGGCCGACGATGACCAGACAGGCGACCATCCCGAGTTCCTCGCCGGCGACGGCGAAGACGAAGTCGGAGTGGGCGTCCGGCAGGTAGGCCTTGACCGTCCCCTCGCCGGGACCGCGGCCCCAGAGGCCGCCGTTCATGAAGGCCTCCATGGAGCGGCCGATCTGGTAGCCGTCACCGGTCGAGGGATCGAGAAAGCCGTCGATGCGCTGCGCCACGTGCGGCAGCGTGAAGTAGGCGCCGATCAGGCCGCTGACGGCAAAGACCACCAGGCCGCCCACCAGGAAGAGCGGCAGGCCCGCCAGGAAGAGCTGGACGCCGAAGACCGCGGTGACGATGGCCGTCTGGCCGACGTCCGGCTGCAGCATCAGCAGCGCCGCGACCAGGCCCCAGAGGGCCAGCGCCACCAGGCGGCCGGGAAAGGCCTCCTCGTGACGACCCAGCGCCAGCAGCCAGGCGGCGACCACGGCGAAGAAGGGCTTCACGAACTCGGAGGGCTGCAGCGAGAAGCCGCCCAGGTTGATCCAGCGGCTGGCGCCCTTGATCTCTTGGCCGAAGAGCAGCACCGCCACCAGCAGGCCGAGGGTTCCGAGCAGGCCGAGCAGGGAGAAGCGCCGCACCCAGCGCGGCGCGGCCAGCGAGACGCCGAGCATCAGCGCCATGGCGACCGGCAGCAGGACCAGCTGGCGCCGTGCCAGGTCGAAGGTGCCGAGGCCGAGCCGGGTCGAGACCGCCGGCGAGGCGGTCACGGTCAGCACCGCGCCGATCGCCACCAGCATGAAGATCGCCGCCAGCGCCCAGCGGTCGACGGTCCACCACCAGCGGCCCAGCAGCGAGCTGTCGGTGCGGTCGAAGGCCAGGCTCATGCCGCGCCCTCCCGCTGCAGGTCCAGCACCGCGGCCTTGAAGGCCTCGCCGCGGGCCTCGAAGTCCTTGAACTGGTCGAAGGAGGCGCAGGCCGGCGACAGCAGCACCACGCCGCCGCCGGCGTCCCGGGCCGCCTCGAAGGCGTGCCGCACCGCGGTCTCCAGGTCGCCGCAGCGCTCGTGCTCGACGCGGCCGGACAGCGCCGCGGCGAAGGGCTCGGCCGCCTCGCCGATCAGGAAGGCGCGGACGACACGACCATAGAAGGGCTCCAGGCCGTCCAGGCCGCCGTCCTTGGCCCGACCGCCGGCGATCCAGTAGATGCGCTCGTAGCAGGCCAGGGCCTTGCCCGCAGCGTCGGCATTGGTCGCCTTGGAATCGTTGACGAAGGTCACGCCCTCGATCTCGGCCACCCGCTCCTGGCGATGCGCCAGGCCCGGGAAGGACCGCAGGCAGGCGGCAATCACCGCGGGCTCGACACCCGCCGCCTTGCAGGCGGCGTAGGCGGCGGCGGCGTTCTGGTGGTTGTGCTCGCCCGGCAGCCGCGCCAGCTCGGCCAGCGGCAGCACCGGCACCCGCGCCCCGTCGGTCTCGTCCCAGAGCGTGCCCTCGGCGGCATAGACGCCGCCCGGCGCCCGCTCGCGGCCGGAGATCGGCCAGACCACCTGGTCGCCGGCCTGCTCCAGCTCCTGCCAGATGCCGCGGCAGATCGCGTCGTCGATGCCGATCACGGCGGTGCGCGGCCGCGTCTGGCGGCGGAAGACGTTGCGCTTGGCGGCGACGTAGCCCTCCAGCCCGCCGTGGCGGTCGAGATGATCGGGGGCGACGTTGAGCAGCAGGCCCACGTCGAAGGTGATGGAGAAGGTCAGCTCCAGCTGGTAGCTCGACAGCTCCAGGACGTAGAAGCCGTCCGGCTGCATCGGCTCCAGTTCCATCACCGGGCGGCCGATGTTGCCGCCGACCTCGACGCGGCGGCGCGCCAGGTTGAGCACGTGGCCGATGGCGGCCGTGGTGGTGGACTTGCCGTTGGTGCCGGTGATGCCGAGGTAGCGCGCGTCGGGCTGGCCGCGGCCCAGCAGCTCGATGTCGCAGATGATCTCGACCCCGGCCTCGCGCGCCAGGGCCGCCACGGGATGCGGCGCCGGATGCTGGTGCGGGATGCCCGGGCTGATGACCAGGGTCACCGGCTCCAGCCAGTTGGCCTGGTAGAGGTCGACCAGCGGCACGCCCTTCTCGGCGGCGCGGGCGCGCACGTCCTCGCTGTCGTCCCAGGCCCAGACCTCGGCGCCGTTCTCCAGCAGCGCCTTGGCCGTCGACAGCCCGGAGCGGCCGAGCCCCAGCACCGCGACGGTGTAGCCGTACATGAAGGGGAGTTCGATCATGCTCCCCTCACCGCAGCTTCAGGGTGGAGAGGCCGACCAGCGCCAGCACCACGGCGATGATCCAGAAGCGGATGACGATGGTCGGCTCCTTCCACCCCTTCTTCTCGAAGTGGTGGTGCAGCGGCGCCATGCGGAAGACGCGCTTGCCGGTCAGCTTGTAGGAGGCGACCTGGACGATCACCGAGACCGTCTCCAGGACGAAGAGGCCGCCGATGATGGCCAGCACCAGCTCGTGCTTGGTGATGACGGCGACGCTGCCGAGGGCACCGCCGCAGGACAGCGAGCCCGTGTCGCCCATGAAGACCATGGCGGGCGGGGCGTTGTACCAGAGGAAGCCCAGGCCGGCGCCGACCAGCGCGCCGCAGAAGACCGCCAGCTCGCCGGTGCCGGGCACGTAGTGGATCTGCAGGTAGCTGGAATAGACCGTGTTGCCGACCAGGTAGGCGATGAAGGCGAAGCAGGAGGCCGCGATCATCACCGGCACGATCGCCAGGCCGTCGAGGCCGTCGGTGAGGTTGACGGAGTTGGAGGCGCCCACCATCACGAAGATCCCGACCACCGCGAAGAAGAGGCCGAGATCGAGCAGCAGGTCCTTGAAGAAGGGCAGCGCCAGCTGGTTGGCCAGCGCCGGCGGCGCGATCTGCATGACGGCGACGGTGGCGAGGCCGGCCACCAGCACCTGCGCCAGCAGCTTGCGCCGCCCCGCCAGGCCGTGGTGGTTGCGGCGGGTGAGCTTCAGGTAGTCGTCGTAGAAGCCGATGGCGCCGAAGCCGATGGTGACGAAGAGCACGACCCAGACGTAGGCGTTGGAGAGATCGGCCCACAGCAGGGTCGAAACCGCCAGCGCGAAGAGGATCAGCACGCCGCCCATGGTGGGCGTGCCCTTCTTCGTCTCCAGGTGGCTCTCCGGTCCGTCGGCACGGATCGGCTGCCCTTCCTTCTGCTTCTTCTTCAGCCAGGCGATCAGCGTCGGGCCGACCAGGAAGGCGATGACCAGCGCCGTGATCACCGCCGCCCCGGTCCGGAAGGTCAGGTAGCGGAAGAGGTTGAACAGCACGAACTGTTCGGAGAGGGGGACGAGGAGGTTGTAGAGCACGGCGGGCCCCCCTCAGTTCCCGTTGGCCGCGCGCGGCAGCGGCCGCCCGGCCGCCTGCAGCGCCTCGACCACCCGCTTCATGCGGCTGCCCAGCGAGCCCTTCACCAGCACCACGTCGCCGTCGCGCAGCGCCGCGACCACCTGCGGCGCCAGCGCGGCGCTGTCGGCCGCCAGCGCCGCCAGCAAGCTGTCCGGCAGTGCGGCGGCGAGGTGGCTCATCAGGGGGCCGCAGAGGAAGGCCCGCTCGACCCCGGCGCGCTCCAGCGGCGCCGCGAGGCCGGCGTGCAGCCGCGGCGCCTCGGGGCCGAGCTCCAGCATGTCGCCCAGCACGGCGATGCGTCGGCCGCCGCCGCGCGGCGCGGTCTCGCCGAGCACCGCCAGCGCCGCCTCGACCGACTGCGGATTGGCGTTGTAGCTCTCGTCCAACAGCGTGGCGCTGCCGCCGCCCGGCAGGGCGATCTCGCCGCGCGCGCCGCGCCCGGCCAGCGGCCGCAGCCGCTCCAGCCCCGCCGCCGCGCGTTCGCTGTCGCCGCCCAGCGCCGCCACCGCCGCCAGGGCGGCCAGGGCGTTGCCGGCCTGGTGCCGGCCCGCCAGCGGCACCCGGAAGGAGAGGCGCCGGCCCAGCACCTCGGCCTCGACCCGCCCGCCGGCGCCCTCCGCCGCGTAGTCCAAGAGCCGCGCCTCGGCCTCTGGGTGCTCGCCGAAGCTCAGCACCGTCGCGCCCCCCGCACGCGCTGCCGCGGCGAGGCGGTCGAAGAAGTCGTCGCCGCGCGGCAGCACCGCAGCGCCGCCGGGCTCGAGCCCCTCGAAGATCTCCGCCTTGGCGTCGGCGATGGCCTCGCGCGAGCCCAGGTATTCCAGGTGCGCCACGCCGATGTTGGTGACCACCGCCACACGGGGACGGACCAGCCGCGCCAGCGGCGCGATCTCGCCGGCGTGGTTCATGCCGATCTCGCAGACCGCCCAGGCAGCCGAGCGCGGCAGCCGGGCCAGGGTGAGCGGCACGCCCCAGTGGTTGTTGTAGCTGGCGGCGGCAGCGTGGGTCGGCCCCAGGGCCGCCAGCGCCGCGGCCAACAGCTCCTTGGTGCTGGTCTTGCCGGTCGAGCCCGTCACGGCGGCGACGGCGGCGGTGCTGCGCATCCGTCCGGCCCGGCCCAGCTCGGTCAGGGCGGCCAGGGTGTCCGGCACCTGCAGCAGCGGCGCCTCGGGGTCCAGGCCCTCCGGCCGGCGCGCCACCAGCGCCGCGGCCGCCCCCTTCGCCAGCGCGTCGCCCACGAAGGCGTGGGCGTCATGGTTGGGGCCGGACAGCGCTACAAATAGGTCCCCTGCCGCAATCGATCGGGTATCGATCGAGACTCCCGTTGCGCGCCAGTGGTCCGGCCCCATTCCGTGGGTCGCCGCCTTCGCCTCGGCCGCGGTCCAGAGGATCTCCGCCGTCATCGGCCGCCCTCCGTCAGGGCGGCGATGGCGCGGCGCGCCTCCTCGCGGTCGTCGAAGGGCAGCACCCTGTCGGCGACGATCTGTCCGCTCTCGTGTCCCTTGCCGGCGACCACCAGCAGGTCGCCTTCGCGCAGCAGCCGCACGGCCTCTTCGATGGCCGCCCGGCGGTCGCCGATCTCCAGCGCGCCGGGCGCGGCCGCCAGGACCTGGGCGCGGATCGCCGCCGGGTCCTCGCTGCGCGGATTGTCGTCGGTGACGATGGCGATGTCCGCCAACGCTGCGGCGGCGGCACCCATCAGCGGGCGCTTGCCGGGATCGCGGTCGCCGCCGGCGCCGAAGACCACCAGCAGCCGGCCGCGCGCGTGCGGCCGCAGGGCGCGCAGCACCGTCTCCAGCGCGTCGGGCGTGTGGGCGTAGTCGACGAAGACCCGGCCGCCCGCCGGAGTGGCGCCGACCGGCTCGACACGTCCCGGCACGCCGTGGATTCGGGTCAGCGCGTCGAGCGCCGCGGCCGGCTCCACCTCCTCGGCCAGGACGAGGCCGAGTGCGGCGAGCGCGTTCAAGCCCTGGAAGGTGCCGGCCACGGGCAAGGCAAGACGAGAGGGGCGCCCGAAAACCTCGACGGCAAGAACGAGGTGGGCGTCCTCCGGCACCAGCTCCAGGAGCTTGAGTTCGCGCCCGCCGCGACCGTAGCCGAGCACGCGCTGTCCGCGCGCCCGGCATGCTTTCGCGAGGATCTCGAACTCGGGGGCGTCGGCGTTGAGCACCGCCGTGCCCCCGGGCGGCAGCAGCACCTCGAAGAGGCGCCGCTTGGCCGCGAGATAGGCCTCCATCGAGCCGTGGTAGTCCAGATGGTCGCGGCTCAGGTTGGTGAAGGCGGCGGCCTGCAGCCGCACGCCGTCGAGCCGGAACTGGTCCAGGCCGTGGCTGGAGGCCTCCATCACCAGGTGATCGAAGCCGTCGCCGGCGAGCTCGGCCAGTACGCGGGCCAGCTCGACCGGATCGGGGGTGGTCAGCGCCTTGGGCGCGCCCGGGCGTTCCGGCTCCAGCCCCAGGGTGCCGAGGCTGGCCGCGCGGTGGCCCAGGGCCTCCCAGAGCTGCCGGGTGAAGGTGGCGACCGAGGTCTTGCCGTTGGTCCCGGTGACGGCGGCGACGCGGCGCGGCTGCGCGCCGTGGAAGGCGGCGGCCAGCAGCGCCAGACGGCGGCGCGGCTCGGGGTCGGTCAGCAGGGCGACGGGCCGCTCGCAGGGCGGCAGGGAGGTGCCCTCCGGCGCCAGCACGGCGGCGGCGCCGCGCGCCAGGGCCTCGCCGATGAAGGCACGGCCGTCGGCGCGGCTGCCCGGCAGCGCGGCGAAGAGGTCGCCCGGCACCACGCGGCGGCTGTCCGCCGTGAGCCCCGTCACCTCGATGCCTGCGATCGCGGGGGTCATCCCCTCTGTCTCCTGCCAGAGCTCATCGAGTCGCAACTTCCCGCCCTCTCAGCCGCGCCGGCACCAGCAGCGGATCGGGGCGCTGGTCCTCGCCGGCCGCGCGCGGCGTGACGCCGAGCAGCGGCCCCAGCCGCGAGACCACCCGGCCGACCGCCGGCGCCGCCACCCAGCCCGCGGTCGCGAAGCCGTAGCTGCTCGCGGTCGGCTTCGGCTCGTCGACCATGAGGAAGACGAGGTAGCGCGGGTCTTCCATGGGGAAGGCGCCGGCGAAGGAGGCGACGCGCTTGTCCAGGTCGTAGCCGCCGCGCGGGCTCAGCTTGTTGGCGGTGCCGGTCTTGCCGATGACGCCGTAGCCCTCGGCGTCGGCGTTGCGGCCGCTGCCGCCGGTCACCACCAGGCGCAGCAGCCAACGCATCTGCTCGCTGGTGCGCTCGGAGATCACCCGCTCGCGCGGTGCCTGCTCGCCGGGCAGGCGCTTGATCAGCGTCGGCTGCACCAGCTCGCCGCCGTTGACCAGCGCGGCATAGGCGCGCGCGACCTGCAGCGGCGTCAACGCGATCCCGTGGCCGTAGGAGATCGTCATGGTGTTGATCTCGCGCCAGGGGTTCGGCAGCATCGGCCGTCCCCGCTCGGGCAGCTCCAGCTGCGCGGGGCTCAGCAGGCCGAAGCGTTCGAGGTAGTGGCGCAGCGTCTCGGTGCCGGCGCGAAGCGTCATGTGCACCGTGCCGATGTTGCTGGAGTGCTGGAAGATCTCCGGCACGTTCATCCAGCGGTTCTTGCCGCGGAAGTCGTTGATGGTGAAGCGCGACACCCGGATCGGCGTCGAGGTGTCCCAGCCGTCGTCCAGGGTGACCGCACCGGAGTCCAGCGCCGCGGCGGTGCTGAAGGACTTGAGCACCGAGCCCACCTCGTAGACGCCCAGGGTCGCCCGGTTGAAGCGGTGCTCGGCCGGGGCGCGGCCGGGCATGCGCGGATCGAAGCTGGGCAGCGACACCAGGCCCAGCAGCTCGCCGTTCTGCACGTCCATCACCACGGCGGCACCGCCGACCCCGGAGAACTCGTCGATCGCCGCCTGCAGCTCCTCCGTCAGCAGGTGCTGGACCCGCAGGTCGACGGAGAGCTGCAGCGGCGTCTCGCCGCCGGCCAGCCAGGTGTCGAAGGCTCCTTCCATGCCGGCGATGCCGCGGTTGTCGATGTCGGTGAAGCCGACCACGTGCGCCAGCAGCGAGCCGTGCGGATGGAAGCGGCACTCGTCGCGCTGCAGGTGCAGCCCCGGGATGCCGAGGCGGTTGACCGCCGCGGACTCGCGCGGCGAAAGGCAGCGCTTCACCCAGACGAAGCTGCGGTCGCTCGCCAGGTCGCTGCGCAGCCGATCGCCGACCGCGTCCGGCATGACCTCGGCGAGGCGGTCGGCAGCCTCGATGGGGTCGCGCAGCTGCCGGGGATTGGCGTAGAGCGCCATGGTCGGCAGGTTGGAGGCCAGCACCTCGCCGTTGCGGTCCAGGATCGCCGCGCGCCCGGCGTGCCAGCCGCCGCCGGGGCTGGCGGCGCCGGCCACCCGCGGCGCCACGTCGCCCTGCAGCAGCGAGAGGTCGACCAGGCGCAGGCCCACCATCAGGAAGGCCAGCGCGAAGACCAGGCCGGCGACGATCAGGCGCGTGCGCCCCGTCTCCAGCGCGACCTTGCGGCTGCCCTCGAGCTCGACCACCCAGGTCTTCGGCTGCCCCAGATCGATGCCGCAGGGGGTGTCGGGGCGGATCTTCGGCGCTTCGTCGCGACGCATCAGCGCTGCCCCTCGCCCAGGGTGGCGGCGACCGGCAGCGGCCGGCCCGTCACGGGATTGAGCGGCACGTCGGAGGCGACGGCGAGGCCGGTCACCTCTTCCTCCATCGCCGGAGCGGAGGCCTGGCGCGTCGGGGCGGCGGGCTCGAGGGGCAGCGGCGAGGGCGCCGGCTGCAGGCGGCGCGGCTGCCAGCCGACCGGGGTCTCCGGCCGCCGGCGCGGCTCCGGCTCTGCCTCGGCCAGCGCCGCCTGGGCGTGGCCGAAATCCTCCGGGCGCGGCGGCAGGATGGCGATGGCCGCGACCTGCTCCGGCTGCATGGGACCGAGCCCGAGATGCCGGCGCGACAGCTCGGCGATGCGCGCCGGCTGGTTCAGGTAGCTCCACTCGGCCTGCAGCACGTGCACGGCCTCCTGGTCGGCCAGGATCTGGCGGTTGATCTGCGTCAGCTCCCGTTCCAGGTCCTGCACCTCGTACTTGACCTGGAACAGCAGGCCCGCGACCCCCGCGGCGGCGATCACGAACAGCAGGAAGAGCAGCCGGCTCACGACAGGCCTCCCGCGTCGCGGTCCCAGGCCGGTGCGTCGGTCCGCACCGCGGCGCGCAGCCGTGCCGAGCGCGCTCGGGGGTTGGCGCGGCACTCGGCCTCGCCGGGCTTGCGCGCGTCGCGGAAGGCGAGCTCGAAGCTCGGAGCCGGGCCGGCCGCCAGCGGCGCGTGGCGCGAGCCGCGCGGCGCGGCGCTGGAGCGCTCGCGCAGGAAGCGCTTGACGATGCGGTCCTCCAGCGAGTGGAAGGAGACCACGGCGAGCCGGCCGCCCGGGGCCAGCAGCCGTTCGGCGGCGCCGAGGCCGCGCTCCAGCTCGCCCAACTCGTCGTTCACGTAGAGGCGCAGCGCCTGGAAGCTGCGGGTGGCCGGGTCGATGCCGTCGGCCGAGGGCCTGACCACGCGCCGTACGATCGCCGCCAGCTGCAACGTGCGCTCGATCGGCGCCTCGCGCCGCGCGGCGACGATGGCCCGGGCGACGGCGCGGGCACGCCGCTCCTCGCCGAGGCGCCAGAGGATGTCGGCGAGCTCGGCCTCGGGCAGGCCGTTCACCGCCTCGGCGGCGCTCGGCCCCTCGCCGCCCATGCGCATGTCGAGCGGGCCGTCGCTGCGGAAGGAGAAGCCGCGATCGGCCTCGTCGAGCTGCGGCGAGGAGACGCCGAGGTCCAGGGCCACGCCGTCGACGGCCGGCTCGCCGGCCAGGTCGTCCATCTCGCCGAAGCGGCCCTCCACCAGACGCAGGCGTCCGGCGAACTCCCGCTCCAGGGCGCGGCCGGCGGCGATCGCCGCAGGGTCGCGGTCGAGGGCGACGAGACGGCAGTCGGCGGCCTCCAGGATGGCGCGGGCATAGCCGCCGCGCCCGAAGGTGCCGTCGAGATAGATGCCGCCGTCGTGCGGGCGGAGCACCGCCAGCACTTCCGGCAGCATCACCGGCACGTGCCCTCCGGTCGCTGTCTGCAGCGGCGTGCCCATGGCGTCAGTCCTCCCGCCGCGGACGAAGGGAGAGCGAGAGCTTCTTCTCGTCGAAGTTGGAGCGGGCCTGGGCCTGGAAGGCCTCGAAGGCCGCCGGCTCCCAGATGCGGAAGAACTTGCCGAGGCCGGCGAAGACGGCCTCCTCGCCGATACCGGCGTGCCGCAGCAGCGCCTCGGGCAGCTGCACGCGGCCGCCGCTGTCCCAGGCCAGCTGGTGCGAGCTGGAGAAGAGGGCGGCCGCCATGGCTTCCTGCTCGTCGGTGAAGTGGGCGAAGGCCTCGTCCATGCTCTCCATCAGATCGGTCATGACACCCAGGCCGCAGCCCTGCACCGCGGCGACCTTGGGCGAGGAGAAGCAGACGATCCCCTGGAACTCCTCACGCCCCAGAACCTGGCGAAAGGGGGCCGGCACCGACACGCGTCCCTTGCGGTCTACCTTGTTGAGGTAAGTCCCCAAAAACGGCGCTCGAGTGGCCACCCCGATCTCCCGACGCCGCGACCGCCGTCCCGACCCTGCCCCCGAGCCGCGCGCGGCCGCCGCGTCCAGCGACGGCATTGCTGCCGAACCTTCCCTCCTGCCTGGGCCAGCCCCGCACCCCGCTTCGGCGAAGGGGTACGAAGGGGCAATCTGCCCCAGCATGGGAATTCATGGGATATCATGGGCTCATATGGGCGTCAATGGGAACCCAAGTATTTCCGGGCGTCGCGCAAATATCCAAATCGCCAGAAATCCGCCATTCCGAGGGGCCGCGGCAATCGTCGCCCGGCACCGCCCCGAAAACGTCACGCTGCTCTATGCCGAGATTACGGCAAAGATTCGTTCTCTTTATGTTCTCATGATGGATAACTTCGGCATCGGAGAAGTATTGCGCCAGACGGCCTGTAAGCCGGGTTCTGTCCACCGCCCCGAAGGGCGGGGGATGGCCATTCATCTGGGACGTCCGTTACCGGACGCCTCGCGCGACCTACCCGAGCGGCGGCGCAGGAACGCGCCCGGTCCGCGAAGGACCTGCCGCCCCTACTCGGTCTTGCTCCCGGTGGGGTTTACCGTGCCGCCCCCGTCGCCGGGGGCGCGGTGCGCTCTTACCGCACCCTTTCACCCTTGCCGCGCGGGGCCGGGGCTCGAAGGCCCCCGCCCGGCCCGGCGGTCTGCTCTCTGTGGCACTTTCCCTGGGGTCGCCCCCGCCGGGCGTTACCCGGCACCGTGTTCCCGTGGAGCCCGGACTTTCCTCCCCCGCGCCTTGCGGCGCGAAGGCGGCCATCCGGCCGTCTGGCGCCCGCCGGATGTAGGCCCTGCAAGGGCGTCGGTCAACGTGGTTCGGCAGGCCGCGGTCACCGGCCCCGTCATCCTGAGCGCAGCGAAGGATCTCGATCCGCCAAGCTCGATCCGCTCGACCGCCCCATGCTCACAGGGAGGCACGGCAGACAGCCACCCTCGCTCTCCGTGGCTCCGTGTGAGACCAAGACGGCTCGGGAGTCCGTCGCCACGATTCGTCGGCGCAGGACGGATCGAGATCCTTCACTGGCGCTCAGGATGACGGGGAAGGCTCCCCCAACGCCGCGATCAGGCCGGCGGTCTCGGCGTCCAGCAGCCCGTCCACGCGAGCCGGCCGCCAGCGGCGCTGGAAGGCGCGGAGCACGGCGGGGAAGTCCTCCTCGAGATAGCCGTAGCCGATCGCGGCCAGCCCACGGGCGGCGGCCTCGGGATCGGGCTCGGCCGGCGGGGCGGCTTCGGGCCAGCGGCCGTGGCCGGCGGCGGCAAGGCGGCCCCAGTCGAAGAGCTCGCCCGGGTCCTCCTTGCGCAGCGGCGCCACGTCGGAGTGGCCGACCACCGCGCCGCGGCCGATGCGCCAGCGCGCGCGCAGCACCGCCAGCAGCTCCAGCAGCGCCGCCATCTGCGGCTCGGGAAAGGGGCGGTAGCCCCACTCGTGGCCGGGATTGACCAGCTCGATGCCGAGCGAGCGGTCGTTCACCCCGGCCCGGCCCTGCCAGAGCGACACGCCGGCGTGCCAGGCCCGCCGCCGCTCCGGCACCAGGCGCCAGAGGGTGCCGTCCTCCTCGAGGCAGTAGTGGGCCGAGACCTTGGCGGCCGGGTCGCAGAGGCGCTCCAGCGCCTCCTCGGCGCTGCGCATGCCGGTGTAGTGCAGCACGATCAGGTCCGGCTCGCGCTCCTGGGGCCGGGCGTCGTGGTTCGGCGAGGGGCGTTCGCGGATCAGCGGCATGGCGCCACTATAGCCGCTTGCTCGCGAGATGGGCGAGGCGCGGCCGGCGCAGCACCACGATGCCGACGCCGCCGACCGTGAGCAGGCCGCCCAGCGCCAGCGACCAAGTGAAGGGCTCGCCCAGCACCAGCACGCCCGAGGCGACGCCGATCAGCGGCACCAGCAGGGTGATCGGCATGGCCTGGTTCATCTCGTAGCGGCGCAGCAGGCGGTACCAGATGCCGTAGCCCACCACCATCACCGCCAGGGCGTTGTAGAGGATCGCGCCCCAGCCGATCCAATCCGCTTCCAGCACCGCCTCCCGCTGGCCGTCCTCGATCAGGTAGGAGAGCAGGAGCAGCTGCGGCACGGCGAAGAAGGACATCCAGCCGGCGACGCACCAGGGCGACAGCTCCGCCACCTTCTTCACCTGTACGTTGGAGACGGCCCAGACCATGGCGGCGGCGATCACCATGAAGAGCGCGCCGTAGCGGCCCTCCAGCCGCGGCTCGCCGGCGATCACCACGACGCCGGCGAAGGCGATGGCCAGCTCCAGCGCGCGGCGCCAGCCCAGCTTGTCGCCGAAGAAGAAGGCGGCCAGCAGGGCGGCGAAGGGCACCTGCAGCTGGATGGCGATGGCCGCGGTCGAGGCGTCGATGCCGTCCAGGCCGGTGAACATCAGGGCGAAGTGCAGCGCGCCCAGCGTCACCGACAGCAGGAGGATCTCGCGCCAGCGCCGGGTCGGCAGCGGCACGATCGGCAGCAGCACCGCGGCGACCAGGATGAAGCGCAGCGCCACCATCAGCAGCGGCGGAAACTGCTCCAGCCCCGTCTTGGTGACGGCGAAGTTGAAGCCCCAGACCAGCATGACGAAGGCGAAGAGGGCGAGGTCGAGCGGCTTGATGGGTTTCGCGCTCACGCGCCGCCCTCCCCCGCCAGCCGCTCGCGCTTCTCCTCCAGCGCCAGCCAGCGCTCCTCGGCGGCGGCGAGGCGTTCCTGCAGCGCCTGCAGCGCCGCGCCGGTCTTCTCGAAGCCTGCCGGATCGCGGGCGTAGAGGCCGGGGTCGGCCAGCCGCTCCTCCAGCTTCCCCGCCTCCGCGGTCAGACGCTCGATCTCGGCGGGCAGGCCGTCGAGCTCGCGCTGTTCCTTGTAGGAGAGCTTGGCCGCCTGCTTCGCCGCCGCCGCCGCCGGGCGCGCCGCCTTGGGCTTCTCCAGCGCGGCGGCCGACCGCCGCGCGTCCGGCAGGCCGCCGGCCTGGCGCACCGCGTCACTGAAGCCGCCGGGGTACTCGCGCGCGCCGCCGCGCCCGTCGAGCAGGATCACCGAGGTGGCGAGGCGGTCGAGAAAGTCGCGGTCGTGGCTGACCAGAATCAGCGTGCCCTGGTAGTCGTCCAGCACCTCGACCAGCAGGTCGAGCGTGTCCATGTCCAGGTCGTTGGTCGGCTCGTCCAGCACCATGAGGTTGGAGGGGCGGGCGAAGGCGCGGGCCAGCAACAGGCGGTTGCGCTCGCCGCCCGACAGCGCCTTCACCGGCTGCTGCGCCTGCGCCTCCTCGAAGAGGAAGTCGCGCAGGTAGCCGACCACGTGTTTCGGCCGCTCGCCGACCATTACGCTGTCGCCGCCGGCCGGGCAGAGGACGCGCCAGGGGGTCGCCTCTGGATCGAGCAGGCTGCGCTTCTGGTCGAGCACCTCGATCTGCAGGTTGGTGCCGAGCGTGACGCTGCCGGCGTCGGGCGGCAGCCGCCCGAGCAGCAGGTTCACCAGCGTGGTCTTGCCGGCGCCGTTGCGCCCGACGATGCCGACCCGGTCGCCGCGGCGGATGCGGGTGGAGAAACCCTCGACGATGGGCACCCGCACCCCCTCGGGCGTGACGAAGGCCTTGCTCAGGCCCTCGGCCTCGATCACCGACTTGCCGCTGGTGCCGGCCTCGGCCGCGGCCATGACGGCCTGGCCCTGGCGGTTGCGCAGCATCTCGGCGCGCTCGCCGCGCAGGCTATACAGCCGGGCGAGGCGGCCCTGGTTGCGGCGGCGGCGCGCGGTGACGCCGCGGTGCAGCCAGTGCTCCTCGCGCTCGATCTGCTTGCCCAGGCGCTGCAGTTCCTGCGCCTCGGCGTGGCGGATCTCCTCGGCCCAGTCCTCGAAGCGCTCGAAGCCGGCATCGAGGCGGTGGACCCGGCCGCGGTCCAGCCAGAAGACGCGGTTGCCCACGCGGGTCAGGAAGGCGCGGTCGTGGCTGATGGTCAGCAGCGCGCCGCGGAAGCGCGCCAGCTCCTCCTCCAGCCACTGGATGGTGGGCAGGTCCAGGTGGTTGGTCGGCTCGTCCAGCAGCAGCACCTCGGGGGCGCTGACCAGGGCACGCGCCAGGGCGACGCGGCGCGCCTCGCCGCCGGACAGGGTGCCGAGCAGCGCCGCCGGGTCCAGCTCGAAGCGGGCCAGCAGGGCGTCGACGCGGTGGCGCTCGCCCTCCTCGCCGGGCGGCAGGCCCCCGGCGACGTAGTCGGCGACGCTCTGCGCCGGCGGCAGCGCCGGCTCCTGCGGCAGGTAGGCGACGCGGGTGCCGGCCTGCAGCACCCGCTCCCCGGCGTCGGGCTCGATGGCGCCGGCCAGCAGCTTCAGCAGGGTCGACTTGCCGCTGCCGTTGCGCCCGACCAGGCAGGCACGCTCGCCGCGGAACAGCAGCAGGTCGAGGCCGGCGAAGAGCGGCCGCCCGCCGAAGCCGAGCGTCACCTGCCGCAGCGCCGCCAGGGGGGCGGTGCTCATCGGCGGGGACCNGC